>Ga0247609_10001259_pt1 | contig 31073 bp, 44 predicted proteins | sample 172DNAGHGlowgp2_FD_193487 | JGI IMG/M metagenome (GOLD analysis project Ga0247609, IMG submission 193487) | Sheep rumen microbial communities from Palmerston North, Manawatu-Wanganui, New Zealand - 1728 DNA GHGlow gp2 | ecosystem: Host-associated > Mammals > Digestive system > Stomach > Rumen ... | reverse complement strand
TGTCCGATCAGCACTTCGAACGCGCATTTTGGGTTTTCTTGTTGGCTGTAGCAGTAATCGACCAGCGCACCGGCGATTCGGTCTGCGATTTTGTCTGGGTGCATTGGCGATACTTTTTCTGTGATATTCATTGCTTTGTCCTTTAGTTGAGTTTGGTTGCTTTTTTGCCCGTCATTTGTTCCCACCGTTCTATGATGACATCACAGTAGTGTGGGTCCATTTCACACATGTAGCATTTGCGCCCGATTTGTTCGCATGCCATCATGGTCGAGCCACTGCCGCCGAACAGATCTAGGACGCTGTCGCCGACATTGGACGAGTTCCGGATCAACCGCGCGAGCAGTTTTACCGGTTTCATCGTAGGATGTTCTTTGTTGGCGCGTGGTTTATCTTCATAAATAATTGAATTGTCTATAGATTCTACAAGATCTTTATATGCTTTTCTCAGGTCTTCTTCATTCATTAAATCAACGGCTTCGCTAATTGTTGTTTGTTTTCTACCACCATTCCATGTATGGCTTGCGCCTTCTGTCCAGCCATACAAACATGGTTCATGTCGTAATTGATAATCTTTACGTCCTAGAATTAGAGAACTTTTAACCCATTGTAAACATTGGCGGATTTGCCAACCAGCATTTTTTGCTGCTTGATAAAAATTATAGCTTTCCATGTCTGCGTGCCAAATATAAAAAGCTGCGCCCTTTTTTAGATTTGCGTTTGCTATCACAAATGCTGCTGTGAGAAATTCCTGAAAACTCTTGTCTTCCATGTGGTCGTTTTGAATTTTTAAACCATTTCCGCCTTCGTAGTTTACATTGTAGGGCGGATCTGTGAGAAGCAGGTCGGCCTTTGTGCCATCCAGTAGTTTTTCCACATCGGTTGCCTTGGTGCTGTCGCCGCAGATAAGGCGGTGGTCGCCCAGCTGCCAAATATCGCCTGGTTTGACCCTTGTTTCCACATCTGCTTCGTCTGGAACGTCCACTTCGACCACTTCTTTTGTGTCAAAGTCGTCTGACTTGTCTACAATCAGTCCGTATGCTTCGAGCAGGATTGGTTCGAACTTCATTTGCAGGTCTTCGATGTTCCATTCCCCACCGAGTGTGTTATGGCCCAATACGGCTTCCTGGATTTCTTCTTTGGTCAGTTCGCGTTGTGCGACCATGCATTCTATTTCTGCGTTGGGGTCTTGTTCTTTGAATACGAGCCAGCGTGCGTGTCCGGACAGGATCATATTATGGCAGTCCACGATTATGCGGTGTGTGTATCCGTTTTTCTGCATTGACCGTTTCAATCCCTTGAGGGTTTCCTTTGTATGGTTCTGGGGTTATCTGGGTTTGGGTGCAGGTCGGACACCTTTCGGATTTCGTGTTTCCAGCGTCCGTCATCGAACTTGGTTTTCTGTTCCGGCATTTTTCTCTTCCTTTCTTTTGTAGTATGATCTGAGTGCTATTTCGTTGGCGCGTTTATGGTATTCTGGTTCTGCTCGTTTTGCTGCGAGTTTTTTCAGGATGTCCTTTCTGTGTCGCCAGTAATATGCGCGTTGGTTTTTGTAAAGTTCGTTGTTTTGTTTCATTTGTTTTTTATTCTAACTATTTTCTTTTCTGTTGTCAACATTGGTCCGTATTTTTTCCATTGTTGTCTTGCTACTTTTTTGATTGTTCTGTTTGCTTCTGGTGTGAGCTGGGTGGGGTCCATAAATAGACTTAGGCATCGGAAGTATGGTCTGCGTGTTTTGTATGCTGGCGATTTGCTGACGACGGTTGCGAAGCTACCGAATGTTTCTGTTATCCACCATCCGTCACGGTACAGGGTTGCCAGTGACATGGTTGGTGTCCAGATGTCTTTATTGATATGTTTTTTTGGTCTTTCTATTAGGATTCTCTCGAGTTCTTCATACATCTTCCTTCCTTTCCTTTGTGTATGTTTATTTTTTTGTCAAGTTTGATTTTTCCAAGAATACATCCGACTTTGCAGTAGATGTATTCGGCAAGGTATGCACGCACTTCGCTGTCGTCTGGCTTTGTGTCCAGGTTTGCCCCGATGTTGTTTAAGATGAAGTCGGCTGCGTGGATGCATTCGTGCATGATGTAGAATTCGTATTCGTCTTTTGATAGCAGGTATATTTTAACCAACCTTTCGTCTATAAACAAAGTGCAGTATGCTCGTGCCGTCTTAGAGCATTCGTCTGGCAGGTCGCCGACATAAACTTCCACACCATGCTTGAATACGTCTATCTCAAACGCTCCCACTTTCTTTGGTTTCATCGTTCTATTCCTTTTGTTCTGCTTGTTCGTGTATGTTGCCAATGATTTCCAAAGCACTTGTTTGTTCTACCGTATAGCCCATCACGATTACATCGGTTTCTTTGTTAAAGCCGTTGTCTTGTTCCCACTGCGAACGTGCGTTTTGTTTCAATTCCAGCGTGCAAGGTGCAAAGTGCGGGTTGGACATCATACCATAGTCGTCAAACACCTTGGTAATGTTGCAATCCTTAAAACAAGGGTTGATGGCACTTTCAATTTCAATGTCCAACCACTTGGCACAATCGGCAAGAAATCGTTTATTGTCGGGGTGTTCGTTGACAACAGGGTTATTCACAACACGCACATTCTCTCTGCCATATTTTTCAATGGCTAGTTTTGTTGCACAGGCGCTCGCTGCACCACAAGAAAACCAACACACAATCATCGTTCTATTCCTTTTGTTCTGGTTTAATAATAAACCCTGCGCCATCTGTTTTTGTAATCACCATAGCCGTCAAATAATTCATACATACGACCACATTTTTTACAACGGCGTTGTGGTATTTGCACTTCATCATATTCATAACCGTTTGGGTAGTCACGAATATAAAAGTATTCCCATTCGTGCTTACATTTACATTTTGCCATCGTTCTAATCCTTTTGTTCTAGTGCTGTTATTTCTGCTTTTGCGTTTTGTGCGTATTTTATTAAAAATATAGACGGCGTGTCTTTGTGATATTTCAACGAAATCACATCTATTGCATCTTTTGCAACATCCAATGCTTTGCGTGTGCGTATAAGTTCTTGCCATAGTTCGTCTGTCCCTAAACTTCCACACTTTCCACAAATCAACTGGAACGGTCTGGAATACACTCGCTCTAATTCGCCATTACAGAACGGACATTTCATATCACTCATTGTCACCACCTTTGGTTAATGTTGTTATTTGGTCTATGGTGTTATGGATTTCGTCTGGTGTTGTCCAGCAGAACACGTTGCCAGCGTTTAATGATTTGTGGTTCACTGCATATAATTTTACATCTACGCCACAACGAGTTTTATCTATCTCTTTCAGCATATTAACAGCGACATCTAATGCCCACCGTGTACGTTCTAATTCGTTCTGCAATCTCACACATTCGCCTTCCGCAAACTCTTTGTCCATCCGACAAGTTTTAGTATATGCGTTTTCTGCGGGTTCGCATTTTTCTGGTTCTAACTTCATTTGCAATTCATCAATCTGCTTTTCGTGGGTATTGTTTTCTTTAATCAAAGCGTTGACAGCATCTACAAGTTGGTTGATTTTATGAGTAAGCACGTGATTACTATACTCAAAACATTCTGCTAATTTTTCAATCATTTGTTGTCCTTTTTGTGTATGCGTTCTGCGGTTTGTTTTATTGCTTCTGGGTCAAATTTTGGGTTGAACGGGCATACTAAGCAGGGGTGTGGTCCATCGCCGAATGCACGACAAACTTCTGGTCGTAGTTCGTATATTTCGCAGAGCTTTTTCTTTCTGTTGTAGAAAGGGCAACTACTGGTTTTTATGGCGCTTTTGGGTATGTATACCACATGTCCGGCTATAATTTGTCTTTCGAATTGTATTCCTGTGTGCTTTACGCGGTCGTATTCTTCCTGTTGGAAAGGGACGATACCGCAGCACCTTCCGCATCGTTTGCATTTCCATTCTGTCATTTGGGTTCGTCCTTTCTTTTCGCCAGATAGATCCAATTGTCTATTTGTTGTGTGTGTCCAATGGTTGTATATAGTTTGTCCAGGACTTCATCTTCAATCCATGATGTGTTGACGCGTCCGTCTTTCCTGAAACTCAACACTCGACAACCACCCTTTACTTGTTCTACTACGATGAAAAGGTCGCCACATCTGATTGATGCTTTTTTGCGTCTGAATAGCATTGTTCCGATTTCATGTTTCATCATGTTTCCTTAATCTTGGCCGGGTGGGCTGGCATCTAACTCTGGGGCTACTCAATTCGCCATTTTCGTATGTCAATTAGCGGACACACAATCACTTATTCCTACCAGTGTGCAGTATGTTGTTTAAGTGACTTTTTCAACCATTTCCGCACCCACCCGATAATGTTAGCATACTTTGGCGCACCCAGTATGCCGGTGGGTCGGTAAGCAGGGAAACTGATGTGAACCTGCCGCGCCAATCTTGGTGGCCTGACAAGAGGAGAGAGAATGTAGGAGGGAGTCCTGTCAGGCCGTGGTTTATATTAGCAGTGCATCGCGGTACATTTTCAGTAATTCGTCTTCTTCTGCCAATTCGTCTGGGTCTTTGGCGCGAAGTTTGATGCATTGCTTGATGTATTTTGGATCGTACCCTGCATCCTTCGCTTCAGTATATACTTGTTTTATATCTTCTGCAACCTGTTTTGCATCTGCTTCCAGGTTTTCGATTCTTTCCACGATGTGCAGAAGTGCGCCGCTATCTATTTGTTTATTCATCTTTTTTGTCCTTTTTTGTTAGTGCAGGCATCTGGTGGGCGGCTGCCTGCTTGCCGTGTCGATCGCTGGGAGGGAACGTTTATTATGCGTTATGGAAAGTCAGCGACCCCACCAGATTCTAGTTATCGTATGGACCTGGATCTTCTTCCAGTTCTGCCCTACGCAGTGCGCACGCTTCTTTCAGTTCTTTTACTGGTTCTGACATTGCGTATGCGTTGTATATGCTTACCAGATCTGCCACGCATTGTGCTGCCTTGATGTCGTTCTTAGCGGTCACGGACAGTTCTTTTTTTGGCTCTGGCGGTGTTGTTTTTACTGTTTCCGCCTTGTTGTCCTTTCCGTAGGTATAAACCGTCTGGTGTTTGGAATTTTTGATTACCAGTCCGCAGATGTCGCCGTTGTCTGCATAGTCTATCTTTGACACGTAGAACTTGGCGAACGGGTCTTTCAGTTTGTAGCCCTTTCCGCTGGCTTCTGTTGGCACAACGTCCGAGCTGATCCAGATGAACGGTGATGTGTACAGTTCGCGGCCGATTCCCCATTTGAAGCCGGCGCGTTTGAACGCATCGCTGGCTTCGCCTTTCTTCTGGTTGCCTTCATCGTCTTCCCTGGATTCGATGCCACAGTCCTGTTTCCAGATCCATTGGGCCAGTTTTTCGTTCCAGATGCCGATTTTGCAGTACAGGTTGTCCTTGATTGTTTCGTAGGCGCATTGCCAGTTGTCTGGGCCTACGGTTTCGTCCAGTATATCCATGTCGGTTCTGGCTGTTTTGTACAGTAGGAACACGGATCCGTTGGCTTTTATCTGTTTGACCTTGACTTCGATTTCGTCTGCTCTTAGTGGTCTGAATTTCATAGTGTTATCCTTTTTGCTTTGCTTAGTAATGATGCTCTGATTTGGTATAGTTTGTTTTGTGCGGCGGTGCGCGCGTTTGGTTGTGCCAGGATTTCTTGTAGGATCTGCACAACTTCTTCTTTGTGTGTTCTGCGATTCATTACTTTATCCTTATGGTTTGGTCTGATTCCAGGTGCGCCAGTTCGATTGTTTTGCCGTCCACGATGGTTGTGAGCTTTCCGTCTATCATGTGGGCTTTGATTGCCGTCTTGTCCGGTGTGCGTGTTATTACACACAGTCCGTCTGGCAGCCATTGTTCTTCGCCCTGGTGGATTACGACTCGTACTGGTGTCTTGGCCAGCGACACATCGTATGTGCCATATGTTGCTTTGTCCTGGTTTGTTTGTTGCAGGTGTGTTTTTATTAGGTTTTTCAACCATTCTGCGCGGCCTTCAAGTGCCTTGGCTTTCTTTGTGATCCGCGTGGCTTCGTCTTTAAGGTGTTTTGCGCGTGCCTGGCAGTCGCCTATGTAAGTCAAGATTGTGACGGCTTTTTCTTCGATGTCCTGCAGCAGTGTTTGTTTGGTTTCTTCCAGGATTTGCAACGACTCTTCGTCTTGGGCTTGGTCCATGACCGAGTCCAGTTGGCGCAGGTTATAATCTAGTTCGTACAATGTCATTGTTCTTCCTTAAGTGTTTTTGGGCCGTGTACGATCACGTCGAAGGCGGTTTTTACCACTGCCAGCACCATTAAGATTGGTGTCAGCAGGATCATGATTGTGGCCGCAGCGGCCATTGTTATTCTATCGTACATTTTCCCACCTTGTGTTCTTCTTCGTAGTCTTTTGCGCATTGGTCGCTGCAAAATCTGGTACCGTCTGCTGTTATGTTGAGTTCTGTGTGCAGGTATCTTTGTCTGCACCAGGCGCATTCTGCTGTGAATGCTTTTTTCCAGTCGTTTATGGCTAGTTCCAGTTCCACCAGGTATTGAATGTTCCGTGTGGCCAGGTATTCGGACAGTGAGTTCAGTTCCGCCTGGGTTGGTGTGTGTTCCAATTTCAGTGTAAGTTCGTTTATGATCAGTGTTGTTATTGTCATGTTTTCCCCCCTTTATTCCATGATTGATCTGCTGTATCCGAACGGTTTTCCTTCGGCATCGGCTTTCTTTTCAAGTTCTTCCAGTGCTTCCTGGATTTCTTCGTTTGTGATGTTGTGTGCTGCTTTTTGTTCCAGCATCCATTGGTTTGCTTCGGTGCAGTATCTTTCTTCATCTGCCATGCTGTCGCAGAAGCATGCTGCTGTATACCGATTCGCATACATCGCCACAATGTCTTGGATTTCTTGCTTTTTGTCGTTCATTGTTCACTCCTTTGTTTTTTCGACACCCTTATTATAGGATTTTTTGTTTTTATTGTCAAGTCCTTTTTTGATTTTTATTTATTGAGAATTTTTGGATTAGTTTTCCGATGTATTGCTGTGTGACGTATCTGCCGACCATGTTGGATCCGCGCAGCCATTGTTCTGCTCTGCTGGTTGCTGTTGGCAGTTCTTTTCTGTAGGCTTCGAAGTATGGGTTGTTTGGGAACACCAGATCCTTGGTTATAAGTATTCCGCCTGTTCTTCTGCTGGACAGTGCGAGTCCTGTTTCCTGGATGATGTCTTCCATGGTCTTCCTGCGCGCGCGCGTAGTGTCAAGCATTTCAATATCTACCCTAGAATTATATCTTTTATTTACTTTACTTTCCGTACCGGTGTCCGTATCGGACTCCGTACCGGAATTTTTTTTGGCGGATTTCTGCGGATTATATTGTTTTAGGTGATTGATTTTGTTGTAATATGCGATTTTTCCTTTTTCCAGTGCAGGCTTTATTACTGTTTTCCATAGGTATGTATCTGATTCTTTGTTGGGATAATTTAAGATTGCTTCAAGAACTTCATGTTGTTTGTTTTTTGGTAGATCTTTTATGGCTGCGAACCAGTATGTGTCAATCAATAGTTTCATGTTCCCTTCCTTTGTTGCACCAAACACAATACCGATTCGTTTTTGACAGTCAAGTTTTTATTTTTATTTTTTCATGTTCCTTGGTTGCTTGCCTGCTTTGCTACGCTGGAACAGCTTCCGGTTCTCTTCCCTGATCGCTTCCCACAAAAGTGTTTCTGTGAAATCCCTCCCCTTGAATAGCGTATCCCCTTCTGTAGTATCCCCATTGTTCCAGTTGTCCAACTCATTCGCTTTCGCAGCCATGTCTAATATGGTTTTTAATCGGGTTCGGCTTATGCTCTTCGTTGCTCTTAACCATGCTAATGTAGGAATTGATATGCGTGACGTCTTTTGGTACATGTTTTGCCTTTTGTCAACTTGTTATGATTCTACGAACGTATATGCTGGGTATTTGTATTCGAATAGCTTCTTTTTTAGCTTGTATTCTGGCGTTTTGAAACCCTTCGTGTCTTCTACTATCAGCTTTCCATCCCTGTTGTATACGAAGTCTGCTCGGTATACTATCGGGCGTATTTTCTTCCCCTGGTTGTTCGTGTATCCTGGTTGTAGTTCGAAGTCCACCTGGCGTTTTAGGTTCTGGATCACACCGTACCTTTCCCATTGCTGCAGGACGGCCTCACGCTTTGCTTCCTTCTTGCTGTCGTATACTACCCCATCCTGTTCAACGCGCCTTGCGCCGTATTTACTCTTGCTGAATAGTTTGCGGTATTGATAAGCGTTCATTTTTGCCCCGTGGTGCGTGTTTTTGTGTTTTGTGGTATAGTTTATCGTCTTTTTGCTTTTCGCGCGTGTACGGTCAAATTTTATGGGTTAAATAGGCGATTGTTTCTGTTGTATGTGTCGATGTGCAGCCATGATATTCCATGTTCGAAGTTCAGGCTGTCGAATGCGTGGTCCAGCATCAGTTGTTCGCGGACGCGGTTATAGTCTGCTATTTTGCCTGTTTTGTTGGCGCCCCATTTCTTTTCTATGCTGGCGATGTGGATGTCCAGGGCGCGTCCTAGTTTGTGCGCGCTGTATTTTGCCCCTGTGGTGCTGTTTATGTCGCGCAGGCCACAGTCGGTCAGTCCGTTTCCGTTTACTGTACACGCGCCGTATTTTCTGCGTATTTCGTCCGCCAGCTTCAGCAGTGTTGGGTCAAACAGTTTCCATGCCGTTTCTTCCCCGATTTCTTTCAACAGCTTTGGGTTTACCAGTTCTGTTATCGTGTAGTACTTTGGTCTATACATTTGTCTATACTCTTATGTTGAACAGTTTTATTGCCACCAGTAGTATCAGCACGATTGCCAGGGTGTTCCTTTCGGCCCTGGCTTTGCTTGTTTCTGCCTGGCATTGTTTTATGCTGGTGTCGTGCTGTTTCGTTGCGGCATCCGCTCGTGCCGCGCAATCTTTAAGCCCTGTCTTCAATAGCCGGATGTCTGTATCATCTGCCATGTTGTTGTTGGCGTAGTCTATCAGTTGCGCCACGTCCTGCTGAAGCTGGTCGTTGATATCGTTTACTGGGTCTGGTTGTTTTGCGCAGCCAGCCAGCAAAATCGCCGCTATTATCAGTAGTTTCTTCATTTCCTTACCTTTGTTTCTGTTTTAGTATCGCCGTCTGGGCTTTCCCTATGATTATTGCAGGTATTGTTGTGATTTTCAAGTCTGGAATAAATTCATACCGTTTGTTGCGATTCCCTATCTGTTTTCCTATGCGTTCCAGGCGCAGATTCAGTTCTGCGAAGCCCGACAACGCTGTGTGGCCGTAGAATCTTTCCCCGAAGTTCGCGTTGTAGTCTATGGTTCTTCCCTTCTGGTAGCTTGGCGTTTGTACGCACTGGCGGTTTTTGAGCAATACGTCGCCCTGGGTGTTGATGCTCATGACTGGGTTGCTGTAGTCCACCAGCGCATTGTGTTTGTGACCAATCCATATCAAGTCCACGTTCACGCCCTTTGCGATGCTCTGGAAGTCCAGCATGCCCTTTGTTTGTGGTGCGCTGCCGCCTGCGCCGTGGTGCTGGAATATGTCGTAGAAGCACAGCTTGCCGGTATCATCCTTTGCCGAGAATCGCAGGAAGTTTGCATAGTTTCCCACGAGTATCTTGTGTTCCTGGCCCATATTGAGCATCGTTGCCAGCATCTGCAGTACGTCCAGTCCATTGTATTTCAGTATGCTTTCTTCGTGGTTGCCACGCCCCATGAACAGTATCTGCTTCTGGTATGGTTTTAGGAATGCGTATATGTCGTCCAGCTTCTTATTTAGTTGACAGTCCGTGTTTTCAATCAGATGTGGTACTGCGCGTTTCATATCTTTGAGCAGTATTGCGTCAAACAGGTCGCCACCGAACAGGATGTACCGTCCGTCTTTAACACAAAAGTCCAGATGCTTTTTTAAGGTTTCCCTATCGCAATCTGGACTGTCGTAATGTATGTCGCTGAATAATGCCAGCTTTATCGTCTTGCCGGCTTTGGCATCGGTTGTGAATTCGTATGCTCTCATCTTGCTTTTCCCCCATTTCTTATTGTTTCAAGGCGCAGCCATTCCTTGTATTCTTCAAGTGTTAGCGCGCCCTTTGTGCTGTTGCACGATTTGTGGGTGGCGCGCCAGTTGTGTGGCTCGTTCGCGCCGCCGCGGCTGGTTGGTACGCAATGGTCCAGGTTGAAGTCTTTTTCGCTTTCAATCGGTTTTCCGCAAAGATAGCAGTAACACATGCCCAGGCGAATTTGCTCTCTGTACAGTGTTTTCCATTGCTTCTTTGTTGTTGCCACTGCGCGCCTTCCTTATTTACGTTTTTTCTTTCCGCATGCCATTTTTATACTCCTTTGGTTTGTGTTTGTTTTTATTCTGTTATTGGGTCTGTTGGGTATGGCAGATTTTCTTCGATATAAGCCGTAACTTCCTCATCGAGTGCAAGATATTCCGCTTCATCTTCTTGTGTCCAAGTACCGTTTGCCATTTTGCGATTGCGTTCAAGTGTCTGGTCATCAATATGAGTATGGCGATAGTCGATGCGCATCTGCTTAATGTAGTCTTTTGTTGGCGCAGGTGGTTCTGGGCATTCACTTTCTAAATATAAGCTACCATCATAACCATAAACGATATTTTCTTCTGTGGTTTCATATTCACCCCAAGATTCAGCAACTTTCAAAAATGGCGTTGATTTGATGATTTTACCATCTTGTTTTTTATAATATGTAATCATTACATTACTCCTATTGTTTTGTCTTTGTTGTTATATTTCCCCTTCGGCATAAATAAAACGATACCTTTCTATTGTGTATGTTCCAGAAAAAGGACTTACTGTGAATTTCTGACCTTTTCTTACTGGAATAAACAGATTTATTGTAGAACCATTTACAGGTCTGCCAGCAATAGCGTTAAGGATATTGTTTTTTATGTCTGCTGTATCTATTCTGTCTTTATCCCCAACTAATATAGCTACAGCCCCACCAGCAGGCGTTGTTGATGCCGACAGAAGAACATAACCATTTGCGGTAGCTGTATGAAAATCTGATGAACCACCATAGGTTAAATTTTCCCAAGTATCGCTTGGCATCGCAAACCCAGCAATAGTGCTTTTCCCTGTTGCATCAAAATTGCTCGCATCTGTATCTGTCTTTCCATCCAGTGCTGTATAAACACCGCCCGATGACACAGCATTAGTTGAATCTTCTGTTGGTATAGCATCTATTGATGGTATTTTATTATTTACATAATCTTTATTTGCTATTTGATTTGATGGTGAATCATTTGTTGGTGTTGGTGCTGTTGGTGTGCCGGTCAATGCCGCGTCTTCAAACGATATAATCTTCGGGTATGGTGTGAACGTCTTCTGATTGTGCGACCACAATACCTGTCCACCCTGCTGGCCGTCCTGTTCTACAATGTCCCATATCTTGCTTGTTATGGTCACATAGCCGTTGTAATCTGCTGGTGGTGTGATTATTTGGTCTTGCACCCATGCCCCATTTACACGATTGTACGTTACGATTATTGGGTTGCCTTGTCCGTCTGTCTGTGAGAAGTCTGCATAGTTTGTGCCGTCTTCCGCTGCTGGTGCCACGGTTGCAGCATACATTTTGGCGTACCATACGCCTTTGGCTGTCAGTTGTTCCCCAGAATTTGCCGCTGTGTCAATCTTGTTGTTCAGTTCGGTTTCTTCTGTTTGGGTTATTCCCTTGTTGGTTGTTGTTATTTGTGTTGCAAAGTCTGTCGCTTTGTAGGCGACATTTTCTTCCAGGTTATCCAATCTTTCGTCCTGGTCTTCGTCTTTTTCTTTTATGTCGGCTATATCATCCTGGATGGTTTCAATATCGTCCTGGATGGATTCAATTGTTTCGTCAATGGTTTTTTCCCATTTGCTTTGGATGACTTGGGTGCCTACGTTATCCAATGTGCGTTCTGTTACGCATAATACGTTACGTTCCACTTTGGTTCTGTCTGCCGGGTTGTGCCATTCATGGATGATTAAATCGTGCAGATTGATATCTATGATTTTATCGTTGAAATAGCCACTTGTGCTGACGGTTGCCAAGTCGTCCGTGGTTTTGTACACGAATACGCCGGCCTTGACATCGTTGCGGTTGTTGCTGGCTACGTGGCAGAAGTTTTGTTTATTGAACATTGTTGCACCCCTTTCTGTTTTTCATCCTAACATTATTGCGGATTGTATTTCAAGCGGTTTGTTACTTGTATTTCCAATTATATTTTCCTGCTGTTTTTCTGCGTCCATTACATACCATAGATATAGCAGAACCAAATATTCCGGTTTTTCGTTCTGCTTCCACTACCCCACAAAATTCAGCGATTACTTTACCATCTTTTATTTGTTGAACTAATTTTGTTCGCCAATGGTCTTTTCCGGTCTTAGTATATCCTTTAGGGTGTGCGTGATGCAAAACTCTAAATTTATGGATTGCATTTTCGCTGCACGTAACCCATTCAAGATTTTCAATTCTATTGTCGCTTTTTATTCCATTTTTATGATTGACTTGTGATTTATTTTCTGGGTTTGGTATGAATGCTTCCGCAACAAGACGATGAACTTTTTTGTAATATTGCTTCTTGTTTTTGTGAAGCGTTAAAACCATGTATCCATATACGGTTTTATATGGTGTCATTTTTTGGAACGTATTTGTATGGTTGTAGTTTTTAGAATATACGTCGCCTTCGGTTGATATGTAATATCCAGGAAATTCCGGAATTTCTTTTATATTATTCATTTTTTACCTTTATTCTATTGCTAAGTATATTTATTAAATCGTTTGTTGTTAGCCGTTCGCCATCCAGACCGTAGTTTCTGTGGAATTTTCGGTCTATGGTTTTTCCAAGTGCTGTCGTGTCCAGTGTTGTACCGGTCGCACGGCTTCCTGCGCGTGTGAGCGATTTTATCTGTGCTGGTACCAGTTTGTTTACCTGGTTGTATCCGAAGCTTGTCGCCCATCTGTCTGGGTACTTGGTCATGTAGTCAATTGGGCTGTCTGTGAACTGGTTGACGAGCGGTGTTTCGCCCAGTGCTTCCATCAGGCCGAACCCTAAGCCATTGCTTATTGCTGCCATCTTCTTGTCTTCCCAGTCTTTTACCATCTTTGCTGCGGTGCGAAGCGGTATTTCCAGTGGGCCGAAGATGTCCAGCTTTACCCACACATTGCCGATTCTTATGCTGTCGTATGGTTTGTTTGGATCGTACTTTCTGCCTGTCTGGTATGGTTCTGCGTACCAGTCATCATCATCGCCCGACAGTGATGCCAGCAGTGCCACGGCTACTGCGGTTAGTGTGAAATATGTCCAGTCGGCTTTCAGTGCTATCTTTTTGAGTTCTGGGATTTCTTTCCCTTGAAGCACTTTCAGTCCGGTTGTCAGTGTGCGCACTGGTGCCAGTGATGCCGTCAGGCCCATTTCTATGACGTTTGCGCCGGTTTTCAAGAACGGTGCCAGGATGTTTCCAAGGCCGAAGCCGTTTGGATCCAGCCCCAGCATTCCGCGCGAGAGTGTGTTCAGTTGGCTGCGGATGTGGTTCAGTGCGCTCGCCATCATTCCGTCTTGTGTGAATACTGCCATGTTTGCTACTGCCAGGGCTTGTTTGCGTGCTACCTGTGCTTCTTCGCTTTTGTTGCCCAGCTTTGCGTATTCTTTGAACAGTTCTGTTGCCTTTGCACTGTCGCCGTTTGCGTTCTTTGTGGCGATTCGTGCCAGTGCATCCACGAATGTCGGTATGCGGAACCAGTTATCTTCTTTGCCCAGTATGTCGAACGTGAAGTTGTACCAGTGGGCTTGTTCATGGTTGGTGTATTTTTCGCCGTGCAGGACGCTTGGGCTTGTTGGTTTTTCCATCTGCGCCAGGTTCATACCGCTTGCGTTGAATATCTGTTTTATGCGGTCTATTTCGCCTTTCGTGACGGCTGTGTTTACTTTGTTTTTCCCGATGCCCCTTGCTGCGTTGCGTATGATGGCCGTGTTGATTGCGGTTGATGGTACGTTGGCGAAGAACAGTGTGTTCACTGACATCAACATTGCGCTTGGTGCGTATGATCCGAACAGGTTGTCCATGAATATTCCGAATCTGCCCCAGCGTCCGATGTACGCTTTCTTCATTTTGTCTTTCACGAACTGCCAGTGGCGGATGTCTTTTGCTGATTGTACAGCGCGCGTGTACTTTCCGTCTTTCTGTTCGGTGCTATTGATTCCTTCCAGTGCCACCTGTGCGGCGATAGAAGCTTTCATCAGCTCTGCCTGTTCCTTGGTGTCGATTTGCGCGTGTGCGGCTTGTTTTATTTGTTTTTCGGCCCATTTTATGAACGCGCGACTGTCTTTTGTTTTGTAGCCTGTCAGGTCTAGCTGGTTCAGTATGGCGTTTGTGGTGTTGCCTGAGAACTTGGTCTTGGCTTCTTCGATGAACGCTTTGATTGCCGTTTTGCGTTCTTCGCTGTCTGGTGTGGTTGCTATGATTGCGCCCACGCGTGATGCGATGAATTCGCGTATGTCACCGTTCCATTTTTCTATTGCGCCTTGGCGTGTTCCTGCGTAGTTGACGGCCGCTTTCAGTTCGCGTGCTGCTTCCACTTCGCGCTTTGCGTCAAGGTATGCCTGGTGCGACAGGTCGCCCGACAGCGATAGTGTGCTTCCGGACATTGATTTGACGATTGCCAGATTGTTATCCAGGATGTACCATTCGTCCGAGCCTTTTGCTACGGTTTCCATGACGGCGCGGATGATCATGCCCTGGTCGACTGGTGCATCGTATTCGGTCATTGTTTCTGGGTCTGCGAATGCCAGTTCACGTGCGTGTTCTGGATTTTTCTGCACGTATGCGCGTGCGGCTTCTGCTGCGCGTTCGCGTGCGTCTGGTTGGCGTGTTTTGAACCATTTTTCACGCAGGGTCGGTTTGGTGGCTGTTGGAAGCAGGCGGTCGTTTGGCAGGTTCTTTGCTTCTGCTTTCATGACTACTTCTTCGCCGTCCAGTGCTGCGCGCATGTCGCTTGGTGTATTTTCCCCGATGGCGCGCCACAGCTGAGCGTCTGCTTTATTTTGCAGTTCGCTGTCCTGACCCCATTCTTTTTCGCGGTTGTTCATCGTCTTCTGCGTGGATGGCACGATTTTGCCGTTTGCGTCTGACACGTTCACGAGCCGTTGTGCGTCTGGTGCGCTTGGCAGTCCTGGTGCGATTGGGCTGGCGAACCATTTGTTGAAGAAGTCTATTGAACGTTCATCAAGGTATGGGTTCTTTACTTCGCCATTTTCGTCCAGGTAGCCGATGTTCAATATGGATTTATATTTTTCTGGCACCCAGTTCAAGAATGTTTGGAAGCCCAGGTTATTTACGTCATCCACGCCCAGTCCTGTTATGTATGCTTCCACCATGCTTGCGAATCGTTCTTGCTGTTGCACCGTGAGTGTTTCTTGGTTCGGGTCTATTTCCAGCATTTCGAACAGGCGGCGTGTGTCGTCCAGCCATTCCTGTGTGACGGTTTTTGTTCCGCCTATGGTCTGCTGGTATATTCCCCAGATTTTTTCCAGGTATCTGTGGTGCATTTCGTGGACGAGTGTTGTTTCGTTCCAGTTTTTGCCCAGTACGATTGCCTGCAGTTCTGGGTCATAGAATCCCAGGGTCACACCGCGCCGTTGTTCTAATTGTTCGCCTGTGGATTCTGTTTGGAATAGTTGCCCCTGGGCTGTTGTTGCGAATTGGTTCTGGTAGCTGGCGACTGCTGCGGCCAGTTCTGCGTTCTTAATTTCGCCTGTTTCTTCTGCGAACAGCGATTCGTATTCACGGCCTTTGCTGGCGGCCATCTGTGCGCGTTCTTCGTCTGTGGTTTTAATTGCTTGAATCAACGCGTCTTTTTTCGACAGTGGTGCCACCGTCTGCCCGAACATGTCTTCGCCTGCGGCCACTTGTTCCTGGTTTGTTGACAGTTTGGTTATGTAGTTGTTTAGGAATTGGCGGTTTGTTGTTGTGTCTGCATAGAGCCAGTTCCAGAGCAGGATGTTTTCTGGCATTACGTCACGGCCGTCCATTTCCACCTGTTGTGTCACTTCCAGGAAGTTGTCTTTGGTTGTGGTTTGGTATTTCTGCAGTGCGTGGTATATGTCTTCGCGGATTTGCAGGTCTGGGTATTTGGTCGCTGTTTCGTATATCAGGCTTCCGTTTGCTGTGAGCACGTCCAGGACTTTTTGTGGTATTCCACGATCAAGGACTAGTGCTTCGAATAATTGCGTGTCGTTGCCGCACAGCCATGACAGCAATGCGTCTTCGTATCTCTGGCGTACTTGGCGGCGGTTCCATTTTCCGTTGTTCTGCATCAGTCCACGGCGTTCTGACATTGGTAATTTTCCAGCGAAGTCGATGTCCGTTGGGCTGTCTTTCAGGTATCTGCTGTCGCGCTTTGCTTGGCTTGCTTCGTCAAACGCGGATGTTTCGCTGATGTTGCTGATGTCTGCTGCGGCTATCTGTTCTTCCGGTGTCATTGTGGTGTTGCGCCGTACCAGTATTGGTCTTTCCATGCCTTCGGTTTTGAACCCTGCTGCTTCCAGTGCTTCGCGGTATGTTGCGGCTGTTTCTGGGTTTTCGTATGCGTAGCGGATGATTTCTGCGCGTCCGTTGCCTGCGATTACTTCGCCTTGTGCGTTGACCACTGGTGCGCCTTCTGCTGATGTACTTGAGCGGAGTAAGCGTTCTGGTGTGATGTTTGCGGCTTTTTCGCGCAGGTCTGCCACGTCTTGTGTTGTTCCACGGCTGGCGCGGTTCTGCAGTTCGATGTTGGTGTAGTTCGGGTTTGGTTCGCCGTTGATGTGGCTTGGTTGAATTTCTGACAGATCTACGACCTGATATTCCACCGGTATGCGCTTTCCTGCGAATAGGACGTAGTCTTGTCCTGCTTCTGCCTGTGTGGCGGTGTCAATTGTCGCCGTCTGTTCTGGTTGCAGGTCTTTGGCGGTTATGTAGTCCGCTTCTTCTTTTTTGCGTGTCCTGCGTGCGTTTTCTCTGGCGTTTTGGCGTTTCAGTGCGCGTATCTGATATTGCAGGATTGCTTTCCGGCGTTGTGCTGATTCCTTTGCGCCTTCGGTTGCTGTTCCCAGCTTGGCCGCGTCTGTCTGTTCTTTGATGATTGCGTTTTGTTTGTCCAGCAGTTCCTGCAGTTCATCCACGTTTGTGATTGGTTGGAACAGCAGGATTGGTGCCTTGCCTTCTGCTGCGTCCAAGACCTGCATGTCTGCGACTTCCAGAAATTCCGACAGTGGCAGTCCTGCCTTGTTGGCTTGGATTATTGCTGGCAGGGTCACGCTTTCTGCGACCGCCTGGATGTATTCTTCTTTTGATTTATTCTGGTCGGCCCATGGTGTTGTTCCAGTTGCGTCTATCAGTTCGCCGATGCGTTGTTTTACGATGTCGAAGGCTTGTCCGTATTGGTTGCGGATTTCCACGCGTGTTGCGATTTCGTCCACCATCTGCGTCTTGCCGTCTTCAATGATTTGGTCGGCGATTTCTGCTATTTTGTTTTCGTCCAGCCCTGCACCGCGTTCTGTGTTCCAGCGGTTGATTTTATCAACTATGGATTTGCGGTTGTATCTGTAGAGCCCCCATCCCATCGGGCCACCGATTATCGCGCCGTACATTGCTGATGTGAGTGCTTTTTTGAGCGATGCGTCTGTGAACAGTTCTTCGCCGTACCCTGCGATTGCGTTGGCTAGGTCTTCGCCGATCGACTGGATGAATTCTTCGCCGCCTTCTTCAATTGCGCTTGTGCCGAGTCTGCGCAGGGCTTTCAGTGCTGCGGACTTTGTTATTTTACCTTCCATGCGTGCCAGGCGCGACATTGCTTCCAGTGTGCTGTATCTTCCTAATGCGCCTGCTGCGATTCGTTCCACACCGAGCATGGTTTCTGTGATTCCGTTGAATACGCCGTATGCGCCTGCGATTCCCAGGTCTTTTGCGCGTTCTTCTTTGCTGTAGCCTTCGATGTCGCCTGTTTTTTCAATGTAGCGGTCCACCAGGTCTGCTTCCATACCTGCGGCTGCTTCTACGCCTGCGATTGCGCCGATTGCTGCTGGGCTTCCTGTGGCGAGTCCGAGTCCTGCGTATTTAATTACGGATCCGAGCGCGTTTGAGAAGTCGTATGTTTTCTTGTATTTTATCTTTTCTGCTGTGTCGGCTTGGCGTGTTTGGCGCAGGAAGTGGCGTGTGTATAGTGCGTCCTGCATCAGTCGTTCGGCTTCGTCCTGTGTCATGTCTGGTGACGAGTATGAGATTCCGGCGACTTTGGTTGCTTCATCTATGTCCTGTACGCCTGTTTTTATGCTATCCCAGATTCCAGCCCCGACAGTTTCGAGCCAGTTTAATTTTTCTGGTCCTTCGCGTTGGAATTTGGTTGTCAGTGCTTCGATTGGGTTTATCTTTATGGACTTTGCTATATCTTGGGCTGACATTGTCCATTCGCGCGGCGTGGGGTTTGATATTGCGTATGCTTCTGGGTCTGTGATTGCCAAAGCTTCTTCAGCCTGTAAGGCTTCTAATTCTTTATCGTCCATGTGATTTCCCCTTGGTTAGTTGCGTTCAACGAACACCGCGCCTTTGTTGTCAAATCCTTTGAACTCCAGCGTCCTTCCCATATAGTTTAACAGAGCAGGCTTGCCTTCTGCAAGTGCTTTTTCTAGTCTTTGCCATTCGTTGTCTGAGTGCACTATGAATGATACTCTGTTTTTATCATAGTTCCTGTCGGCTTGTGCGCTCGCCTGTTGGAACGCTGTATAGTCGCCGGCCAGGTAATAGAGCATTGCTGGCACCAGGTCATCGTTGTATCTGCGTGCGGCGAGTTCTGTTGCTTTGGATACTGCGTCTTGGTACAGTGTGGTTGTGCCGTAGTCTGAGACCTGTTCTTTACGTGCTTTTATGCCTGATGTTAGTCCTGACGCGAAGAACGGGGTGCTGGTTCCCATGCGTGTCAAGGCTTCGACCTTTGTTCTGTTCGCGAAATCTGCGTCTACAAGGGTTTGTTTTGCCTGCTTGTCTGTCAGGGCTTTCTGTATGCTTTGTTTGATTCTGTCCGCGTATTCTGGGTTCAGATTGGTTTCTTTCGCGACTGCAGACAGGCGTGTCATAGCTTCTGCTGCCACGCCGACCAGTTTTGCCTGTCCTTCTGGGGACGGCACATCGTCTGTGTTTTCTACCAGTTCTGAGAACACGTTGTATGCCTGGACGAATGCGTTCGGGCTTGTTTTCTTTTCTGGGTCGTAGTATGCGCCAGTGGTCGTTTCCTTTGCTGCCGTGACCAGCTTATCTATTGCCTTGTCGTCCGTGAAGTCATACCCCTTGGCTTTTTCAATGTTCAGTTGTGTTGGTTCGGTTATAAGGTTTACTTGGTCATAGTATGCTTGTCCGTGGACCTTGCGCACATTGTCATCTTTCAGTTGTTTTATGCGTTTGGTCAGGGCTATTTCCATGCTTTCGTATGTGTCTGCATCGATGCCTGTATCTTCCATGAACTTGTCGCGGTTCTGGAAGATTTCTTCATCCCATTTCTGCAGTTCTTCTAGTTCTGGCCGTGCTATAAACTGTTTGAACCCTGCGACCGCTGCATCTTTTGGCATGAGCATCTTCGCGCGCTGGCTTTCTGAGAATAGTGGATTTCCGTTTTCGTCCGTCAATCCTGTCAATCTTTCCAGGTCTGCCCTGTGCTGACGATATATTGCCAGGTCTATTGGTCTTTTTTCGCCTTCTGGCGCGGTTATGTATCGTAGGACGTTGAAGTAGTCGTCCGCGATTTGATTCGTGCCTGCGACCGCGTTTGCGTGCGCCAATGCCTTGTTCTGTTTTGCTATGTTGCGTTCCTGGTTCGCTTGTGCTTTTGTGACCAGTGATATTGCATTGCTGTCCAGTTTTTGTTTTAGGTCGTTCTGTACCGATTCTGGCAGGTCTTTGAACATTCCTGGAAGTTTGGACAGGGCGTTTGCCAGTGCGATTGGGTTGTTTTTGTATTTTTGGTACGCTTTTTGTGCTTCCGCGTTCGCTGTGGTGGTTGCGTACAGCTGGAAGTTCTGGGTGGCGTTCTTGATTTTTGTGTCACCAACCTTGTCAAACAAAGAAAGGTCGATGTCTGGTATTTTGACATTGACTGGTTCGATTGGTGTTGGTGTTCCTGGTCCTATTGTGCGTGCCATTTGTTTCCCCTTATTCGTACATCGATGTCAGTGTTCCGCCCTTTGTGGCTTTGCTGACATCTTTACCTTTCTTGTATCCTTTGTACAGGTCGCCCCATGATTCGCCTGTTCCGCCTGCTGTTTCTACTGCAAGACCAAGGTTGACCGCGCTTCCGAGCAGTCCGGTCCACATTTGCTTGATTGCGTAGTTTGCGGCTTCTTTGCTGGACTTCTTTCCTGCTTCCAGTGCGATTTTCTTCAGGCGTGCGTTGCTTTCTGCTTCGCGCATATCTTCTGTGATTTCGCTTGCTTGTTCCTTCGACAGTTCGAGCACGTTGCCTGCGTTCACGCGGATGTTCTTTGCTGCCAGGCTCATGATGTTATTTTCTATGGTTTTGTTGAATCTGTCTGCCAGCTGGTGTTTTATGTATAGTACCTGGTTGTCCAGGGCGTTCATCTGATTGTCGTAGTTCTGGGCCGCTATGTCTGCGCTGTCGCGGATGTTTTTCGGTTGCCCTGCTGCGATTCCAACAGCTCTGTTGAAGAAGTCGCTTGCTGCGGCCACGGTTTTCATTACTGCGCCTGTGTATAGGTCTTTTTGCGCCTTTGCTTTTATTTGGGTGTTGTCGCCCAGCAGTTTATTCAGTGCGTTTGTTATGTCTGCTGGTACTGCGCTTGTTTCGCGTGGTGTGTTTGCGAGCAGGGTTTGTATCAAGTCCACTATATTGTCTGTGGTGTCTGTGACCGACAGGCTCAGACTGTCAACGTCTGTTGGTTCGCCAGTGGCGATTTCTGTTGGGTGTATTTCTGGCAGGGACATTCCAGGCTCGTTGTCTGCGGCAGACATCGGCCACTGTTCCTGTGGTTGAAACAGGCCCCTTATAAAGTTCAGCGTGTCGTCCATTAGCTTTCCAAAGTTCCGTACTCGATGATCATGGTCAATGATTCGATTATGAACTTTGCCCCATTGATGTTCTTTATTGTATATCTTACCTGATCTTTCATTCCAGTACAACCATAAAAATTGACCGATTTTTTGTCTGGTGACATGTAGCCAGTTTTGTCGCATACTGTGAATGCGCCTGGTTCTGTGTTGCGGATTACTGCCACAGCCTTTCCGATTCGTTTTTTCTCGGTGTAGGTCTTGCCCTGGATGTCGATTGGGTGTGATATCAGTTCTGCGTTTATCATGAAACCAACGCGAGGATGTGTCAGGTCTATCAACGGCTTTGTGTAGTTGCCGTTTGCGTCCAGCGTGTCATCCCATTTGTATTCATCGCCATCGAAGACACTCACGGTTGCCCCTGGCAGTGTCAGGTCGTATGTCATGATATCTTCTGTGGAATCATACGTATATTCTACTGAATTGTATATTATATGGTATGCTGCTGTTACACTGTCAATCGTACCGATTTGTGTGCCGTACTTATTGTACACGGGGTCGCCTGCGTGTGTTTCTGTTGTCCAGTTTTGTTTGTATTCTGTATAAACTAACTGTGTACCATTTTTCCACGCCATCAAGGATATCTTGCCCTGGTTTCTGCACAGTGAGAATCGTGTGTCTGTTGGCTGGGCTTCTATCTCGTAGTCAAGCAGGTTGTCCTGGCTCAGTTCTGCCAGGCTGTATCCTTGTGGATACACTTGGGCTGGTATTGTTGTTGAGTTTCGTGCAAAGTATTTCCCTGTCACGATGAACCATGGCTTGTTGTTTACCACGACTGCCGACACCACGGTTGGCACGTCTTGTCCAAAGCTGAACACTTTCTGCAGTTTTGGTATATCCCAGCGACTCCAAATTTGCGCCTGGTTCCCTGGTACGAAGTTGCAGGTGATCAGTGATGGTGCTTTGGTGATAAACGGTTGCTGTGTGTCAATTATTGTGTTTTGTATGATGTACAGGTGGCTTCCGGTGTTGTGTTCCTTGTCGTACCGAGATACCATTGCAACAGGGTTGAACACCAGGTCTGGTTGGCACATCTGGTTTATTACGTTTGACTGATAGATATCTGTCTGCAGTTCGTATTGCAGGGCGCGTATCTGCTGTTTGCTCTTGTCTGTGTAGAGCAGTGCTGCGCCGAATACAATTGGTCGGCAGTTTGGCGAACATCCATTGGTGGATTGTTTTGCTACACCTGCCTGCTGGCTGTATGCGTATTCGCTGTCGCTTGTGAATACCTTCACGCCGTTATAGTCCACAACGTATTGGACTTTTTCCTGGTACGTGGTGTTGATGTCGATTACGACCGCTTCGTTCTGTGTGTTGTAGTCGTTTTTGAAGTCGTTGAATTTTGCTATCTGTGACCCTACGGCGTATCCTGGTATTTCGTGTTCCGCGTTCAGCCATCTTGTTGCGTACAGTCTTTGCTGTGAGAATGTATATTCCGTTGGTTGATAGTCTTCAAGGGATATATATCCATATTCTACTGTGACGCTTTGGTCTTTTCCGTCTGCTTTTGCAACTGGTGTCAGCAGTGGGCCGAACATTTGCACATTTAGTGTTTGCGCTGGCACGTCTGACCACGAGTTTGATCCGTAATTATACTGTCTGTATCCTGTTGCCGATGCGGTGCATTGTACCCATACTGTTCTATTCTTTTTTACGACTATCCATCCGTGTTCGTCTTCCCCTGGATAGTGTATCCATTGGCCGTCACTCATTATTCTTAGCGCAAAATAGTTTGTGTTAATATGGTCTGCGACACATATCAAACCAGTCGAAGGGAATGGTCCATCACCAGACGCTGTGTCATCAAATACGTAGTCTGGGAAGTATACGGTGCTTCCGCCGACCTGATATCCTTCTACGCGCATGTAGCAACCAAGATTTGGGAACTTGACAATCGATCCGGTTGGGATTGCTTCTGCTATGGCCTGCGTGTCGCCGGTCAGTCCTGTGTCAATTATGCTGTATGGCGAAGAGTTTCCGCTAGCGTCTGTCCAGGCGAAATTTGTAAACCCAAGGCCGTCTTTGTTGAATTCCAGCCCTGGCAGGTCGGTTGCGCTTACGGTTTTGCTTTGCGATCCGCCTGGTGCATACCATGGTGCTGAGAATTTAAATTCTTCTACGGTTATGTCATCTGTGTCGGTCAGTCTAAGTACTACCGGCTCGTTCCATACGTTTGATAATATTCCCCAGTTGTTTGATTGTGCGAACGATGCGTGTCCGAGTTTTCCCCACGGTTTTGATATTTCATCTGTGTAGTTTGTTCCGGATATGTTCACTTGGCGGACATATTTTTCGTTTTCAATCAAGAACCCTGCTATCTTGTTGTATCCGACCACGAATATGATGTATTTGCTTTCGTTTACCGTGAATACGAATGTTGATGGTGGTATTGTCGCCGGTGGATTGAATTGTCCTGTGTCGCTCAACAAAACGGCCGTATGTGGCGTTGGTGAGTCTAGGGTTTGTGACACGATTTTCAGTGCTGGTCTGCGCGATATGTTGCCATATATGTCGGCCACAATGTTTTCCAGCTTGGATACAGATACCTGGGTAATACCAGTGTCGGTGCGTTCTTCCAGCGCATCGGCTGTTTCCCCACGCGACCATTTAACCTTTTTCTGTTGGCTCTGCATGTGCTTCCCCTTAGACTATGCCGCCACCAAAGCGACCGCGCACCCATAATATCGGGTTGCCTGTTAGTGCCTGGTGTGGATTCTTGTGGCTGTCCATGTTTTTCGCTTTCTTGAATAATACTGGTTCTTCTGCCTGCAGGTACGCCTGGCGTTGCATGTCGCCGTTCAGGTACGAGTTCAGGCGCATTGCGAAGTATGTCTTGAACCAGTCCACGAATTCCGGTGTGAAATTTCCTTCTTCAACGCGTGCTGTGTATTTTACGTATATTGGATCCTGGTTGCAGTATATTACTGTTCCTACGACCAGAAAATCTGCCAAGCTGTCGAAGTTTGCGTTCGTGTGGGCTGATATCTGTCCTAGGCAATTGGTTGGCAGCGTGGCTTTCTTTTTGTATTTATGGTGCAATGCGTCTGTGTCTGGCGTGTCCGTTGTGGCCAATTCCACGTGTGTCAGTGCGAATGTCCACGGGTATGCGCCCAGTGCGTTTTGCAGTGCCAGCTCGTATTGCTGGTTTATGATAGGAATGTCGGTGTTGCCTGTGTCGGTCCAATCACTTATTGTTTCGTGATTGATTTCCGTCAGTGCTAAGTTTTTGATTTCTGCCGCTGTGAATGCCATTTTGCACGCCTTTCATTGATTTACCCAGGCCCTACCACTAGGCAGGGCAAGGGCAAAGCAACTTACGATAACGCAGCTACTGTGACAACACCATCGGTGACGTCAGATACATAGTACCAAACGTCTGCGTTGGATGGGTCGTCGGGAATGACACAGATACGGTCATACAGTTTCAATCCCAAGTTTGATGGGAAGTACCCTGCTGTCGTGATTGTGTCACCGTCTGCGTTGAAGAAACGGTAGTAGCAAATGCCACCCAAGATGGATTTTGCGTTTGCGACTTCCGCGCCAAAGTTTTTCAATTTGAATGCCATCGTTTACTCCTTTGATTAAGCAGCCAATTCGATGCCGACCACGCCTTTGTCGTCAATAACGACTGAGCCTGTTGAGCACCAGAATGAGTGATAGTATCCATGGTATTGTGGCGCATCTGCAACGTGTACTTCGCGCAATTTGCCGATGAATGTACCAACTGCGGCTTTATCGAACAAGAACGCCAATACCGTTGGGGCTTGTGCTGTGCTGTTCGGACCTGCTGGCAATTTGTAGTCTGGTTGAGACGCTGGAACGAATTCCCATTTCACGCCCATCCATGTCTTTACTTCATCGCCTGTCACTAATGGACGATAATCGTTGGTCAAGAAGTTTGTCCAAGTTGTATCGTCTTCCATGTCTTCTTGCATTGTTGCTGGGCCGACCAATGTCAAGTTGTCTGTTGGAACTGCGTTGTTGCGCAATAAGCCCTTTGCTTCAGACAAGATGTCTGTGGACATTGGGTCTGTGTGGTGATCCAACAACAAGTTTGTTGAGTCGTAGCCTGCTGCCAATTGGTCGATGATGTTCTGACCGATTGCGCGGTTCAATGCATAGACGGCATTGTCTGTGTTGACGCGTGCTTCGTCAATGTTCAATTTTGGTGCGTTGCGATATTCGATAACGAAGTCGACATACACGTCATTGACCACTGCGTTGACTGGTGCGTATCCCATTTGCTGTGGAACGCCAATTGCGCCTGGCACTAATGCCTGTGCGATGAATTTGCCCGATTTTGCGAAACGTGCGTCTTCGCCCTTTTCGCCAGAACGGACGGTTGTACCAGCAATCAAGTTGGTAGTTTTTGTTTGATACGCTTCTTTGACTAATGGGTCAAAGTACGTAATGTACATTGCCAAAATATCGTTCATTTGATAACTCCTTTTGTTAGTTGTTTTTGGCTTACAAAAGCAATTTATCAGTCGTGCTTGTTTGGGGGGATGTGGGTCTGTTTCCAGTCGTGCCACGTTATGAAAACAAGGTCTAAATATCTTGCTGTTTTAATTATAAACAGATATTAAAATCTTTTTCAACATAAAAATTGTGGGACATTTCTGCCCCACAATCGTTCACTTGTCATTAGGAGGGTTTGTGACTTGGTGATTACACGATACTTATTATATCGTTTGGTCTTCTGTTGTCAAGTCTTTTCCGAACCGTTTGTAGAAGTTTGTGACGAATTCTTCTTTTTCCTGGCGGAACTTGTTTACGTTCTCTGGCTTTTGAAGTAATTCGCGCACCACGTCCACCGTCAGTCCTTCGATGTTTTTGAGCATCCAGTCGATGTTGCAGTGGTTTTTCAGTGCTTCAACGATGCGGATGACGAATCGCTGTTGGTGTTTGTACTTCTGATATTCCGGATCCGCTTCCAGTGCAGCCTTTTTTTCTGCCTGTTCTTTTTTGAAGCGTTCTTGGGTTCCTGACATGTATTTTTTCTTTTTCTGGTAGATACTGCGTCTGATTTCGATTTTCTCTTGTCGGGTCAATTTTCGCACGTATACGCCCAGTTTAAACAGCTCTTCTTCCCTTGTTATGCCCATTTTGGCAAGCCGTGGGTTGAACGCTGGTTCTGACATGTCGTATTTCTTTTCGATTACTTTTTCCGGAACCACAGCATCAGGTTCAGGATCCCCAGGGATATCGCTATCTTTATCTTCTTCCAGATCTTGTGTATCCGGTATTGGATCGGTGTCATCTGGATTGGCTGGGGTTGGATCTTCGGTTGGTATGCTGGTGGGTTCGGTTTGCTGTACCGCTGTTTGCGCTTGTATGTATTCTTTGCCATTTTGCTTTGCCTTTTCTTTTTCTTCTTCGGTTGTTGCGGCCTTGAGCTGCGCGAGCAGTTCTTTGGCGGTTTTATCTGTCTTGGACAGTTTGGTAAGTTCCATTAACCAGTTGCTAGCCATTATTTTAATCCTATTTCTGTTGGGTTGAATTCTGGCGCGCCGAACAGTTCTGTGTATTTTGCTTTCTGTTCTGCGTTGAACTGTTTATACGTGTCTGCTTTCTTTTTGATTTCTTCTTCGGTCAGTGCCACGGATGCGTGGTTTACGATCCATGTGTCGATTTTGTCTGCTAGGAATACTTTCACTGAGTATTGAATATAGCCCGATGTGTTGATTTCTGCCAGGTGGATTATGCCCTTCCCGAGTGTTATTTCGCCTTTCTGTGCGCGAAACACGAATACTTCTTGTCCTAATTCATATTGTTGTTTGCTCATGGTTTCTTCCTTTTATTTACGGTTCTTGTTCAATATTTCTGCGCGTTCTTTAAGCATCTTGTCTTGGGTTTCCTTGTCTGCCTTGTGGAATGCGCGCATCCATTCTTCTTCGTTGTATGTGGCCTGTGGTGCGGCTACTGGGATGCGGTTGCCCATCATTGCGTGGCGTACCTTGTTCAATGATAATGCCCATAGGCTGTTGTGTTCCAGAAGCTTTTTGTGCATTTCGTATTCTGCGTCTGAGTTGCAGAAGCCTTTCAGCCAGTCGCACAATGCCGTGTTCCAGGCGTTTATGTCTGTCACGTCGCCGATTTCTTTCTTTACGGCTTCATTGCGTTCTTCGATGACTTTCTGTTCTGCTGCGGCTTTTTCTTCGTCTGTTGCCAGGTCGATTGCCTTGGTTGCGACAAGTTCGTCCAGAACGAATCGGCGGATGTCATGGTTGCGTTCCACGCCGATGCCCTTTTCCAGTGACATTTTGTCCAGCTTTTCGAACAAAGATTTCAGTTTTTCCTGGTTTTCTTCCTTTGCTGCGAATGCGTCAAACTTAGAGTCCAGGACGAAGTCTTTGCCGTAGTCTTCGATTTTTTCTGGGACTTGTTTCAGTTTTGATATTTGTTGGCGGAAGTATTTTTTGTCTTCTGCAAGCTTTTTGATCTTTTCTTCGCTGAATGTACCGTCTTCGTTGCGGTATTCGGCCAGGTCGTCCTTTGGTGGATCTACTGGGTCTACTGGGTCAACTGTGTTGTTTTTTGGATCTATTGGATCTGGCATTTTTAGTCCTTTTTGTTTTCGGTTGGTTTTGTCACTGACTTTCCTTGGTTGATAAGGAATTCCAGCATTTCAATTCGCCCTACATACCTGTGTATACAGAATGCGTTTGGGTCGTTTGTGCTTGGTGTCCATGCTGTGAGTTTGGCACGTTCTGCCGCTAGGAATTCTTCCAGGACTTCCTGGACCTGCGGTGTGCCGATTGTTCCGGCGATTTTATTTCGCCAGTTTAATTGTTCTTCAGGTGTTTTTATCATTTTGCTTTGCCCTTTGGGTTACCTTACACCACGTTTTGTCCTGGTGCTTGTTGGTTTTTTGCTGCGTTGACGAGCATTTCGCGCATCATTTCGCCGCGTTGTTTCTGCATTTCTGCATTGACCGTTGCGTTGGCCTTTGCTTCTATGTTAGCATTTATGTCGTTTTCTGGCAAGACCAAATCTGTCGGTACGCGCAGAAGTTCGGCTACCTTGTTTGCATACTTAGCTACATCCAGGGCGGTTGTTGTCAGTGTTCCGTCTGGTGTTGCTGCGTTGAACAGGTCGATCATCGTTGCGATTGCCTGGATTTGTTCCGTGTCTTTGACTTCTGTTGATGCCAGTGTGACGCGCACGCCGTCTGCGTATGCTTTTACGTCGAAGTCTTCTGGGTAGAATCCTGGGATTTCTGCGAATTTCATCAACAGCCAGCGGACATCGTCTTCCAACATTTTCTGTGCTACTGCCACCATGTTGTTGTTTGTGACGTTCAGGCGGTTTCTGCGTTCTGCGATTTCCGTGGCGGTCATTTGTTTGTTGGTCTGGTTTGGTATGGTGTCGGACAGCATGACGGATTTGATATTCATTTCCATCTGTGTCTGGTTCCATTGTGCCACGTTTGGATCATCGCCCAGTTGTAATGGTGTCAGGGTTGGGTTGTCGCGCCCTGTGTTCTGCACTGGTATGATTTCGTTTGGTTTCATGGTCAGGCGGTCATAGTCCAGCAGATGATTTTCGTTTGCGAGCCAGATTGGCGCAGCGCGGAACATGAGCCCGAATGTTGAATAGTAGCGCAGGGTGTTCAGTTGGTTCAGTTCTGGGAGTGCTTTTACGCCCACGCCGATGCCGTATACTGACCCTGGTTTGCGTGTCCAGAAGCTTGCTGTGAAGTCGCATGTTTTGGTTGGGCGGTCTACCAGCAGTTCCTGTCCGCACAGTACGTAGTAGTGCCACAATTCGTCTTCGTAGTTGTATATCGTGGCTTCTTTCAGTTCTATCTCTTCATTGGCGTTCTTTTCTGTGGTTGCCACGCCGTTCAGTTTACGGTTCTTTGTTTCTGGGAATATTGCTGGGATTTCTGCGCGCTTGATTTTCAGCTTGCGGTAGTATCCGTCTGTTTCCCCTGTGAACGCCTTTGTGAGTGCTACGTCTTTGATTGGCACTGGTACGCGCCAGAATTTGCGGTTTGTTATGCTGAATGTACGGTACGATACGCAGGTTCCGGCCACCAGGTCATATGCGCTTTCCAGGTAGTTTGCTAGGTTTGGTACGATGCATTGGTTGACGGATTTGCTTAGTGCTGCGTCAATTTTCCGCTGGTCTGCGTTGTCTTCAAAGTATGTCGGTGCTTTCAGCGTGACAGATGTCTGCTCGTCTGTGCATATGATTCTTTGGAATCGTGCTGCGAAGATGTCTGCGGCTTCCGCGCCAACGTTAGTCAACAGAGCAGTGTTTTCCCAATTGTTCGGGATGTTTTCGTCCACGTAGAACGAATCCCTATTGGGCATCGTCATTCGGAACACGGCTTGATATACCGAATCCCAGACGGTTTTTTCGGACATTGCGTCATCATATCTTTTCAATATGTCTTGTATCTGCATTGTTTTCCCCTTATCCTAGGTCGCCGTATTTGTCAAATGCCATGGTTGGCGCGGATGCGCCAGACCACGCGACATTTGTCAGGTTGGACACACTGTTCATAAGTTCTTCGTTTTCTCTGCGCTGGCGTTCTTCTTCCAGTTTGCGCTGGCGTGCGACTTCTTCTGCCTGAAGCTTTGCGGCCTTTGCAGCGATTGAGTTTTGTTTGCTCTGACTTTTGTGGCCGAATATTGAGCTTACCAGTTGAATTCCAACGGATGCTGCCATCAAGTATTCCATGTTATCCCCCTATCAGTTTGCGGATTATGTCGCCGATAAGGCTCGCCATTCTGTCGCCTGCCAGTGCGAATGCGACCAGTACCAGTGCAAGTATTACCCATGCGGCTTTGTGCTTTGCGATGGATGTGATAAGATTCCATTTCTGACCGTCTAGGCGTTCCTGTTCGACTGGGCTGTTCAGGCGCGCGATGATCAGGTCGAGTTTTGTGCCGTGTTCAACCAGCGTCTGTTTGATAGATGACACGTCTTGTTCTATTGTTTCCACGCGTTGTTTCATGGTTACGTAGTCCTTTGCTTGCGCTTCGGCCAGGTCGACATCGTATCCGTTGACCTTTCCTTTTTTGCGAATCTTTTTCAAAACGTCTATCTGGGCGCACATTAGCCTTTCACTCTTTTTAATCTTGGGTTTGCGCGCTTAGCTGCTGGGCTTGCTCTGCGTGTTGATGCGGCTAGGATTGCGCCTGCTGTCTTCATGCTTACGCCTTCTTTGCGTGCGATGCTTTTTTGCACCGCTTTGAACCCTGGGTGTTTTGTAGCCATTTTTAATCCTTTACGAATAATTTAATCGCTTTCAAGATGTAGATAATTGCCGTGCCGATTGCTGCTGTATATGCTGCAATATCTAACCCCCATACTAACGCAATAGCCGCTGCGTATGGAATCGTCAATTCTACGCACTTCATAATCTTATCGATTATTTCGGATTTGGTCAGTTTTGCTTCTTCTTTTTTAGCCATAGTTCACTCCTTTAATTATGAACGCCAGTGCCATACAACATTGCCTGTGGCTCCAAAGTTCGGATAGCCCGAGAACGATTCTATTTTCGCTTGGTTCGCAGCAGGCGCATAGACGTCTATGTTTTGTGTGCATCCATAGAACATATTAGTAAACTGGTTTGTGCGTGTTCCAAAATCTATCGCAGTTGTTCCACCAAGATATACCGTTGTTAATGATGTGCAACCAGAGAACATATACTGACACCCATAGGTTCCACTTATCGTGGTTAAAGCAGATAAGTCCGCACTTGTCAGCCCAGTGCAACCTTGGAACATGTTACTACACCCACCGCTTCCGCTTATCGTAGTTAAAGCAGATAAGTCCGCACTTGTCAGCCCAGTGCAACCATGGAACATAGAATTGCACGCACTGTTTCCACTTGCCGTGGTTAAAGCAGATAAGTCCGCACTTGTCAGCCCAGTGCAACCTTGGAACATATTCTGACACCCACCGCTTCCGCTTATCGTAGTTAAAGCAGATAAGTCCGCACTTGTCAGC
>Ga0247609_10001258_pt1 | contig 31098 bp, 28 predicted proteins | sample 172DNAGHGlowgp2_FD_193487 | JGI IMG/M metagenome (GOLD analysis project Ga0247609, IMG submission 193487) | Sheep rumen microbial communities from Palmerston North, Manawatu-Wanganui, New Zealand - 1728 DNA GHGlow gp2 | ecosystem: Host-associated > Mammals > Digestive system > Stomach > Rumen ... | reverse complement strand
TGGGCGGTTCCCGCTTCCAGATTGGCGGCCCCACGGGCGCCTTCATCGTGATTGTCTACGGCATCGTGAGCCAGTACGGCTACGACGGCCTCGCTTCTGCAACGCTCCTCGCGGGTATTTTGCTGATTATCTTCGGCATTGCCAAGTTCGGCGCCATCATCAAGTTCATCCCGTACCCGGTGACGGTCGGCTTTACCGCCGGTATCGCCATCATCATCGCTCTCGGCCAGGTCCCGAACTTCTTCGGGCTGCGCTTCTTGGCCAAGGATCCTGCCGATGCCGTCGGCAAGATCAAGCTTTACGTGACGTCCTTCGATACCGTTAACGGCTATGCCGTCATCGTCGGTCTCGTGGCACTCGCCGTGTGCATCCTGTGGCCGAAAATCACCACGAAGGTGCCCGGCTCGCTCATCGCCATTATCGTCGCGACCGTACTCGTGAAAGTGCTGGGCTGGGACGACCCCGTCACCGGCCACGGCGTGGTGACCATCGGCATGAAGAACCACATCCCGAGCGGTTTCCCGGTGCCGCACCTGCCGAACATCAGCCTCGAGATGATGCAGAAGGTGTTCCAGCCGGCTTTGACGATTGCCATCCTCGGCGCTATCGAATCCCTGCTTTCGGCGGTGGTGGCCGACGGTATGACCTCCACCAAGCACCGCTCCAACACCGAACTCTTTGGCCAGGGCGTGGCGAACGTGCTTTCGCCGATGTTCGGCGGCATTCCCGCTACGGGCGCCATTGCCCGTACCGCGACCAACATCCGTAACGGCGCCGTGAGCCCGATTTCGGGCCTCGTGCATGCGGTAGTCCTCCTGCTTATTATGCTCGTGCTCGGCAAGTACGCCGAAATGATTCCGATGGCGGCCCTCGCGGCAGTGCTTTTCCAGGTGGCCTTCAACATGTGCGGCTACCGCAGCTTCATCAAGATGTTCAAGGCGCCCAAGAGCGACGTGATCGTGATGCTCGTGGCGTTCTTCCTGACCGTGATTATCGACCTCACGGTGGCTATCGAAGTCGGCGTGCTGCTTGCCGCTGTGCTGTTCATCAAGCGCATGAGCGACGTGTCCGAGATGGAAACGGTTACCGAGGCCCTCAAGGAAGACGACGAAGAGGCCGCCCACAACGACTTGAGCCGTCAGGTGCCCAAGGGCGTGGTGGTGTACGAGCTTGCCGGTTCGCTGTTCTTCGGGGCGGTCGACAAGTTCAAGGACACCATGGCGCGCATCTCCGACAAGCCGAAGATTCTTATTCTGCGCATGCGAAGCGTCTCGAGCATCGATGCCGCCGGTATCCAGATGATCGAGGATTTGCTTTCCCGCTGCAACCGCGAAGGCACACAGCTCTTGCTCAGTGGCGTGCATGCCCAGCCCGTGGTGGCGCTTACCCGTGCGGGCGTACTCAAGCAGCTTGGCGAGGAGAACGCTCTCGGCAACATCGATGCGGCCCTGAACCGCGCCCGCGAGCTCCTGGGACTCCCCATCGTCGACACCTCGCACGAAGTGCAGCAGGCGCCTACGGTCTCCTGGGAAAAGAGCCTTGACAAGCCCTGGATGCCGGAAGAATCCAACGCTGCCGTGGCCGAGGAAACGCCTGAAGTCATCGCCGAAAAGATGATGGACGAGCCTGTCGTGAAGATCGAAGAAAAGTAAGCATTTTGTCACTTTGTGACTCCCATCGCAGTGTGATTTCTGATACTTGGAAAGGGGTGCTCGCGAATCTATATTAAGGTCATCAAGGGAAGGGTAAACATGATGACTCAGATCAAAAAAGACCTCTGCAACAACACGTTCTTCACCAACTTCGTTATGGCATTCTCGGGCGTAGCCCTGCTCCTCTACGCCGCAATTAATTAGAATTTCTCATTCCCCTAAGAAAGCGGTCCCTCCCAGAGGGGCCGCTTTTCCTTTGAGAGTTGTCTTGTTACTTTGTATGTAAATTCGGGAAGACCTGTTTTGTCTAGTTTCAGACTGTTTGGAGTAGATGGGAAATCCTTGATTTTAGTAAGTTTTTTGACACTTTGTGACTGTTGTCTCAGTGTGATTTGTAATACTTGAAACAGACGTTGCGCTAATCTATATTATGGTCATCAAGGGAAGGGCAAAACAAATGATCAAACAAATGAGAAAGGACCTCTGTAGCAACTCTTTCTTCATCAACTTCTTAATGTCGTTCTCGGGCGTAGCCCTACTCCTCTACGCCACTTTTATCTAAGTGTTCTCATTCCCCTAAGAAAGCGGTCCCTCCTAGAGGGGCCGCTTTTCTTAAAACGACATTTACACGGTTTTTAAACGTTCTCGAGCGTCTGCAGCAGGCGCTTTTTGGCCGGGGTGTCGGGCAACGGGTAGAACGTTTCTTTCGCGAAGCTTTCCATGAGCATCTTTTTCGCGGTCTCCTTCGGGATTCCGCGGCTTACGAGGTAGAACATCTGCTCTGCATCGAGTTCGCCTACCGTGTTGCCGTGCGTGCATTCCACGTCGTCGTGGTAGATCTTGAGCACGGGCTTCACGGAAACGGAGCTGTCTTCCGAAAGCAGGATGGTGTTCACGAGCTGGCCGGAGAGCGCCTTGGTGCAGTTGGCGCCTACAATGACGCTTCCGTCGTAGCTGGCGCGGGAACTACCGTCGAGGAGGTTCCTGGAGAGCTGCGTGCTGGTAGTTTCGGGCGATTCGTGGTATATGTGGAGCCTGTGGTGGCTTTCGGCCGTGCCGCCGAGCATGTTCAGCGTACGGACCTCGAAATGGGCGCCCGGCCCCTGCAAAAAGTCGTCGATGCTTACGCGGCTAATGCCGTTACCGCGTTCGATGGCGGAAAAACGCACCTGGGAGCCTGCCGCCTGCGTGATGCGGAAGTGCCTGAAGGTGAGCGGCAAGTCGTTCGCCGGATTCGCGAAGAAGATTTCCACGTCGGCGCCTTCGCCCACGTTGATGTCGAAGCGCTCGGCCGATACGGAATGCGCAACCTTGTTGTCGAGAATCTCGATACTCGCCTTTGCCCCCTTGCCTACGTTCAGGATGGTGCGTCCGAAATCGTTGTTGCACTTGAGGAGCGCCATCTCTTCGGAACCGTCGGCGATGTTCTGGACCATCGTACGTGCGTTTTGCGCCACCGGCAGGAGGGCCGCGAAATCGGTTTCGCCGGAAAAGTCCTCTTCGCTGGCGCAGGCGTCGGGAAATTCCGGTGCGGGAATCTTGGCTACGGGGAAAAATGTCCACAACTCGTCATTGCGGCGGGGCATCCCCAGTTGCTTTATGCGGGCTATGGCGTCCATTACTTCTCCTCGATCCAGTCGTAACCCTGTTCTTCGAGCTTCAGGGCGAGTTCCGGGCCGCCGCTCAGGATGATTTTGCCGTGGCGCAGCACGTGTACGTAGGTGGGCTTGATGTAGTCGAGAAGCCTCTGGTAGTGCGTCACGAGGATGACCGCCTTTTCGGGGCTCATGATGTGGTTGATGCCGTTTGCGACAATGCGGAGCGCGTCGATGTCGAGGCCGGAGTCCGTCTCGTCGAGGAAACTCACCTTCGGGTCGAGAATCGCCATCTGGAGAATCTCGTTCCTCTTCTTCTCGCCGCCGGAGTAGCCGTCGTTCACGCCGCGGTCGCGGTAGCGCTCGTCCATCTCGAGCAGGGCCATCTTCTCGTCGATAAGCTTCTTGAATTCGTCGTCACCAATTTCGGGCTGTCCGAGGTAGGCGCGCTTGCTGTTGAGCGCCATCTTCAGGAATTCCACGTTGTTCACGCCCGGGATTTCGGTGGGGTACTGCGTGCTGATGAACAGCCCCGAGTTCGCGCGGTCGCAGATTTCCATCTCGAGCAGGTTCTTGCCGTCGAGTTCCACGGAACCGTCGTCCACCTTGTAGGCGGGGTGGCCCATGATGACTTTCGAAAGGGTACTCTTGCCCGAACCGTTCGGGCCCATGATGGCATGGACTTCGCCGGGTTTTACCTCGAGGTTGATTCCCTTGAGGATTTGCGTTCCGTCTTCGATACTTGCTTTGAGGTTCTTGATTGATAACATGGGGCTATCCTTGTGTGGCGGCTAAAATCTGTATTAGGGCCTGTTTGCTTTTGATAATCTGGTCGGCGAACCCGTCGATGGAAAGCGCCCCCTTCTTGTACTGGGCGTCGAGCGCCTGCATGCTCTGCGAGAACTGGTTTAGCTTGAGTCGCATTTCCAGACCTTGCTGGGTGGCAAGCGATATGTGCTTCTTGTAGCGGTCGCAGAGCCTAAGCGTGAGGACCATCAGGGTCTCGTAGAACTCGATGATTTCCTTGGGCGGTGTCCACGATTCCTCGGGGATGTTCTCCAGAAAGTTCTGCAGGGTGGGCGAGAGCTGTTCGTACAGGAGCTGCGCCGAAAAGTGGCCCGTCTCGGCGTAGTTCGCGATAATCGTGTTGATGAACTCGTCTATGAGCGAGGATTCGAGCAGCTGGATGCCGCTTGCGGCGAAATCCATGTCGAAGTATTCGCAGGCTCGGTCCAGGAGGGTCGGGTTGTGGAACAGCAGGCTTGCGAAGCGGGTCTCTATGGGCGAGAGGATTTCCCAGGGGACGCGCGCCTGGTCCTGGGACGGTTCGGAAAATTCCGGCGGAACATCCCCGAATTCCTCGGCGGGTGCCTGTACCGGCATGGGTGCCTTCTTTTGCGGCTTGATGCTCTTGACCCCGCTCAGGGAGCGGTTCGTGTCGAAGCGTTCCGCGATGAGGTTCAGGTACTGGTTCTGCAGTTCCCTGTTCTCGATACTCTTGACGAGGGATTTCGCGTATGTGATGAACTCGGCGCGGGCTTCGATGCTGCTCAGGTCCTTTTTGCGGGCGAGATAGCTGAGCCAGTCTTCGGCCTGCGAGAGTTCTGCGCGGAAGGCGTCGGCGCCGCGCTCGTTCACGAAGTTGTCCGGGTCGATCTTGGTGCCGTCGGGGCGCGAGAGCGCGAAGATTCTCGGGTTGATTCCCTTGGGGAGCACGATTTCCAGCGAACGCATCGTGGCCTTCTGGCCTGCGGCGTCGCCGTCGAACACGAGGTAGGCGGTTTTCGCATAGCGGGCGAGAATGTTCGCGTGGAATTCGGTGAGGGCGGTTCCCGATGCCGCCACCACGTTCTGGACGCCACCCTGGTAGAGGCTCATCAGGTCGAAATAGCCTTCGACAATGATGACCGCGTTTTCCTTGGCGATGGCGCCGCGGCTATGGTTCAGGCCGAACAGGATTTCGCTCTTGTTGTAGAGCGCCGTGTCGGGGCTGTTCATGTACTTCGGGCGTTCGTATCCTTCTTGCTTGGGCGCAAGGTCACGGCCGCCGAACGCGACGACGATTCCCGACTGGTTCTGGATGGCAATCATCAGGCGGTCGCGGAACTTGTCGGCGATGCCGCCGTTCTTCTTTTCGGTGGCGAGGCCCGCCTTTACGCAGTCGCGGGGCGAAAAGCCGTTCTTGGCCGCATAGGCGATAAAGCCTTCGCGTCCGTCGGGGGCGTAGCCGATGTGGAACTGCTTGCGCGTCTGCTCCGAGATGTTTCGCTTGGCTAGGTATTCGAGGGCTTTGGGACAGAGCGAGAGCTGCTGCTCGAACCATTCGCAGGCAAGTTCGTTCAGCTTGCGTACCATGGCGCGCTCTTCGGTAATTTCGGAATTTTCTTTGGAGTTGAACTTGGGAAGCGGGAACCCGACGAAGTTCGCGACCCATTCCACCGCGCCGTTAAAATCGATTTTTTCGTGTTCCTGGACGAACTTGAATACGTCCCCGCCCGCACCGCAGGCAAAACACTTGTAGATGCCGATGGTCGGATTTACCGTCATGGAGGGGGAGTGGTCGTCGTGGAAGGGGCATACGCCCACGTAGCGGTTCGTACCCGTACGCTTCAGCGGCAAGAACTGCTGGATCACGAGCGAGATGTCCGCTTGCGACTTGAGCTGCTGAATAATTTCGTTTGGGTAGAACGGCATGCCCCCAAAAATAGCAATTTTTGCTGTCATCCCCGCCTCCGTGCGGGGATCTTCCTTTGCGAAATTACACTACGGCTTTGCTTTTCCAGCGGCCGCTGCGCCAGCGCCAGATGTTCGCGAACGAGCGGTAGAATTCGTCACTCGCCATGCCGAGCCAGAGGCCGGGGAGGCCTAGCCCCACGACAAACGCGAGAATGAGCGAAGTAGCAAGCCCGAGCGTCCACATCATGCCGCTCCCGACAATCGCGGGAAACTTGGAATCGCCCGCGGCCCTGAGCGATGTGGTGAGGATGAAGTTCACCGCCTTGAACGGCTGCACGGCCACGTCGCACCAGAGGCATATTTTCCCGAGCCTAAGCACTTCCGGGTTGTCGGTGTAGAGCCGTAGCAGGTGCTCGCCCAAAAGTGCAACGATTATCGAGAGCAAGAGTCCGCTCGTGATGCCCACGGCAAGCGTCTGGTAGACGCGGCGGTTCGCCTTCACAAAGTCATGCGCGCCTACGAGGTGCGCTACGAGAATCTGGTTGCCGCTGCCGAGGCCGACCCCGAGAATCACGGAAAGGGCGGCGAAGTTACCCGCGAACACGCGGGCGGTCATCGCGGTGGTACCCACGTACACGACCATCGCGGTGATGAATACCTGGAAAAGCTGGAAACTGATGGGTTCCGCGGCGGCGGGGAGGCCGATGCGGATCCAGTCGGGGAGGAGGATGCGGGAGCGCTTCCAGTCGCGGGCCTTGCTCTGGTGTTTTACCTTGAACTTGAGCACCATCCACAAAATGCACGAAGATATCAGCCACGAGAGCGTGGTGGCGAGGGCCACGCCGTAAACGCCCATCTTGGGGAGCCCGAAATATCCTTCGAGGAACACGACGTTCAGGGCGGCGTTGCTCGCGATGGTGAGCGTGTTGCCCACGAGGTTCCATACGGTAAGGCCGTGCGTGGCGATGAGGGCGGTGAGGATGGTCTGCAACGCGCGGAAGGCGAACCCGAACGAGACGACGCTCAGGAACATCATCGCGTATTCCGCGGGCTCCTCGGTGAGGCCCATCCATTGCGGGATGTGCCCTGAAAGCGGGAAAATGACGAGCGTGAGGGCGACCCCGAGCAAGATGCTCCCGAAGAGGACCATTGTCTGCGTGCTGTTTGCGTGGCTGTTCTGCTTTGCGCCGATGTACTGCGAGACAATACTCGCGCCGGACTGCGCGAAGGCGTGGAGTGCGGTAAACAGGGCGCCTAGAATCGGGAGCATGGCGCCGACGCCGGCGGCCGCGGTTTCGGAAGTGCGCGAGAGGAACCAGCTGTCCATCATGGGCTGGATCATGCCCACGGCGAACGTGAGGATAAGCGGCCAGGAGAGGCTTATCAGGGAGCGGTCTTTGACGTCTTTTCCGCGCATGGCACAATTTTAGAAATGGGAAGGGTGCTCAGAAAGAGCCCCGAACATAAATAATGGTTCCGCCTGTATACAGGGAGCTTAAACGTCATCCTCGCTCACTGGAATGTCATCCTCGCGAAGGCGAGGATCTTTACTGGAGTTTCTTCCCCAGCGCGATTCTTGCTTCGCGGCGGACAAGCGCCTGCTCGTAGCGGCGCTTCTCTTCGGCGGTTTCGGGCTCTACCGGGGCGACCGCGGTGGGGCGGCCGTCTTCGCCGATGGCGACGAACGTGAAGTAGCCATGCGCGATGGGCAGTTCGCACTTGTTCACCGGGTCGGTTTCGGTGATTTTCAGGCCGATTTCCATCGAGGTGTTGAATGCGCGGTTCAGGCTCGCGTGGATGTTGAGGATAGTCCCGAGCGTTGCCGGGCGGAAGAACCGCACGCCGTCGATGGAGATGGTGTTCACTTTGCGGCCCGCATGGTTGAACGCGACCACGCAGGCGGCCACGTCCATGAGGCCCATCAGGTACCCGCCGAAGGCGTTGTGGAGCGCGTTCGTGTTGTCCGGATGCACGATGGCGTGCGTTTCGGTTTGCGAGTCCTTGACCTTGCGCGGGGTCATGTCGTTCGCGATTTCGGGAATCAGGTCGGTGTTCTTCATAGGGCGGCCCTCAGTTTGTCTATGATAAAATCTACATCGGTAAAGGCGCAGACGGGGAGGCTCACGGCCATCCGGCTTGCACGGTCGGCATTGTTCTCGGCGCACCCCGCATCCGTGATGCTGGCGAAGCAGGGCTGGCGGTGCAGCGGCATGGGGTAGTGGATGCAGTGCGGGATTCCCGCGGCGTCCAGTTTCGCGATGAAAGCGTCGCGGTTTTCGGCCAGAACCGTATATTGCGCGTAGGTGCTCGTGTTCCCGGGGGCGATTTTCTGCGGCACGATTCTTGCACCGGCAGAAGAAAAAAATTCATCGTACTTGCGGGCGTTTTCGCGGCGCACCTTCAGTTCTTCTTCGAGGTGGCGGAGCTTTACCCGCAAGATGGCGGCCTGCAATGTGTCGAGCCTGCTGTTCATGCCCACGGTCTCGTGCAGATAGCGTTCCCTGCTCCCGTGGTTCGCGAGCATGCGAACCTTCTCGGCAAGCGATGCATCATGGGTAAAGATGGCGCCGCCGTCCCCGTAGCAGCCCAGCGGCTTGCTCGGGTAGAAACTCGTGATGGAAATGTCGCCGAAAGTGCAGGCACGGCGGGCACCGGAAGTTGCCCCGAAGGCCTGCGCGGCATCTTCTACAATCCAAAGTTCGTGTTCGTCTGCAATCCGGCGCAGTTCCATGAACGGCGCGCACTGCCCGAACAGGTCCACGCCGATAATGCCGCGCGTCTTGGGGCTAATCTGCGCCTTCACGCTTTCCGGGTCAATCTGGAGCGTTTCGGGGTCGATGTCCGCGAAACGCGGTATGCCGCCCAAAAAATCGACGCATTCCGCGGGGGCGATGAACGTGAAATCCGGTACGATGACCTCGTCCCCCGGTTTGAGCCCGAGGGCCATGAGGGCGATGGTGAGGGCGTCGGTGCCACTCGCGCATGTGATGGCGTGAGTTTCGGGTTTCGCGCGGTCGCATCTGGCGTCAGAATTGCAAAAATCCGCAAGTTCCCTTTCGAGGGCGGCCACCTCGGGCCCGCCAACGAAGCATCCGCTGTCCAGAACGGCCCTTTCCGCGGCCTCGAGTTCTTCTCGGTAGGCCTCTCTTTGCCCTGTCAGGTTCACGAATTGCATCATAATGCCCAAAATTAGCATTTTTTGAGGCTTGGGAGGGCTTGACAAAACGCAAAGCTTTACTATCTTTGTGCCTACAATTTTTTGAAAGTTTTACCCGGAGATAAAAGGTGCCGCAACATAAATCTTGCAAAAAGCGTTTGCGTCAGGCCGAAAAGGCCAATACCATGAACCGTGCAGCCCGTGCAGCGATCCGCGCTAGCCTCAAGGTTATCCGTACCGCTACCACGAAGGACGCCGCCCTCGCCGAAATGCCGAAGCTCTTCAGCATGCTCGACAAGGCCGCCTGCTCCAAGCGCGCCGGCTTCAACGCTAACCGCGCTGCCAACTACAAGGCCAAGGTCGCTAAGGTCGTCAACGGTTTCGCTTAATCGCGAACCTGGGCTTCTGGCCCGACCGCTTCGATTTGGAACGCCGATGCACGGATGTGCACCGGTGTTTTGTATTTCCTTCGGAAATCCCCGAAGAGTCTAAAATGCCCGTTTTGGGCTATCCCGCTTCAGCGTCCAAAATTATTTTTGCTAGATTAAGGCTAAGAGTATCAAGGATATAAAATGTCTTCGATAAATTTTGCTACACGAGAAATCAGCTGTAAAGTGGTTTATTATGGACCTGGTCTTAGCGGAAAGACCACGAATTTGCAGGTTATACACCAGAAAATGCCCCAGGACAAGCGCACGGACATGGTTTCGCTTGCGACCGAAGGCGACCGTACGCTGTTTTTTGACTTCTTGCCGTTGAACTTGGGTGATATCAAGGGTTTCAAGACCCGTTTTCAGCTTTATACGGTTCCCGGACAGGTTTACTACAACAGCACCCGTAAGCTAGTGCTTCGCGGTGTGGACGGTATTGTTTTTGTTGCCGACTCCCAGCGTTCCCGCCAGGCGGAGAACATCGAGAGCCTGCAGAACCTTCGCCAGAACCTGCAGGACTACGGCATGGATCTGGACGACATGCCCTTCGTGCTCCAGTACAACAAGCGCGACATGGACAGCGTGTTTACCCTGGACGAGATGAACGCCGAACTGAATCCGCGTAACGTCCCGTTCTTCCCGGCGACCGCACATAACGGCAAGGGTGTCGTTACGACGCTCAAGACAATCGCCATGCTCGTCATCGAGAAGTTTAACGTGAAGCAGGGATTCCTTCGCAAGGCTGCCGAAAGCGTGAACAACACGGGTGTCCACGACGTGAGCCTCACCAAGGAAGGCGTCTCCGTTACCCAGTCTGCGCCAAAGCCTGCTGCCGCTGCCGCAGCTCCTGCAAGCGCACCCGCTGCCGCATCCCCGTTCAAGATGCCGTCCTTTGCGGCCAAGCCTCCTGTCGGTGGAGCGCCGTCTAGCAGTAGTGGTTCGGGATTGTTCCAGAAGGGAGTTACGTCCTCGCCCTTTGGTCGCCCCCGTGCGGCGGCTCCGGTATCGCGTATGCCGACGTTCGGACGAGTCGTGGATAAACCGCAGGAGGCCGCGGACGACGAAATCGAATTGCGTCCGTACGTGCCCAAGAAGAAATAGGCTTTCTTGAATTTTTACCTGTAAGGAATAGGTGCTGATGAGCGATTTTACCATTTATTCTGATGATGTAGGCAAGGTCCGCCGCTTGATGCTTGCATACCAGGCGAGCGTGAAGGCTGAATATATTGTGCTGTGCCATCGTGATGGATCCATCATTGCGGAAGTGGGCTCTCTCGGAATCGACGCCACCCCGCTCGCGGTCCTCAGCACGGCGTCCTTTGACTCTGCCAAGCAGGTCGGCTTGATGCTGGGTGGCGAGACTTTCCAGTCGGTTTCTTATTCTGGCGAGAATCGTTCAATCTACATCTCTCCCGTGGACGAGGCACTCCTGCTGGTGCAGGTGTTCCCCGGTTCCAGGCTCCCGAACCGCATTGACGACTTTAACCGCCTGTTGGTCGAAAAACTGGTGGATGCGGTTCCCGCCTTCACCCAGAATACGAGCAAGCTTATCTAGTAGGGGCACCCGTGGCTGGCATTCCGCCACTTCGCAATTTAAGAAAGACGACAGTCCTTGTTCTGTTCGTCTTTCTCGCATTTTTCGTGCACCGCTTCATAGACATCTGGATTGAAGACCACGATGTAGACGATATCGCCGAGACGGAACTTTCGCCCGCCCAGAGCGTGGTTTGCCGCAACGTGGTGCGCGGGACGCCCTTTGGCGTGGATAGCGTTTTTGACGAGACGACGCGCCTGTATTTTTATTCCACCATCACGAACATGATGCATGTGCCCAAGGATTCCCTCAAGCACATTTGGTTCTGGGGGACCGATACCATACAAATTCTCCCGTGCGAAATCAAGAATGCCGACAGCCGCAAGGCTATCGACAGCAGGACGGAATCGTCGCAGTCCGAATTCAGCGTATGCCATACCGAAATTTCGCCCAAGTTGCTTAAGCCGGGCGAATGGAGCGTAGACCTGGTTGCGGGCCGCAAGTTGCTTTCTAGTAGACAGTTCAAGATTGACTCGACCGGCAGGTGAGGTTTATGCGCAGGGCGGACTGGCTCAGGGCATCTCTTGTCGCGCTTGCTTTCGGCAAGTCTTTTGCTATGAACCTGGATTCCCTGCCCGTTTGGAATCCCGATTACCTTGTTCAAAATAAGAGCGTCGCCGAGGCGGCCGCCCGTGCCGAGAGCCAATCGTCTAAGCTAGAGACGCACGGCTACAAGACCATGCAGGTGACCGTGGGCGATGGCGGAACGCAAGTGGACCAGGAATTGCGCCTCTCGATACAGGGGTTCGTGGGCGACAGCGTGTATATCGACGCCTTGCTGAGTGACGTGGACCGCCGCGCGGGTGACCAGACTACGGCAACCCTGCAAGAGGTGGATCAGATTTATTTCCGTGCGGAATCGAAACATTGGATGGTCCACCTGGGCGACCTGACCTGGAAAGACGAGAATATGGGGCTGTTTTCGCTGGAGCGTTCTACGCTTGGCGCCATGGCGGGGCTGCGCGCCGGCTATACCGAGGTGCGTGGCGCTGCAGGTACAGACCGTACCGACCGCAGAACGGTGGTGATGAACGGTGTGAGCGGCCAAAGGGAAGGTTACGCGATGAGCGGGGACGGCGCCTACCTCTCGGTTGTGCCTGGGTCTGAATCGGTGTGGGTCAACGGCGTCAAGCTTTCTCGCGGTACGGATTACGAGGTGAATTATGCCGGCGGCCTGCTCGATTTTCGCGGCGCGAGGGTTCCCGGTCCCGATGACGAAATCCGCATAGAGTACGATTCGTACGAAGACGAGGACATCTATAATTTGTATGCAGCCAAGGCCAAGTACAGGCACCCGAACCTCTATTTGGACTTGTCCGGATTCCGCCTGGAAAACGACCGCGACCGCATGAAACGCGGTGTGTGGACCGATGACGACTATGCGGCGCTCAAGTCCGACAAGGGCGGCGAACTCTTCCGTTCTAACGATTCACTGCCCGGCGGCGTGGATTCGCTTTCGCCGCTTACGAGGCCCGAGCGCGTGGAACGTTTTGGCGCGCGCATGCGCATGCAGGCGGAACACCGCTATTTTGCCGACTTGGAAGTCGCGATGAACCGGCAAGACACCAACACGGTCTCGCACGATATCGATGGTCCCGAGGGGCGCGCCTACCGCTGGTACCTCACCACGGATTCCTCGGAACAGATGAAAAAATTCCCGGTTGCGTTCTCCGTATACGGGAACTATATCGAGGAAGGCTTCCGTGCCGACATGTTCCAGGGTAGCGATCAGGACTGGAATTCGTACAGGTTGCTGGACGAGTGGGATTTGGACAGCGCCGCCATTACCTCGGGCGACTTGCGGCACGACGAGTTCGGTATGCGTACGCGCCTTGCTACAGGTTGGTACACCAACGCGCTGTGGGGTTACCGCCAGGGAGAAAACGAAGATTGGAATTCTTCGCGGGCAAAGCTTTCGCTTGTCCACAAGACGCGCGACGTTTCGAGCGACGTGGGCGTGGTTCGTGTGGCGAGCGTACAGGATGTCGAGAAGGAACGTTACCAGGCGCTCGGTAACGCAGAATACCTGCAGGGGCTGTGGCGCCCGTTCGGCAACTTTGACGTGCGCTATACGCGGATTACGGATGATGCGGCGGAAGGCTCGGATGAAGTCGTCGAGGACGAAGTCGCCTATGGAAAGTCCGGAACGGGATTCCGCCTGGTGGGCGACCGTTGGAGCGCTAGCGAAGGCGTAGAGGAAAAGCTTGCGAAACGCCGCGGCGACAGTTTCGGGGATGAATGGGCCGATTCGCTGCGCTCGCTTACATGGACGCAGACGGCCGAATACCGCGGCCGCCATTTTGGCATCGAGCATTTTTTGCAGTACGAGCGCAGGGCGCTTGATTCCTCGGATGTGGAGCATTCCTGGATGGGTGACGTGGACGCGCATTATACGGACGATGACCGCGGCATCTCGGGTAACGTGAGCTACAAGCTGGGCCTTACGGAAGAACAGACGTACACGGCGGTCTACAAGGCGGTGGCGCCCGGTACCGGCGACGTTCGCTACGACAGCCTTACGGGAGCGTTTATCGAGGATGTCGACAACGGCGACTTTGTTTACGAGGGTATGGGACGTAACGATTCCATCGGTGCGGTGCGTGCTTCCAATGCGGCGTTCTCGCTCGACGTGGAATGGAATCCCGGGCTAAGCCTTGGCGTGCGCAGGGGCATCTTGCGCGATATTACGCTGGGCGGCATGTACAGCGCGGCGGGCGAGGACACGACGGGCAAAAAGCTGTTTTTCCCGCCGGCGACACCTCATGAACTGCGGAAAATTTCTTCGGGAACGATTTCCTGGGAAGCACGCCTGGGATGGATGCACCCGATGGGAATCTCGGTCACCTACAAGCCGGGCGCCGACTACGACAAGAAACTCAGTTCCATGGAATATTTCGAGACGGTTTTCCATCACGACGTGGATGCCGGATACCAGATAAACGAGAATCACTTTGTCGGTGCGACGTTCCTCCTCGAAGAGGAGGAACTCCAGGCGTTGCAAGACTTGGAATGGAATACGCGCGACTATTCCGGCCGTTACCGCTACAATTTTTTGGACGGGTTCCATGTGCAGCCCGGTGGCCGCTACCGCGTGGGCGAAGGTTCCGACGATGCCGGCTACGAGTTCGATGCCTACCTGTGGGAGGCTTCGCTACGGCTCGGTTACGCGAAGGACCGCATAGGCGATGCGTTCGTGCAGTTCTCGACCATCAAGATGGAAAACGGCGACGATGTCGTTCCGTACCAGATGATGTCGGGCTACAGCGAAGGGCGTACGTACCGTCTCGAGGCGTCGGCATCGGTAGAAATAAATGACTTCCTTTCGTTCGGGCTGCATTACGTGCTGCGGTTCGGCAATGCGGAAGAGAACATTTTCCAGAAGCTGAGCACGGAAGCGAGGGCGGTGTTCTGATGATTGATAATGGATGATTGATAATGGATAATTGATGATTAATGATTAATGATGGATGGTGTCATCCTGAGCGTAACGCCGCAAGGCGTGAAGTCGAAGGATCCAGACCAGAAGAAATTGTAGTTTAGGATATGTTATGAATCGGTTGATGGTATACATACTGCTCTTGGATGCCTTCGCGTTGGCGAAGGGCGGGGACGCATGTACCGTCGACAGCATCGCATGGGTCGGGGAGCATGAATCCTTCGACGAATCGCAGATGGCGCCTGCCCGCGGTGAACCCTGCGATGCCTGGGAACCTCTTGCCGCAAAACTGGAACGCTACTACGAAGACAAGGGCTTTGTCGCGGTGCGCGTCTTTGGTAACCTGCGCGGGGACGGGGCTTCGCGCCTCCTTGAACTGCGCCTGGAACGCGGGCCCGGCTACGTTTGGGCCGCTCCCGAGAACCTCGAGAATGGCGGTACTAAGCCGGAGGTGTTCCGCAGGCTGAGCGGCATCGAGGAAGGTGCCGCCGTATCCCTCACAGATTTGGAACGCTCGGAACGCAAGCTCGCGCGACTCGGCTATTTCGAGCAGGTTTATCCCGTGCGCCTGTTCCGTGACGCCTCCCGCAACCGCATTATTCCCGCCTACGGCATGCGCAAGGCGAACGTCTCGCGCGCCGAGGGCCTGCTTACGTACTCCAGTGAAGATAATGTATGGGAAGGCCAGGTGGACGTGAGTCTGTACAACATCGCGGGGACGGCGCGCGACTTGCTTCTGGAAGGCTTTACGGGCGAAGATTCCAGGCATCTTACAGGCAGCTACAAGGAACCCTGGATTTTCGGGACTCCATGGAACGTGATGGTACGCGGGCACTTTGACGAGGAGACCGCCCACGTGCAGGAAGACGGTTCCGATGCCAAGGAGGTTGTCGAGAGGGAAGTCGTCGGCGAGGTGGGTATTACCCGCGATATCGGATTCGAGTTCACCGTGGGCATATTCTTTGGCATCAGCGAAGACGACAAGCATTCTTCTGCCGAAATTTCGTACGTGTCGCTGGACCGCTTCATCTTGCCGCGCAAGGGCTGGCGTTTTGACGGCGCGATCACGTGGAAAATGGACCGTCCCGATTCGCTCGACAACTTCTTGCGCTCATCCGGGCGCGTGACCGCGTATTTCCCGCTGTACAGAAATGTGATAACGCGCTTTGGCGGTACCGCGGGCGGCATATTCCCCGTAGATGCCTCGCTCAAGAGGATGGACTACTTCGCCCTCGGCGGGCTAGACAACTTCAAGGGAATGCAGTACCGCATGCTCCGCAGCCGCTCTTTCGGACTCTCGGAATTCGCGCTCCTGTGGCAAGACGGCTATGACCTGAGTATCGAGGCGTTCTACCAGCCGGGACTGTACCGTCGCATGAATCCGGGGCACGGCTGGGCCCGCGAGCAGGATTACGGCATCGGATTTACGCAGTACCGCAAGAATTGGAGCGTGAACCTGTATTACGCCCTGCGCAACGGCTGCAACTACCTCGACGGCATCCTCGGCTTCGGTGTAAAAACGCTGTTCTAGATGGGATACGTCATTCCACTTCGTGGCATGACTGGGTCGCCTCGGCAATGCCAGCCCGCAAGCGGTCTGTCGCTGCGCTCGGCTCCCACGTCATTCCGGCCATCGAGCCGGAATCTAGACTGAAAACGTCATTCCGGCCTCCGAGCCGGAATCTAGACCGGCGTCTTGCTCTTCTCTCCCGCAATCTCGCGCACGAGTTTCGGTACCAGGTAGCCGGGGAGCTTGGTGCGGATTTCGGCAATCAGTGCGCGGGCGCGGTCGTCGTCGACTTCGAAATGCGCAACGCCGTTCGCATGGTCCAGCTGGTGGATGTAGTAGGGGAGCACCCCCTGCTCGAACAGCCTGCGGCACAGTTTTTCGAGCGTCGCCGCATTGTCGTTCACGCCTTTTAGCAGTACGCCCTGGTTCAACAGCGTCCATCCGGCATACTTGAGTTGCCCGAAAACAGCCTGCGATTCCTCGTCGAGTTCGTCGGGGTGGTCCACGTGCGATACCAGCACGCAGTCAAAACGGGCGGGCAGTTCGCGTAAAAGCTCGAAATGCTGCATCACGAGGTCGGGCCGCATGACCGGGGTCCTCGTATGGATGCGGAGCGTGGTGACCGAGCCGTGCATGGCGATGGCTTCCACTAGGTCGCGGAAGGCCCCGGGGCCGAGCGTCAGCGGGTCACCTCCCGAAAGAATTACCTCCCAGATGTCGCTGTGCGTGTCGAGCCAACTGCCGACTTCGAAAGCGATGTCCGGGACACTCCGGAACGGGTAGTTCTTGCGGAAACAGAAGCGGCAACGGGCACCGCAGGTGGCGGTCGAGACTATCAGGGCGCGCCGGTCGTATTTCTGGATGATGGTTTCCGCCTTGCCCGCGGGCAGGTCTCCTACGGGATCGTCCACGAACCCGGGGACGCTTGCAAGTTCTTCCGTTGTCGGTAGGATTTCGCGCAGCAGTGCCGCTGGCTCGCTTGCCTTCTTGATAAGGTCGGCGTAGTGGCGCGAACACAGGAACGGGAACTTTGGGTTGCGGTCTAGCCCCGCGATGGTGCCGGCGACGGCTTCGTTTGCGGTAAAATCGTCGCCGAGATACTCTAAAAAGTCAGAAATTTGCGTGAATGCGGTTACGGGGCTTTCCATTATATTGCTAAATTTAGAATCAAAATCAACAAGAGGATAATATGGGTACTGTAAGCACCAACGAATTCCGCAAGAAGTTAAAAATCATGGTCGACGGCCAGCCGTACGAAATCATCGAAAACCAGTTTGTGAAGCCGGGTAAGGGCCAGGCCTTTAACCGCGTCCGCATCAAGAACCTGGTGACGGGCCGCACGCTCGAACGCACCTGGAAGAGCGGCGACACGGTCGAAGAAGCCGAAGTGACCTACACCGAAATGACGTACCTCTACAACGACGGTGCTACTTGGTACTTCTTGAACAACGAAAATCAGGAAACCGAAGAAATCTCGAAGGATCACCTCAACGGCTGCGAAGTGTGGCTGCTTGACGGCGCTACCGTCGAAGTCACCTGGTGGAAGGACCCGAAGAGCGGCGATACCCTGCCTATCGAAGTGATTCCGCCGACCTTCGTTGACCTCATGATCATCGACGCTCCTCCGGCTGTGCAGGGCAACACCAGCGGTAACGTTCTCCGCGAATGCACCGTTGAAACCGGCGCCAAGGTGATGATTCCGCTGTTCATCGAGAACAACACCAAGATCCGCGTGGACACCCGCGACGGTTCTTACCTCGAACGCGCGAAGTAAGATTTTCGCCTGCGCGAAAATGACGCTTTTGTCACCCCCGACTCGTTCGGGGGTCTTTTTATTGTTACTTTTTCCTAAAAAGGTGTTTTAAGGAGGAAATATGCGTTCCCTTTGGTTTGGTGTTCTTGTTTGTGCGGCGATGTTTGTCGCCTGCGGTGACGACGACAGCGATTTTGCGACTCGTCCTTCGGAAGATCCGTCGTCCAGCGTCACACCGAAGTCGAGCAGTTCTTCAAAGGTCTCTGAGCTTGCCGAAGAATCTAGTAGCAGTACTAAGTCCAGCAGCAGTTCAGCGAAGTCATCTTCCAGCGTCAAAAACGAATCCTCCTCTTCCGTCACTCTGAGTTCTTCGTCCTCTGACATAAGCGCCGTCGAAGAATCTAGTAGTAGCGAAGATTCGTCGAATTCATCTTCCAGCGATAGTGAGGAATCCAGTAGCAGCGCTGGAGAGGCAGCTTCTAGCAGTTCATCTGTTGAATTGAATTGTTCTGCGCTTTTAGAAGGAACAGACGGCTGGAGCTGGGATATTCCTAAGGAATGTCGCTTCAACCCAGACATCACCTACGGCACCATGGCCGACTCCCGTGACGGACAAACCTACAAGACCGTAAAGATTGGTGAGCAGACCTGGATGGCCGAAAACTTGAACTACGCCGACAGCACGAAGACCCCGAGCCTGTTGAAGCGCAGCTGGTGCTATAATAACAATGTTGAAAATTGTGCCGTGGCGGGACGCCTTTACACCTGGTCGGCGGCGATTGACTCGGTGAAACTGGCGACTGATGCCGATAACCCGCAGGATTGCGGCTATGGCAAGATCTGTACGCTCCCGGCAAAGGTGCAGGGCATTTGCCCTGAAGGCTGGCACTTGCCGACACGAGCAGAATGGAACACCCTGTTTGCCGAAGTGGGTGGAGGCTTGACAGCGGGCAAGGTCCTCAAGTCGCAGACGGGTTGGTACAATAAAGGCAGTGGTACGGATGGCGTGGGCTTTTTCGCGCTGTCTGTCGGCTACAGGGACATCAATGGCATTTTCCGCGACGATGGCATCTACGCCAACTATTGGAGTACCGTTGAGTTCAAAGATAACTTTGCCTACAGAATGTGCTTTTACTATGACGACGAGAGTGCGGGCCTGTACGACTTTAACAAGATCAACGGGGTTTCCGTTCGTTGCCTCAAGGACTAAAATCTCCCCATTGACAATCTGTCTATAGAACAAGGGCGCTTCGGGCGCCTTTTTCGCGTTTTGGAGGGTAGATTTAGAATGTTGTTTGAAAGGAGTATGTATGGGATTTTTTAAACAACTCACCCGGTTTACGTCCGTGGCGTGTTTTGCCGCGGGTTTCATTGCGTTCGGAACTGCGCCTGCTGAGGCGGCCCCGGACCCGAACTTCCACATCTACATTGCGTACGGCCAGTCCAACATGGGCGGCACAGCCGATGCACAGAGTGCCGACAAGGTCGAAAATTCGCGTTTCAAGATTTTTGCGACGCAAAAGTGCTCGGGTAAGGGTCGCAACACGCTGGGCGAAGTTTATCCGGCGGTACCCTCGCTCTTTAACTGCGGCAACACGATTTCCATTGCCGACTGGTTCGGGCGCACGATGGCCGATAGCATGCCCGACGTGACCATCGGGATTATCCCGGTCGCGGTGGGTGGTGCAAGCATCAAACTCTTCGACCAGGACCAATATGCGAGTTACCTCTCTACGGCGGAGGATTGGCTCAAGAATTACGCGAAGGAATACGCGAGCGATGGCAACGTCACCAAGACGATTATCGATATCGCGAAGAAGGCGCAACAGGTGGGCGTCATCAAGGGCTTCATCTTCCACCAGGGCGAAACCGATGGCGGCTACCCGGACTGGCCGAAAATCGTGAAGAAGACCCGCGACGATATCCTCAAGGCGCTCGACATGAGTTCCGATACGGTGCCGTTCGTGGCGGGCGAGCTCCTGCGTTCGGGCTGCTGCTATTCCGACCGCGTGTCGAAACTCCCGAACACGATGGATAATACCTACTACGCGTCTTCCGAGGGCCTTGACGGCAACGGCGTGGACCGATACCACTTCGGTCACGACGCCTACGTGACGTTTGGCAAGCGTTATGCGGAACAAATGCTCAAGGCGGTGAACCGCGCTCCGGTGGTTCCCGAACCGCAAAAGCCGTTCAAGGACAAGCCGTTTGAAATTCCGGGCAAGATTGAGGCGGAAGACTTCGACATTCCGGGTGTCGGCTCGGGCAACGACTCCTACAAGGAAAACGATTCCGAAGACCATGGCGGTAGCAATTACCGCGAAGGTACGGGCGTCGACATTTACAAGAAGGCGACGGGCTACATCGTGGGCTACAACCAGGAAGGCGAATGGCTCGAATACACCGTGAACGTGAAGGATGCGGGCGAATATTCCTTCTACGCGTCGGTCGCATCCGCAAACGAGACTTCGGGCTTCCAAATGTCGCTTGACGGCAAGAACATCACGGACGTAATCTCTGTCCCGAAAAACGATGGCGAAGACAACTATGACGATTATAGCAAGGTGCGCTCGACGGTGAACCTCCCTGCGGGCGAACACATATTGCGCTTTACGGTAACCGGTTCCTGGATGGACGTGGATTATTTTGTGTTCGGAGAAGACGAAATCGTTTGCGTTGACGGATGCTCTGACTTTATCAAACCCGCGCTATCGCACGCAGCCGGAGCCGAAAATTACAGCATCTTCGACATGAACGGCAACTATCTGGGAAAGGTGCGAGCCTCTGGAATGCAGGAACTCCGCGCCAGCGCGAAAACCCTCGTGAAAACGGGCGGCTCGTTCATCGCAAAATCCCGCGCAGGCTCCACGATTGTGCGCGTGACGAAGTAATAGCTCCGCCCCGGCATTGTTGAATAAATTTGTAGATTTTATTCAAAATCCTTTATAAAGGGGCGTCTTATGGCTTTGAAGAAATCAAAAAGCGTTGTTGCGATTGCGGCAGTCTCCAGTTTACTTCTCCTTGTCGCTTGCGGTGACGACGATAGCGATTTCGCAACTCGACCTTCGGACGATTTGTCTTCGAGCGTATCCAGTAGCAGCCGTCATTCCGGGCTAGACCCGGAATCTAGTAGTAAGGGAGATGGTGGCTCGGATGCCGCCATGACGAGCAGCAGTATAGACGATGTAATGTATTCGTTCGGCGTCACACCGAAGTCGAGCAATAATGAGACAAGTGTGTCCAGTTCCAGTACTAGGTCCAGTAGCATTTCGGAATATATAAGGGTGCCGTGTGATGTCGAAACAGATGAGAACTGCTTTGAAGATGTTCGAGATGGTCAGACTTACAAGACTGTGAAAATTGGTGACCAGTGGTGGATGGCCGAAAATCTGAGTTACGAAGTAGATTCTAGTTTCTGCTATATTGAACTGTTCGGTTACGATTCCAAGCACGATTCTGCTGAGTATTGTGACAAGTACGGTCGCTTCTACACGTGGGCTGCGGCGGTAGGCAAGTCCGAGGACGAATGTGGCTACGGACACACCTGTTCTTTGCCATCGGGCAATATTCAAGGCGTATGCCCCGATGGCTGGCATTTGCCTAGCAACGATGAGTGGAACACTTTGTTTGATGCTGTCGGTGGTTCTTCAACTGCTGGCATAATGCTCAAGTTCACGTTCGGCTGGTACGACAATGGCAACGGCACGGATGCCTACGGTTTTTCCGCTCTCCCTACGGGCTTCCGCGACAATAGTGGCGGCTTCTACGGTTTGCGTGACTACGCCCTCTTCTGGAGTTCCACGGAGTTCGGTCGCGGTTCCGCGTACTACATGTACTTGTACTATAGCTACGAGAGTGCGAGCTTGGGCTACTACGCCAAGTACCGCGCGAAATCCGTTCGTTGCCTCAAGGACTAGCTGTTAGCGCAAAGCTTTTCTGAACACCCGGGCGACTTCGTCCGGGTTGTCGCTTTTTAGCCAGCTGAGCGTTTCTGTGCCGCGGTAGCTCCACGCGAAGATGTTGTCGATACCGGCCTTGCGACTCTCCTCGACAGCGATAGCGAGGTCGTTTTCGCGGCCCGCTTCAATCTGGTAAGCCTTAATCCACATCTGCACGGCCTTGCCGTAGCGGGCGGCGACATCCGTCAATTTGCGGGCCGTCTCGGCATACTTCTCGCGCACCCATTCTTCGGTGGCACCGCGTTCCCAGTACGGGTCGCTTGCCACTTCGTCTACGCTTTCAAGGCCTGCAACGCGGCCCCAGTCGTCAAGACCTGCGGGGAACCACGGCGGGAGCATGCACACGCAGTTGCGCTTGCCGCGGGCATGAACGTCCTCGGTCATTTCCTTCAAGAAGTCGATGAGGCTGTCTTCGCGGAATTTTTTCACGTCGTCCGTAAGTTCCGCGGGCATGTTGTAACCGAACTGCTTGCGGAATTTGACCTGGCATTTCTCGCAGCGGCAACTCCAGTTCTGGAGCCCGCCCTTCTCAAAATAAAAATGCGGTTCGTCCCAGAAAACCGTGCTTACTTTGGTCGCACAGACGGATTCAATCCACTTGTGCATGTACGCGCGGAACTCCGGATGGTTCGGGCAGGCGGCCACCTTGGGCTTGCCGTCGAGCGCCACCTGGCACAAGTCGTGGTTACGTGCGGTGAGTTCCGAATACGCCTCGCCGCCAAACACACGGCCTACACCCCACGGGTTCACGTAGACGGCCATACCGAGCTCGGCGGAGCGGTCCACGATTTCCTTCATGGTGTCAAAGTAATATTGCTGGTCTTCTTCGCTCCAGGTGTGGAGCACCGCGTTGAATCCTGCGGCCTTGATGTCGGCCATGTCGGCAAGTGCATGCTTTGGCGAGCGCACTCCGAAATAGCTAACGCCCTTGATCATGTTTCTGCCCACTGCGGGGTCGGCGTACGGAGCAGAACCTGTTCCAGCGTCTCGTTCCACTCGTCCTCGTCGGCGGGGCGGCGGATCCAGTATAGGCTCCCGTCGCTCTTTTCGACGGGCATGTCGTCGGGGACAATCTCCACAATCCAGGATTCAGGAATCGCCTCGTGCAGCTTCTTGCTGAACTTGAGGTTTACGTCCTTGGCCCTGTCGGCGTGGTCGAACACGATGAGCGCGGGAGACTCGCCTTCGATGAGGGCTGTTTCCAAAATGTCCTGCGCGTCTTCGATGGAATTGCAGGTGTACATCGTGGCGTCGTCGGCCATGTCGTTCTGCAACAGCCAGCGGAGAGTCCATTGACTCATCTTGTCCAGGCTGCCTGGCGATGACGGCGTTATGAAGAATATGTGTCCCACGGGCGTAAAAATAGGTTATTTAGGGCGATTTGTGGATAAACAAAATGACCTATTTTTGCATTTTCTTTTCTATGACAAACTTGTAACCTACTTATCCACAGAAAATCGCCAAGATGTTTTTTCGGCCGGATAAATTGCTACATTCTAGACATGTTTCCAAACCTCGGCGAATTCAATCTTGTCTCGAAAATCCTCGAAAATCGCGTCGCCCTGACCGAACGTTCCCCCCAGTTCCGGAGGTGGCTCCCCGTCGGTGACGACTGCGCCATCTTTGACGGGTGGCTCGTGACCAAGGACCTCTCCGTGGAAGGGACGCATTTCCGCCTGGACTGGTCTTCGCCGGAGCAGGCGGTGGAAAAACATATCGTCTCGAACGTCTCGGACATATCGTCGATGGGTGGCCGCCCGAGGCTCGCGCTGTTCGGCCTGTGCGTAAACAAGAACTGGAGCGCAGAAGTGCGCGACCGCGTGGCGAAGGCGGTATCGGAAGGCTTTGCGAAGCGCGGTATTACGCTGATTGGCGGCGATACGGTTGCGGGCGAGGTGGGCATGTTCTCCACGACACTCCTGGGCGAACAGGTGGCCGCGACTCCGCTCCTCCGCAGTAGCGCGAAGCCGGGGGATTCCCTTTACGTGACGGGCACGCTCGGCAAGTCGGCCGCGGGGCTGTGGCTTTTGATGAACCATCCGGAAGACGCGCCGGAATTCCCCGAGCTTGTGCGGTTCCACCTCTGTCCCGAAATCGACGAAAGCATGGGCGAGCGCCTGGTTCGCGCTGGCGTGGACGGGGCTTGCATGGACATAAGCGACGGGGTTTCCTCGGAACTGAACCATTTGGCGCTCTCGTCGGGCGTAAAAATCGAAATCAGCGAGGATTTGCTCCCCGTCGATGCGGAAGTGTGCCGCATGTCACGGCGGTATGGCCTAAATCCGCTTGATTTCGCCATGAATGGCGGGGAGGAATATGGACTTTTGTGTTCTGTTTCTTTCAAAAATGATATATTTCAGTTAGATAGTGCCCCCGGGGACGTCACCAGGATAGGCTCGGTTAGCGAAGGCGCCGGTGTGTTCATGGCCCGTCCGGACGGGGAAAAAGTTTCAGTCAACGCTCAGGCTTGGTCGCATTTATGATAACAAATACAAAGATGAACTTGGGAGAATTGCTGCTTCGCCAGGGCGTCCTGGATGAAGACCAGCTGAACCACGCCATTTCGGAACACAAGCGCACGGGCATGGCCCTCGCCAAGATCCTCATCCGCCTCGGGATGGTCAGCGAGGATACCCTCACGAGCATCTTGGGTGTGCAGATGCAGTCCACCACCAAGATGCGTATCGGCGAAATGCTTCTCGCCCAGAAGTACATTACGCACGAGCAGCTGGACAAGGCGCTCGAGACGCAGAAGACGACCGGCAAGCGCCTGGGCCGCACTCTCGTGGACCTGGGCTTCATGCCCGAAGAACGCCTGGTCGAAATCCTTTCGCGCCAGTTCGAAGTCCCTTACGTGAAGCTCGACAACTTCGCCATCGACGCCGACGCGTATACCTACCTGCCCGAAGACCTTTGCAAGACTTACAAGGTGGTGCCGCTGTACGTTTCCAAGACGGAAGACGGCCGCCGCATAGTGCGCGAGTCCATGACGCTCGCGATGACGGACCCCACCAACATGCGCGTCATCAACATCGTGAAGTTCAAGGTCAAGATGGAAGTGGACGTGGTGATGGCGTCCGATTCCGATGTGCAGAAGGCCATCGAGCGCGTGTTTGCCGGCCACGGCACGCAGGAAGAATCCCTTGCCGAGTTGATTGGCGAGACCAAGGATGGCGAGGAACTCGAGACCGTCGAACGTGGTCAGGGTGGTAGTGACGAGCCCGAACTGAGTGACGAAGAAGGCCGCGCGGTCGTGAAGATCGTGACGACGCTTATCCACGAAGCCATTGCCCGCCATGCATCCGATATTCACCTGGAGCCGCAGGAGACGTTCCTCAAGCTCCGTTACCGCATTGACGGTGACCTGCAGGTGCAGCCGCCTATCCCGGCGCGCCTCATGCCGCAGATTCTTTCCCGTATCAAGCTTTTGTCCAAGATGGACATCGCCGAAAAGCGTAAGCCTTTGGACGGCCGCTTTACCGTGCGTTACAAGGGCGCCGAAGTCGACCTCCGTGTGAGTTCGTTCCCGATTTCCCTGCGTAAGCGCGGCGTGTGCGAAAAGATCGTTATGCGTATCTTGGACCCGAACTCGGGTCAGTTCCCGCTGAAGGACATGGGCTTCGACCCGCGCGTCCTCAAGCAGTTCATCGATGCGATTAACGCTCCTAACGGCATTGTGCTCGTGACCGGTCCGACGGGTTCCGGTAAGTCTACCACGCTTTACGCCTCTATTCGTGAGATTCTTGACAGTACGATCAATATTTCCACCATGGAAGACCCGGTCGAATTGAATATCGACGGCGTGAACCAAGGACAAATTAACAATGCGGCGGGCTTTACCTTCGCCGCGGGCATCCGCGCCTTGCTTCGTCAGGACCCGGACGTCATCATGATCGGTGAAATGCGTGACCAGGAGACATCGTCCATGGCTATCGAAGCCGCTCTGACGGGTCACTTGGTCTTCAGTACGTTGCATACAAACGATGCTGCCGGTGCCTTCCCGCGTTTGCTCGAAATGGGCCTGGAACCGTTCCTTGTGTCTACCGCTATCAAGGGCGTGCTCGCCCAGCGCCTTGTGCGCCGCATCTGTAAGTACTGCAAGGAACCGGTGGAAATTTCGCAGGCCATGCGCGACGAACTCCACCTGTCTCCCGAAATGCAGTTCTACCACGGCCGCGGTTGCGAAAAGTGCGACGGCTCCGGTTACAAGGGCCGTTGCGGTATCTACGAGTTCCTGGTGCCGAACGAGACGGTGCGTAACCTCATCATCAAGCGTTCTTCGGGCGACGTGATCAAGCGCGCCGCCATGAAGGAATGCGGCATGATTACGCTGCGTATGGACGGTATCCAGAAGGCCCTGGATGGCCACACCACGCTCGAACAGGCCGTGGGTGCCTCCGCCGCCGACGATTAGTGCTTTTGTTAGAGTCATAAAAAAGGTCGCTCCGGCGGCCTTTTTTTTTGATATGGTGCGCTTATAATACGCTCTTGTATCATATTCTAGAAAAATATTAAAAATTTGAAAAAGTTGTCTTTTTTACTTGTTTTTGGCTTATTTTGTATTATATTTGGAAATATGAAACCCATAACCGAGTATCATGACTACCGCGCCTACATGCGTGACTTTTATGAAGAGCGCAAGCGTGTGTCGTACTTTACTTGGCGACAGTTCGCAAGCCTTGCCGGTTTTGTCTCGCCGACATACCTCAAGCTGGTTTGCGAAGGGAAATCGAGATTGAGCAAACCCGGAATAGCGAAAGTCGCAAAAGCTATGGGGTTAGAGGGGTTCGACTACACCTATTTCGGGTTGCTCGTTAAATTTGAAAGTGCAAAAGATGCCGCGGAGAAGGAAGCTATACTTCGTGAACTCGAGCGGGAGGCTAGGCTCATCAAGGTGCGCGTCGTGGACGCTGATGCGTTCCGTTACTATGAGAATCCGGCCTGCCCCATAGTGCGCGAACTCGCTCCAATCTTGCCGAAGGCGGATCCGGGTGAAATCGCTGCGCACATCAAGAATAAGACCACCATGCTAGACGTGCGCGAGGTCTTGCAGTTCCTGGTGAAGGCGGGATTCCTCTTGAAAACAGGTAAGGGGACCTACGAGCAGACGGAAAAATCCGTGAAAGGCTCGAAAGAGGCTATCCCGCTCGCCATGCGCTCCATGAACCGTGAAATGGCAAAACTCGGGGTTCAGGCTATCGATACGGACGGGGTCGAGGAACGCAACTATTCCGGTGTCACCATGGGCATCAACGAGACCGCCTACGCACGGATTGTCGAGGAGATAAACGCCTGCCGCAAGAAGGTGATAGATATCGCACGCGAATGCCAGAACATCAATCAGGTGTACCGCTTGAATCTGCAACTTTTTCCGCTTACGGACAAAGTAAGCACTCGGGGTAAAAAAAAGGAGACCAGCAATGAGTAAGATAAAATTCTTATTCCTCGCATATTTCATCGGATTTTTAGCCTGTTCCTGTTCGGACAAGGTTGCAGGCACTACCGAAGACGAGAATACGCTCGCACAATACAGCAGCTCCTCGAGCTTTGACGAAATTTCGTCGAGCGTGGCTGAAGTTTCGTCAAGCAGTTTCGGCCATATAGAGCGCTCTTTCAACGCCGACAGCCTCATATTCGACGGCGGTGGTTGGGGCGCAGTGTACTCCTGCCCCGACAGTGTGGAGGCTTCCGAGGCTCTCGAGAACTCCATCACGCTCGGCCGGTTCATTTCGGGTCGCATTGAAAAGCTCATGGCGACGGGGCTCACTCAAGAACAAGCGGACAGCGCCGCACAGGCGGAACTGTTTACGGCGCTCGGAATCGACTCGTATCTCCGCGAAAACCCCTTCCGGTTAAAACTCGTCAGCAACCTCCTTAACTACATCTTCGGCGGTACGGTCTACGTAGACTTTTACGAGAGTGTCGAGAAAGCTTTCACGGAAACCGGTTCCCTTTCGAAGGAACACTACTGTAATTTTGATGCCGACGCTGACAACATCCGTGACGCTTACACAGAGGGGGTTTTCCCCGAACATTACCTTTACGAATCCTCCCTGTACCGATTCATGTACTGCAAACTTTCCTTGTTCGTCCCGTTAGAGATGGTCAGGATTGTCGATGCTAAATGTTATGACCTGCCCGTGTGCGACAGCACCAACATCGGTAAAACATTCAAGGCAAAGTACAATTCCGATGAAAAACTCATCACATGCAAGGAAACGGGCTGGGGTCACGCCACTGCGATAGGAAGGGCGACCTTTGATGTGCCCTGCGACAAGGAAGGCAAGTATATCTTCTATGGGGGTGGTCCCGTCAGCTTATCGTTTGTATGTAGCCTCGACTCAGGCTGGTACGTTGCAGAGACTGTTGATGCGGAAACCTTCGATGTGCCCTGTGACAAGCATGGTGAACTGTACACGAGCCCGAATGATTCGGCTAGAGTCTACGTGTGTCGCAAGGAGCAATTCTGCAGGCATAACGACAACTACTTCGACAAATCCCCCTTGCCGTCTGGCTATTACAACGACTTCCGCGTTGAGTACGGCCAGCAATGGGTCGCGCCTTGCATGGACGAGGGCTGGGATTACGCAAGCATTCTTGATATCGAAACGTCGATGGATGTGTGCGATAGCGAAGGAAAAACGCTCCAGAGTCCCTCGGATTCGAATCTGTACTACATTTGCCACGACGAGAAGTGGACGGAATTTTACAATTTGCCCTGCGACACGGATAACAAACGCGTGAAAGTAGGATACACCGATTACATCTGCTATGACAAGACATGGCGAACCACCTCCGAATGGCACGTGGAATACCCAGCCGAATACTACTTCAATCCCGAAGTCAATTACGGAAGCTTTACGGATCCGCGCGACAACTATGTTTACCATACCGTCGAGTTCAAGGGCCGCACGTGGATTGCGGAGAACATGAAGTATGCTGGATTCCCCGACAGCATGCTGGCAAAAGAAACCCGATGCCTTGCGGACAGCTGCAAGAATGTCGGGCGGTACTACAACGCCAGAGTTGCAAACGAAGTATGCCCCGAAGGCTGGAATCTCCCGGATTCTAACGATATACTCGCATTCGCGACAATGAATGATGCTATTAAACTCATTTCTTGGCTTAACGGTGAACCGGATATCCACGGATTGAGCTTTATACTGAACGGAAGAATTGTCGACACCGATATGCCCTATTCGTCTTGGCAAGGGAAACTTGCGCTCCTTTGGATGAACGAGACGAACGAAGAAATCGGACGTCTTGTCGCCACGATAACAAAATCATGGGATAAAACAGTAAAAATTTGGGCCGGTCATCAACCTGATTGGTATGCGAATATGCAATGGATTAGTCTGTATCCAGAATCAGACTGGGCACCCACTCCCGATGGATTCCCGGAGGAATTTATCGACCAGACATTCCTCCCGGTGCGCTGTGTAAAAAAATAAAAAGTCTTGACAGAGCCAAAATTATAGGCTCTGTCAAGCCTTTCCGGACATAAACTATTGGAAATATAAAAAACGCCGACTTATATTGGTCGGCGGCTTTGGAATTTACCACTGTCGCTGAATTCTCGTCGACTTATTGGACAATATTGATAGACTTAGCCTCGCGGAAACTGCCTTTTGCCGTTGTACGAAAGTCCCTGCGTAAAGCTGTATTTTTCGCCGTCCTTCACGCGGTTCGGATAATGTCCGACGGCAAGTACTCCTTTCGACAAGTCGGCCTCGCCGTCCGCCTTGCCGGCGGTTTCCGCGGCGGTTACCCGACAGCGGGTGTGGGCGTGGAACTCCTCCGCGTATTCACGCTCGATCTCGTAACATGGGCCGAAGAACTCGGCTACTACACGGGTCAAGACGAAGAGCGCGTTTACATGGCCCAAATCAGCCTAGGATTCTAAGCCTTCGTACTTTTTGAAAACTATTTACCGCCGACAGGGAACAGCGCGAACTGCAACTGGAAAACCTTGTCGCTGTTCTTGTCTTCTTCGGCAATAAGCGCAATCTCCTTGCGGAATGCGTTGATGCGTTCCACGATGCGCTCGTAGCCTTCCTGGCTAATGCCGAGCGTAAGGCCCGAAATATGGCGTTTGCCTGGTGGGTCGCGGTCGATGGAATCGGCGGCGAGCTTTAGACACTGCTGATGGAACCCTCGGAGTGCGAGTTTTGACGTGCGGTCGCCTGTGGTAATGGCACTTTCTGTCAGCTCGTATTTGCCGTTCTTGTTCTTATTGATGAGCTGACAGTCTTCAAGCAGTTTCACGGACTTCTTCGCCTCTTCGGCGGTGATGCGCGGGTGTACGCGCCTCGCGAGTGTCTCGTAGTCGCCGTCAAAGCCGTACATGCCGATGAGGCTCCTTATGGTAAGGTGCCTCCAGTGGCTATACACCATGTATTGCGTATGCCCGAGCAGGTGCTGCTTTTCCGCAAAGCGGACCACCTTGAGTACGGCCTGCATCTCTTCGAATGCGCCGTTGCGTTCTTCGGTAGTTTCCGCCTGGTTGAACTTGACGAGTGCGACGAAGAATTCCGTCTCGTGCTTGCCGAGCCTGAGGCCGCTTGCGACCTTGGGAATGCTCTGGCTCGAAAGGTTCTTGTCGCCGTTCATGACGCGACTGATGAAGTCCTTGGCCTTGAAACCGATCTTGTCCGAAAACACGCGGAGAGAGAAGGCGGGGTTCGCCTCCTTCTTGGCATTGTAGTAATCCTTCAGGAACCCCCGGTAATCCAGGTATTCGAAGATTTTCTTTGACGGATTCTTTTCGCCCATGCCTTTAAATGTAAGAAAAATGTGTGGAATGGGGTATTTCGGTTATTTTTCCCGTTGTCCAGGAACAACGCTAAATATGGCATGTAAAAGAAAAGTGTGGGCAAAATCATTCTTTTGAGGTAGATTTTGCCTAGTTCCCGCGTAAGTTGTGCAGATGTCTGCGTTGTCCGGGAAAGGGTGTATTATGATGAAAAGAGTGTTTGGTACCGTGGCGTGTGGAGTGTGGTTTGCCGCCGCGGCTATAAGCCCCTCCGAGGTGGTGTCGCTTCCGGGCGACGCCGCCTACGGTGGTGGTGACAAGGTGGGTTCGCAGTTGGTTGCCGCGACTTATAACGCAGGTGAGGGTCCGGGAATCTGGATTGTGGCCGATGGCGGCTACAGGCTCTACCACAATGGCGCGCTCCTTGCCGAAGACAATCAGGCGGGTCGCGTGCGCTTTGTTCCGATGACCTTCCTCCCCGGCGAGAACGCGATTTCGGTCGTGGGCGTGAACGGCCAGGGTGCTCCCGGTGTCATGGTGCAGATTGATGACCTCGACAAGTCCTACTATTCCGGCAGCGGCT
>Ga0247609_10001256_pt1 | contig 31132 bp, 21 predicted proteins | sample 172DNAGHGlowgp2_FD_193487 | JGI IMG/M metagenome (GOLD analysis project Ga0247609, IMG submission 193487) | Sheep rumen microbial communities from Palmerston North, Manawatu-Wanganui, New Zealand - 1728 DNA GHGlow gp2 | ecosystem: Host-associated > Mammals > Digestive system > Stomach > Rumen ... | reverse complement strand
CTCGGGCAATTGCAACACGCTGCTTCTGGCCGCCGCTAAGCTGATTTGGCTTTTTGTCTATATGCTGATCCAGCTGAACAAGATGAACATATTCGCGGACCTTTTTGTCAATTTCGTCTTTTGGAAGTTTTTTCAGACGGAGAGAGAAGGCAACATTTTCGTAAACAGTCATGTGAGGAAAAAGTGCATAAGTCTGAAAAACAGTGTTTGACTCGCGCTTGTCCGGATTTAAAGGAATAACGTTCTTATCATCAAAAAGAACAATTCCGTCATCCGGGAATTCAAAGCCTGCAATAATACGGAGAAGGGTAGTTTTTCCGCAACCGGAAGGACCAAGGAGAGAAAAGAATTCTCCTGGTTTAATAGTAAAGTTGATGTCATCCAAGGCTACAAAATCGCCAAATTTTTTGGATACATGATCAATGGTAACCTGACTTCCTTTCATTCAAGTGACCTCAATCTAAAAAAATGATAAGCCGTACATACGCACGACAAAAAGCACTTTCTTACAAAAACTTAGCTATTTTGCTGGGTCGTTTAGTAATATTTCTTTCTAGTGATAAAATGCAACATATACGCGATTATGTCAATACCTAATGTCATTCCCGGACTTGATCCAGGAATCTATTATGAAGAAAGATTGTCGGGTCAAGTCCGACAATGACAAATGATTTGTAAATCCATTGATCCTATGTTAAAATAACTTTTATGGATGAAAAATCACTTGTAGAGACCGCAATCGGGATGAAAGCTAAGGCTTATGCCCCTTATTCAAACTTCCACGTAGGTGCTGCCCTGCTTGGAAAGGACGGTAAGGTTTACACAGGCTGCAACGTAGAAAATGCAGCCTATGGACCCAGCAACTGTGCAGAAAGAACTGCAGTTTTTAAAGCTGTAAGCGAAGGCTGCCGCGACTTTGAAGCAATTGCAATTGCAGGAGACGCAGAATATTGTTCTCCCTGTGGGGTTTGCCGCCAGGTGCTTTCTGAGTTTTGCGACAAGGATTTTAAAGTCATTCTTACAGACTGCAAGGGCGGTATTAAAACCTATACCTTGGGCGAGCTTTTACCGCTGAGCTTTAGTTTGTAACATACAGGAGTTTGAAATATGTTTACCATTATATTAGGAATACTTTTTGTAGCATTCACTGTTTTTGCCTGTCTGCCAATGGGCCCGCTAGCCTGGGGAGATGATGTAATTTCTTTCCTTAAAGGCTGTGCCCCTGTTCTTTCTGCTTTCTTAGGCTTTATCTGCTTTTTTATAGGTGCTGCAGATATAAAGGATAAAAAAGAGGCTAAGAAAGAGGAAGAGGAAAGCGAGTAAGAGATTGTCGGGTCAAGCCCGACAATGACATCATAACTCATAAGTCTTCATCAGTCCCTTACCCTTAACATCACATTCTTCCATGTGGCATTTAAGGTGGCGGCCCGGACTGTCGACTAAATCTTTTACTGCCTGGGTGATGCGGATGTGGCCAGGAGAGCAGGCACTTTCCATGCGGCTGGCTACGTTTACAGTGTCGCCCCAGATATCATAAATAAACTTGTTCTGGCCGATTACACCTGCAATTACAGGACCGGAGTTCAAACCAATTCTTATATTAAATTTAATCTTTGCAGTTTTATTGTATTCGGCTAAATCCTTGTACATGCCTATGGCAAACTTGAGCATTGTCTCTGCATGCTTTTCGTTTGGATTTGGAACACCGCAGGCAGCCATGTAGGCGTCGCCGATAGTTTTGATTTTTTCTACTCCCATATGAGCGGCACGTTTATCAAAGCGGGAGGTAAGGGCATTGAGTGAGCTTACAATGTTATCGGCAGATTCGTTGCTGGTTGTTTTTGTAAAGCCTACAATATCAGAGAAAAGAACTGTAACACTTTCAAAACGATCAGCAATTGTACGCTCTCCGGCAAGTCCCTTCATGCGTTCTGCAATTGAAGTTGGAAGGATGCTCTTTAAAAGTCTGTCAGAATCATCCTTTGCCATCTGAAGTTCAACTGTTGCCATTTGAATCTGGGTTTCGAGCATGAGCTGACGCTTTTTGTTTGTGCGGATTACTATATAGAAGGCCAGGGCTGTCATTCCTATAACGAAGACTGCAATTGCAATCCAGAAGCTGTAACGCTGATAGAAAAAAGGTTTTTGAATAAATTTTACAAGTGCCGGACTTGCAGAAGTATTTTCATCGGCATTTATAATATTTACATAGAAGGTGTAATTACCCGGCTTAAGGTTTGTATAAGAAACTGTTCGGTTTGATGTAAGCTCCGAAAAGTCTGAATCAAAGCCTTCGAGTTTGCGGGTGAATTTATTCTGTTCACTTGCAATAAAGCTCAAGCCTGTATATTTAATATCTATGTGCTTTGTTCCTGCAGGAATTATGATTGTGTTGTGGAAGTCTGTGTATTCAAGGTCATCAACCTTTACACTTTGAATCTGGACAAGCGGAGAAATGTTTTTATTTTGAATTTTCAAAGGATCATAAAGAGCAAATCCGTCTGTCATTGTAAACCATACACGACCATGCTTATCTATCATACTGAGTGCTGTTGAGTTTGCACCGCTTGATTTAAGACCATCATTTTGAGTGTAGAATTTACAGTTGAGAGACTGACGCTTTCCTTCTGCCAGTTCATAGAAGTTTTCAAAAGGAGCAGAAGAAATTCCACGGTTACTGATGAGCCATACAATATTGCTGTTATCGGGAATCATCTGGAAAATTGAGTCGGATTGAAGTCCGTCTGCAGCGGTAAAATTGTGGAAGCTCATATCAATAAAATTATTAGTGATGTCTGTTGTGAGCATTGAAATTCCAGTTCCGGTACAAATCCAGAAATTTTCTTTTTTATCCTGATTGATTTTAAAAATTACGTTACCTGCAAGACCGTCCTGGGTGGAAAGTTTTTTTACTATAGAATAATTATTCAGAATATAAATTCCACCGCCGTCTGTACCTACCCAGATCTGTCCAAGCTTGTCTTCGTAAAGGCACATTATAAACTCGTTGTCAAAACCGTCATCGGCAAGAAAGTTTTTAATTGTACCGTCTGATTTTATAATTGAAAGACCGGTTGTGGTTCCTATATACAAATCTCCGTTTTTTGTTTCAAGCGAAACACGGGTTTTGTTGCCTGCAATTCCTTCATCTGTTGTCCAGGAAACAATTCCTTCTTTAGTCCATCTTACCTGGGCAGGCTTTGTGTAGCAGTTTACCAGCAGATCTCCATTCTGAGCCAGAGCTATATGACGGATTCTTGTGTGCTGGCAGGCTTCTGTAAGATCATTATGAATGCGAATCATGTCATTGTTGTAGCACATGAGTCCTTCATCGGTACCTATCCAGATATTACCGGCGCGATCTTCGCAGATTGCATTTACACCGGTATCCAGAACAGTCATTCTGAATTTTCCCGGACTGATTTTTCCAATACCTTCGGAATCGGTTGTTACCCAGATGTTTCCTTCGCGGTCTTCGAAGAGTTTATTGATTGTGCTGTTCATAATTGATTTGGAACCTTCGTAAGTTGCAAAGCCGCCATCCTTGTAAATTACAATTCCTTTTTGGGTACCAAACCAGATTGTACCCGATTTATCGCCATAAACTTCGTAGGTTGGAGTATTATCAAGATAAGTTCCCGATTCAACTTTTGTAATTTTTCCGTTTGAAAATTTAACAAGACCTTTTTCGCTCAGACCAATCCAGATGTCTCCGTTAGAATCCTGGCCCATACCAGAAACAATATAGTCTCCAAAATCATCAAGCATTGTTACAGGATTAAAGGTGTCTTCATCAAGAGTGTAAAGGCCTTTAAAACTTGAAGTTGCCATCCAGATTTTGTCTGAAGTATCTTTAAAGAGCAGAGAAACAAGTACAAGATTCTGATGTTCGGTTCCGTTGATTTTTGGAGTTTTGAATTTTCCTTCCGGAGTAATGTAAACAATTCCACTTGAAGTTCCTATCCAGATATTGTGGTGGCGGTCTTCGGCAAAAGCACGGATTGAATTATTTGGAAGTCCGTTTTGTGTTGTGTAATATCGGGTTGATGAAGGATTTTCTTCGCTTGCAGGGATGATTTTTTGAACACCTTCATCGTTTGAACCAACCCAGATGTTTCCCTGAGAATCAAGAAAAATTGAGCGGGCAGAAATAAAGGAATAATCTTTGTTTGAGTATTTATTTATATTTTCAAATTCATATCCGTCAAAGCGCACAAGACTTTCGTAAGTTCCAAAGTACATATAACCGTCTTGCGATTGCAGAATATCAGAAACCGAGTTTCCAGGAAGTCCGTCTAAACTGGTCCAGGTGCGGGTTACATAATTATCAAGCTCCGAAAACTGAGCATATGCGTTTACCGTAAGAAAAAAGAATGATAAAATGAATGTTAATATAGAAAGGTTTCGTTTCATAAAGTATAGTATATACCTTAGAAATGGATTTTTAAAGAAAAATCTTAGGGGTTTTCTCTTATGATATTAGCTTGTGGTCCCATGGCAACAATTTCTCATCCGGCTTTTAGAACTTTAATAGAAAAGTTTGGTGGCTGCGATGAATATTTTACCGAGATGATTAATGCGGGGACTTTGCTCACAGGCGGTCAGTTTGAAAATTACTATATTAATCCTGCTCCTGTGCCGGAAAAAATTGTCTGGCAGCTTACAGGTCATGATGCTGACCATATGAAAGAAGCCGCTCGTGTGCTTGCGGGGCTGTCTGGTCTTGGAATAGACATTAATATGGGCTGTTCCGCTCCTGATATTTATAAGTATGGCGCCGGAATTGCCTGGATGCTTAAGGACAGGACGGAAACTCTGGCTATGGTTCGTGCTGTGCGTTCTGTTGTTACTGCCGGCAAGCGTCTTAGCGTAAAGCTGCGCCTTGGTGACGACAATTTTACCGACGCCGGATTTTTTGATTTTTGCGATATGCTGGTAGGAGAGGGAGTCGAGTTACTTACACTTCATCCGCGTACAAAAAAAGAAAAGCTGGTGCGTCCGCCTCGTTATGAATACTGTCAGAAGCTTGCAGAACGTTATAAAGGTCGCCTGCCTGTTTATTTGAACGGAAATATAAAGGATTCTGCCTCCTATGAAAATGCCGTAACTCGCTGCCCTGATGTTGCCGGTGTGATGATTTCAAGAGCAGCAGTGCAGAAGCCGTGGGTGTTTATGACATTAAAAAGAGATTGTCGGGTCAAGCCCGACAATGACACAAATACAATGTCATTCTCGGGCTTGACCCGGGAATCTCTCTACATGGAATCCCTCTGTCTGGAATATGTAGATTTAATAGAAAAATATCAGCCCCCGGAGTTTTGGAAAACCCGTCTCCAGCGCTTTTTTACATATTTTGCACAGAACTTCAAATTCTCCCATTATGCTCAGACTCAATTTATAAATGCCGCCGCCCAAAGTAACGAGGCTCTCCGCACAGCCATCAAAGACTTTTTTGAAAAGTGTCCGGAAGAAAGAATGCTATTGACCTAAATGCTAAAAAAACATATTATATTATACCCGTTAAATATGATTTTGGACTGCTCATCTAAAATCATAAGCGACAAAGGACACGATGCAAAAGTCTGGAGTTGCAAGAAATTTTTTAATTCAAGGGATTATCATGAAAACTATTTTCGTTAATGAAAATGACCAGGTTCGCAAATGGTATATCATTGATGCGGCTGGAAAACCAATGGGACGTGTTGCTGCTAAGGCTGCTGCTATTGCCCGCGGTAAGAATAAGGTTACTTATACAAAGAATCAGTTGATGGGCGATTTTGTTATCATCATCAATGCAGAAAAAGCTGCTTTGACTGGCGGTAAAGAACAGAAGAAGATTTATTATCACCACACAGGTTTTGTTGGTGGTCTTCGCGCTCTTACTTATGAGAAGCTTGCAGAAAAGCATCCTACAGATCCAATGAAGTTTGCTGTAGAAGGAATGCTTCCTGGTGGTCGTCTTGGTCGCAAGATGATGGATTGTGTTAAGATTTATGCTGGTGCTGAGCATCCACATGCAGCTCAGAATCCTCAGCCTATTGAACTTTAATTACGGGAGTTAGACGATGGTAAAGAATATTGCTATTGGTACAGGTAGAAGAAAGACTTCTGTAGCCCGCGTTTTTGTTCGCGACGGCTCAGGAAAAATTGTTGTAAATGGAAAGGATGTAAAAGAATATTTTGCTTCTGCTGAACAGATTCAGCTTGTAAACCAGCCTCTCCTTGTTACTTCAATGGGAAATAAATATGACATTCTTATCAATGTTTGCGGTGGCGGTATGAACGGTCAGGCTGCTGCCTGCTTACATGGTATTTCGCGTGCTTTGGTTCAGATTGATCCAGATGCCCGCACAGCTCTTAAAGCTAACGGATACCTTACACGCGACTCTCGTATGGTTGAGCGTAAGAAGTACGGACAGAAGGGTGCACGTCGCCGCTTCCAGTTCTCAAAGCGTTAGTTTTTATATGTATCTTGCGGTCCCTGAGCTTGTCGAAGGGCGCCCGAAGATCTACAAAGCTCGGTCTTGTGGCCGGGCTTTTTTTATGCCCATATATTTAAATTTAAAACAAGAAAAAAGTATGTTATAATATCTCATCAATTTATCAGAGGTGATTTATGAGAAAAACACTTCATTTCTTATTGATTTTATTTTTTTCTTTCTCTTCTATATTAGTATTTCCGTCTTGTAATAATGGTTTAAAGGCTGATAATAATGAACATAATCAAACAAATGAAAAAGATAATAATGATAATCAGCCAGTAGGGCCAACAACAGTTAATGCCGATTCATTCTTTTGGGGAACCTGGGTAAGAATGGATAATGGAAACGAATATGAGTTCTTAGAAAACTCTGTTTTGTGGTCTGGAAAAAAATATTGTGTAAGCGCCTCTGATGATAATTCTGTTACTGTAAAAGACTTAGGAAGGTTCAATAAAGAATCTGATAGTGTGATTGTTTGTGATAATATTCCATATTTCAGAAAGGGTGGGACAAATCTTGAATATTCACTTAAACTTGTTGGATTTATATCATCAGAGCAACAGAGTGCAAGAGCTGCTGGAAGTGTCATGCCAGGGGTAAAAGGTAAGGGTAAATCAAAAAAATACAAAACCTTTGAAGATGATAGTGAAAGTGATGTTGAAGGAATTATAAAATTTAAGGCACCTACTGTAGACGATATTCAGACAGTAACAATCACAACTGGAAATGATATTGTTGTTATTCCTGAATTATGTATTTCAAATTCTGGTGACTACATGGGAACAGTTGCTCTTGTAGGTAAAAACGATTATAACCTTAAGATTACAGGAGCAATAAGCGATAGTCAAAAAGATGGTGGCTATCTTTATGGTAACAATGCAAAATCTTATGAGATGGTTTTGACAATTACTAACATAAGTGAGAATAAATGTAAATCTTCTGTTTGTACAATTTCTACGGATGATTCTAATTTGAATCTTTCATCCGAAACAAATTTACAGGGCTTTACAATTTCAACTCTTGAAGGTGGGGCAACTAAAACTTTAAATATCACTGTTTCATATGGTACTCTTACAGAGCCTTATATTAATACTGGAATTAATATAAAACTCACAAATCCCTCAACAGGACAGGAATGGGTTGATTATATACCATTAAGATTTTTTAAAGGAACACTTCCAATTACAATATCTGCAAAGAATCCGGAGAATAACAAAAACGCAGCATTAAATGGATTTATTATCTATCCCGATGGAAATAATCAATTTTTTGCTATTCCGCATAATTCAAGCAAGCCTGTTTTTGTTCCAACTTTTGGAAAAGATAAATCATATAAGTTAGTCTTTAGTGGAGCAACTGTTACTTCAAAACTTGATGACAGTACAGAAATGTATTATACAGTTGAACCTGCTTCGTTAAATCCTCGTAAGGTTGTTACGGAAGGTGATGCTCAAGAATTAATTGAATATATGACTTTTGGCGGAAACAATCATTCAGAAACAACATCATATTCTGTGACACAAGGTTTTGAGTCATATTTAAGCGAAGGCGAAATTGATTATTATACAATCAAAGCAGATTCTGATTGTTATTACAGTGCAGATGAAATTCCTTTATTCAGTATAAGTTATGAAAATGAAAAAGGTTCTTGTCCTGAAACGATTCTTGTAAAGGAGGGGGAGTTTCTAACACCTCGCCAGTTACCTGAACTAGAATTTGAAGGCTATGAATTTTTGGGTTGGTATGATGGAGCCAACAAAGTTGTTGATGGGTATAAGGTGGAAGGTAATTTAGTTCTGAATGCTAAGTGGAAGAAAGTGTTGTTCCTTGTTACTTTTCAAACAGAATATGGAGATGTTCCAAAATCAATAACTGTTTATGACGGGACGGTACTAAAATCAGATAATCTCCCCTTGCTTGATGATGAAGTTTATTTATTTGGTGGTTGGTATGATGGAGATGAACAAGTTCAAGCTGGAAAATATGTTGTAAATAAAGATGTTTCTCTTGTTGCGAAATGGAATAAAAAATGTTTGATTAGTTATGTTTCTGAATATGGTACAGTTCCAAAAACAATAGTATTCGGAAGTGGAAATAAACTTACAGAAGAACAATTGCCAAATCTTACAGAAGATGATTGTATTTTCTTAGGTTGGTATACAGAACCTAGTTATGCTAATGATAAAAAAATGTCATTAGGACAGACTATAAAAAATAATCAAATATTTTATGCAAAATGGTATAGAATGTTTGATTTTACAAATGAGGTAATAATACTTCCTCCTGGTACAAACGGAAGTGCTGGAACTGATGCAACTTATGTTTTGTTCGGAAATTGGCCCCAAACAGTGAAAGATAGTCATATTACTCTTGATGCAACACAGACTGAGAAACATGGGATGTTTACATGTTGCTTAGGTAGTGATGGTTATTGGTATGTTAATTGTTTGGAAAATGCAAATTCAGACAGTTTTGAGTGTACTTACAGTAATGGAACAAAAGTGTCCAAAAAAAGTGCAAATAGTTACAAGTGCTTTAAAGTTGAACCTATAAAATGGCGTGTTCTCACATATAATTATAATGATACAGGAAAAGCATTATTATTAGCAGAGAATATACTTATAGGAAATATCCCTTTCTCGAAGATAACAAATAATAGATTAATAAATTCTTATACTATTTATCCAAATAATTATATGTATTCAACAATCCGAGCATACTTAAATGGAAGTTATGAAAGCGATGATACACAGACGATTTCTTATGCTAATAACGGTTTTCTTCAGTCTGCTTTTACAGAGAATGCGCAAAGTCTTATTTCAATTACTACTGTAGATAACACGGAATCAAGTACTATTGACAGTGAGAATTATTTAACACCGGCAAAAGATTATGTGTGTCAGAATACTAGAGATAAAATCTTTTTACTGAGTGAAAAGGAAATAACAATGGCGGCATATGGTTTTCCTTCTTCTAACTCATCAGGAATTGGTAATACAAGAATAAGATGTCCAACAGATTATGCTCTTGCACATAATATTTGTAATGCACAAAATAATTTTGGAAAGTCTTGGTGGTTAAGAACTCCTTTTGATAAAATAAAAGATGTGAATAATTCTATGATTTTAAGTTCTCGAGCTATAAATTTTGATGGAAGTGCAAATGCTCTTGCTGATGTTAGTTATTTAGATTTAGGAATTGTTCCTGCATTGACGGTTTCGTTGTCAGATTAAAAAAAAATTGTTGTAAATAAAAGAATAAGAAAAAAAGCTGATAATTATTGTATGTGAAAAGATATGGAGTTTATTGGTTTTTCTCTTGTAGAATATAGATACATACAGTATCTTTTATTTGAGAGGTCAGATATGGATTATAAACCTGGTTATATTGAATTTTCAATTAATTATGAAGGAAAAGATTATGTCGGATACTATAAATACGACAAGAAAAAAGGTATAATAAGTGTAAATTATGGTACCCGTAGTTCAGAAACATGGATTTCGAGTTTTTCTATGATTGATTTTTTAACTAAAGATTTACTTATCAAACTCATAAAGGAAGAAAGATGTTCTGAATAAAAAAAATATGCTCATACAGCATACTGTTTGAGTTTTTTTTCAAACGTTTAATTCTAGGAAAAACTTTATATGATTATAGTTTAAAAAAGAACTTATACCGACAGGTTCATTCAAAAGTAAAATAATGTGGTTTTATTTATTGTTATTGATGGTTTATTTAAGCTAATAATCAACTAGTATACAAATAAGATTATGAAAAGTACAAAAATGATATTCCAGCAAAGGTTGTAAAATAATGTGGGAAAAGTCATCATTGAGTTAAATTGTTCATATAGAAATCAGAAAAAATTCTAAAAAAATTGTAAGATTATTTAAAAATTGATATATTTGAATTTTCAGTAAATTTGTGTATAACTTGGAGGTAACCGGATGAAAAAAAATGAAATCTCAATTCACAGTTCTGCTGCCGAGTATCTTACCTACATAGCTGCTACAGGAGATGCTCCAGAAAGTTATGAAATGCGGTATGAAGATGAAAACATTTGGTTAACTCAAAAAATGATTGCGGCATTATATGATATGGATGTTCGTACAATTAATGATCATATTGAAAAGATATATTTCGATGGTGAGTTAACAAAAGATTCAACTATCCGAAAATTTCGGATAGTTCAACAAGAAGGTACAAGAAAAGTTCAAAGAGAAATGTTGCATTATAATCTCCAGATGATTATTGCGGTAGGTTTTAAAGTAAATAATGAGCGGGCAATTCATTTCCGTAAATGGGCTGGTCAGATTGTAAAAGATCATACAATTCAAGGCTGGACTATGGATAAAGAGCGTCTTATTAAAGGCCATATGTTTACTGATGAATATTTTGAACGCCAGTTACAGCAGATTCGTGAAATCAGGCTTTCGGAAAGAAAGTTTTATCAGAAAGTTACAGATATTTATTCAACGGCCTTTGATTACGACAAAGATGCTGCTACTACTCAAAAGTTTTTCAAAATGGTACAGAACAAAATGCATTATGCTGTTCACAGACATACTGCAGCAGAATTAATTGTAGAAAGAGCTGATGCTGATAAAAAGAATATGGGACTTACAACCTGGGAAAATGCCCCATCTGGAAAAATTTTAAAGGCAGATGTTACAGTAGCCAAAAACTATCTGAATGAAAAAGAAATGTCATACATGGAAAGAATTGTTTCTTTGTATCTTGATTATGCGGAATTGCAGGCAGAACGACATATTCCTATGAGTATGGAAGATTGGGCAAAAAGACTTGATGGTTTTTTGGAGTTTAATGGAAATGAAATATTGATGGGACCAGGGAAAATCAGTGCGGAACAAGCCAAACTTCATGCAGAAACTGAGTATGAAAAATATAGAATAATTCAAGACAGATTATTTGAAAGTGATTTTGATTTATTCTTGAAAGAATCAAAGGAAATTGAAAAAGGGGAATAAGGCCCATGACTATAAAATCAATTGCCCAAACCTCCTACGAAGGCATGTACAAAATTACTCCAGGCGAAGGGCCTGCTTTTTTTGCAAGGCAGGAATATGTACCGGACCTGGCTCTTGAAGACCTTTGTGCCGGAAGCCAGATTCCTTCTGAATATGATGACGCTCTTTTAGATGCAGGTCTTGCTGCTGCAGTTGAATTAAAGGCTGTAACATATCTTGCCAGGGCAGAGCAGTGCAGGGCAGGACTTACAAAAAAACTTATAGAAAAGCAGTTTGACAAAAAATATATTGCCATGGCTCTTGATTATCTTGAAAAACGAACTTACTTAAGCGATGAACGTTTTGCCCGTGCCTGGCTTCATGATCGACGCATAAATCATTTTGAAGGACGAACTAAACTTGCTGGAGAACTTGCTTCTCGTGGAATTGGCCGGGAAGTTGCTGCTGCTGCCCTTGATGAATTTTTTACCGAAAATGACGAGGCTCAGATTTGCCGGAAGGTCTATGAAAAATTTACACGCCAGGGTAAAGAAGGAGAAAAACTGATGGCTGCAATGATTCGTGCCGGTTTTACCTACAAAATGATTAAGGATATTGTTCAATAAAAATCAGCTGAGCCTGATAATCTCCCCAGTCGCGGCGGATTGGGATTCCTGCATTCATAATTGTAGAGCCAGTAAGTCTTAACGGTGGATATTTTTTCTGGTCTTCATCAGGCCAGGAAACTTTGTAAATCTTATTGCTGTCTACGCATGGTAATTTTACCATTCTTGTTTTCATATTCGGGTGATTGTAAAGCTGAACAAAAGTAATCAGCCCGACAGATTTACAAGGACTCATGCTTGCCCAGCAGTCATATTCATGGTTTTCAGAAGCAGAGGCAATGCGGTAATAATCTCCTTCGCGGATAAGCATGCCAAACTTTTTGTATAAATCAATCTGACGTGGTATCATCTGACGGTCTTCTTTTGTAAGCTTTGTAATATCAAGCTCGTAGCCAAAGGTTCCTGCCAGTGCTACATATCCGCGGGTTTTAAATGGAGTTACACGTCCGCAGGTATGATTAGGACAAACACTTACATGAGCGCCCATTGTACTGAGAGGATAAACCAGGGCTGTTCCTTCCTGAATGGCAAGGCGTTCAATTGCATCTGTGTCGTCGCTGCACCAGATTTGAGGACTATAATAAAACATTCCGGGATCAAAGCGGGCTCCACCACCGGAACAGTTTTCCAAAAGCAGGTTAGGGAAGTCTGTAATGAGCTTTTCCTGCATGCTGTAAAGTGCAAGTACATAGCGATGGAAATATTCACCGGTCTGATCTGCAGGAAGGTTTGCGCTGCCAATATCGCAAAGCTGGCGGTTCATATCCCATTTTACATATTCAATATTTGCCGAGTGGAGAATTGTTTCCAGCTGATTCATTATGTGTTCGCGAACTTCCTGGCGGGTAATGTCTAATACATACTGGCAGCGCGACATTCCCGGCACTCGTCCCTGAATCTGTATTGCCCAGTCCGGATGAGCGCGGAACAAGTCTGAATCCGGCGAAACCATTTCTGGTTCAAACCATATACCAAATTTCATTCCAAGGGCATTCACCTGGTCTACAAGGTTTTTAAGTCCGCCTTTGACTTTTTCTTCGTTTACAGTCCAGTCGCCGAGAGAGGAATCATCAAAAGAACGGTGGCCAAACCAGCCGTCATCCATTACAAGCATTTCAATTCCATCTTTATGGGCTTCGCGGGCAATGTTTAAAAGCTTGTCTGTGTCAAAATCAAAATAAGTTGCTTCCCAGTTGTTAATTAAAATTGGGCGCATCTGATTTTTATAAGGTGAACGGATAAGGTGGTTGCGATAGAGATTATGGAAGGCGTGACTCATTCCATTCAATCCCTCGCTGGAAAAAACTAAGACAGCCTGAGGTGTTTCAAAAACTGTGCCTGGGGTAAGCTTCCAGCAGAAGTTTTCTGAGTTTATTCCAATTGAAGTTCTTATAGTATCAAACTGGTTTCGCTGAATCTGGGCCTCAAAGTTATCTGAATAGATGAGGTTTATACCCCAGACATTTCCCTTGTTCCAGTCTGCATTTTTCTGAAGGATTGCTAAAAAAGGATGTTCCTGGTGGCTTGTTTCTCCGCGTACGCTGCAGGCTTTTTGAATGCCCATATGAATAGGGTGGCGGTCTATATGCCTTTCGCGGGCCCAGGTTCCGTTAAGTGTGATAGTTTCGTAATCGTCATTATCCATGTCAAAAGAAGCAGAGAGAGCTTTTTTGATATATACATGCTCTTCTTTGCTTGAACTGTCGAGTGTGATTTTTGACCAGCGGATAATTGCATCACAATCATTAAAAATTGTGTAAAAGAGATCTACTGTTAATCCAAGAACATTATCTGTTGTCGTAATTTGAAGGGTTTGTGCACTTGTAGTTGCAGTAGAAAAAACATGAGGGAGCCCCTGAAGTTTAACAGCACCGTCAATAATCTGGTGGACTTTATATTTTAATTCAACAGCATTATTGCCGGTACTGTTTGTAACTGCAAGGGCAGAGTAGCGGAAGTCCCCGACGCCGTCTGTTGGCATTTCTTGAGGAAGGAAATCAAGCAGACTTAGTTTTTCACGGAATACAGGAGAATCTGAAAATCCGTATTCCATCTGTCGGGTAAGATAACTTACATCGTCGTCACCAATTTTTGAACCATAGTATGTATGTGCAAGATAACCTTTTTGTGAAATCGTCATGCAATACGTTGTATTTGCTGTATCCATCCGGAATGTTTTGGTTTTGTCGTTGTAAGTTATCATCTTACTCTCCTAGAATCTTCCTTCGTCTCTATCCCAGTGCTGTAATTCGTTGTGATCTTTAATGTACTTAATTGTTTCATCAACTGTCGTAAAGCAAAGTCCTGTAACTGTATCTGCGCAACCGTAGTAAATTGCAATACGACCTGTAGCCTGGTCTGTAAGCGCTGCTACCGGGAAGCATACATTTGGAACAAATCCTGTTGTTTCATAAAGAGCTTCCGGTGTAAGCATGTAGTCACCACAGCGATATTTTACAATAGAAGGATTATCGATGTCTAGGATTGCTGCCGAGAAAGAATAGATGTAACCAGAACAAGTCTGACAAACACCATGATAGAACATGAGCCAGCCTTCGTCTGTTTCAATAGGAGCAGGACCACAACCAATTTTAAGTCCCTGCCACCAGCCATCGCCGCCTTTCTGCATTACAAGACGATGTTCTCCCCAGTATTTTAAATCAGGAGACTGAGAAAGAAGAATGTCGCCGAATGGAGTATGACCGGAGTCACTTGGGCGGCTGAGCATTACATATTTATTATTGATTTTGCGTGGGAACAAAACTGCATTGCGGTTGAATGGGAGGAACGGATTTTCAAGACGGGTAAAATCCTTGAAGTCTTTTGTACTTGCCATACCAATAGCAGCACCATCAAAATCACCACACCACATGATGTAGTAGGTTTCGTCTATGAGTACACAGCGTGGGTCATAGGCATAGAATGGATCATGAGGTTTTCCGTCCGGATCATGCATATGAATCTTTTCTCTTTCAAATTCCCAGTGAATACCATCGTCTGAATCTCCAAGATAAAGGAATGGACGTGCATGTGCGTCTTCGGAACGGAATACGCCTTTGAACTTGCCGTTGAATGGAACAACTGCACTGTTGAAAATGCGTCCCATACCAGGGAATGGATTGCGATCGATTACAGGATTTTCGCTGTAACGCCATACAGGCAGCCACCAGTCTTTTGGTTTGTCCTGCCATGGGATGTTTGGCAAATTGCCACCGCTAATGATTTTGCTCATAAAATGCTCCTTATGTAAATTAATTACATTTACTTAAAATATAAACTAAATTTAAGTAAAAAGCAAGTAAAAAATGCAAATTTAATAATAAAAAAATGCTCCCGCATTTTTTTATAATGTCTTTATATTTATAAAACTATATTATACAATTCTAAATATGAAAGAATATAAATTAAATCAAATTGCCCACAAGCGCATTTTGGGACGCAATGCTTATAAAGAAAATGATCAGGAGCTTTCACTCTTTTGGGGTGGGGCGGCTCTGGAAATAAATGTAAAGGCTCGCGAGGTTTATGTAAGCCTTTCAAGTGATTATGCGGATCATGAGCAGTGGCTTACTGTGGAAATTAACGGGGCTCCTGTCAGCCGCTTTATGGTTAATAAAGAAAAGACTCTTTATTGTATTGCGCGTAATCTTAATCCTCAGAAAGAAAATCTGATTTCTATTATAAAAGATGTTCAGCCTATGAGCGAAGATTCTGTGCATTGGCTTCTTATTCATTCTGTAAGCCTTGATGATGCAGGAGTCTTTTGCCCTGTAAAAGCACGGAACTGTAAAATAGAAGTTATAGGCGATTCAATTACTGCCGGAGAGGGACTTTGTGGGGCTCCCGAAGAACAGGATTGGATAAGCTTATGGATGCGTGCCAGCGGAACTTATGCCCGGCTTCTTGCCCGAAAAATGAATGCCGACTGGAACACCATGGGAAAATGCGGCTGGGGAATCATATGTGGCTGGGATGGAAACTTGGAAACAAAGATTCCTCCTCACTATGAAAATGTCTGCTCTGTTATGAAAGATGAAAAAAGTAAGTCTTTAGGAGCACATGAAAAATGGGATTTTTATGGCGGCAAAGGTTCTGACTATGTAATTATAAATCTTGGAACCAATGATGACGGTGGCTTAAGGGTTTTAAAAGAAAAAGGTGACACCGGCCGTGAAGAAGAACTCACAAAAGCAGTTACAGACTTTCTTAAGGTTGTGCGCAAAAATAATCCTTCTGCAAAAATTATCTGGGTCTGGGGAATGCTTGGACTTGAGACTGTTCCGGCCCTTGTTCATAAAGGCGTGGATGCTTATAAAACAGCCAGTGGTGACAAGGCAGTTTATACTCTTGAATTAGAATCTCTGGAAAAACTGGAAATATCAGATGAAGGTAAAGGCAGCCGCGGACATCCGGGGGTTAAAACTCACACGGCAGCAGCGGAAAACTTGTATTCGTTTATAAAGAAAATTTAAATATGGAAAAATGCTCCCACGAGGAACCGTATTTTGCTCCACTGAACGAAAAGGACGTTCCGCAAAACACGAACCCTCGCTCCGCATTTTTCCAAAACTAATTCTTTATAAAAGAATTGATTTATGCCTCTGCCGTTGCTTTTTTAGATTGTCTCTTCTTGAAGAAAATCAAAACTCCAAACAATACGGCAAGCCCTACAATCCATGAAATAATGCCTGATGCTACAAGACCAAGGCTCAAGGTAAGGCCTGCAACAAGGTATGTTACAAATGAAACTGCGGCACAGGTGATAGCGTATGGAAGCTGTGTAGAAACGTGATTTACGTGATTACACTGTGCACCGGCTGATGCCATGATTGTTGTATCAGAAATAGGAGAACAGTGGTCACCACAAACAGCACCTGCCATACATGCAGAAATTGAAACAATGCGGATTGCTCCAACAGGAAAGGCTGCAATACAGATTGGAATAAGAATACCAAAGGTTCCCCATGAAGTTCCTGTTGCAAATGCAAGGCAGCAGGCAATTACAAAGATGATTGCCGGCAAGAACATCTTAAGTCCGGCTGCACTGCCTTCTACAAGACCTGCTACATAATCTTTTGCACCAAGGCTGTCTGTCATGCCTTTGAGTGTCCATGCTAAAGTCAAAATCAAAATAGCCGGAACCATTGCCTTAAAGCCTTCCGGGATACATTCTGCTGCATCCTTAAATGAAAGAACCTTGCGGCAAAGATAGAAGATGATTGCAACAATCAAAGCTCCAAATGAACCGTACAAAAGACCTACAGAAGCATCTGCGTTAGAGAATGCAATCATAAAGTGAAGGTGCGATTCAGATTCAGCATCAAAGAATCCGCCTGAATAAATCAAACCGATAACACAGAAAATGATAAGAACAATTACAGGAAGCAGGAGGTCAATAACTTTTCCTTTTGCACCTTCTGCAGCAGCTTCTTCTTCTGTTGTTTCTTCGCTCATTATTTCAAGAGCTTTTTCGTATTTAGACATCTGGCCATATTCAAACTTCATGAATACAAGTGCAAACATCATAACCAGAGTCATGATTGCATAGAAGTTGAAAGGAATTGCCTTACAGAAAAGTCCGATTCCGTTTTCGCCTTCGGTAACAAAGCCTGCAACTGCAGCTGCCCAGGAAGAAACTGGAGCAATAATACAAACAGGTGCTGCTGTTGAGTCAATTAAATAAGCAAGTTTTTCTTTTGAAACTCCGTATTTGTCTGTAACTGGTTTCATTACTGAACCTACTGTAAGACAGTTAAAGTAGTCATCAATAAAAATACAAATACCAAGGATGATTGTTGCAACCTGAGCACCAGCTTTAGATTTGATGTGAGTTTTTGCCCAGCGTCCGAAGGCTGCAGATCCGCCGGCTTTATTCATAAGTGCAACCATGATTCCAAGAATTACAAGGAAAACCAGAATACCAACGTTGTAAGCATCTGCAAGAGAGCCGGCAAAACCGTCGGTGAAAACGTGTTTCATGAAACCCGCAAATCCTGTTTTTGCATCAATGGCAAAGAAAATGCCACCAATTACAATACCAACAAAAAGGGAAGAATAAACTTCCTTAGAAATGAGCGCCAGAGCAATAGCCACGATTGCCGGCACCAAAGCCCAGAATGTTCCTGTCATTTAGAAAGAACTCCTTTTTTTTATATAGTTTATCCCATAATTATAGCACAGGAATTTTCATTACGCAAATTAGTATCAATAGTAAAAATCAAGTATTATGGTTTCCTCATGATAAATAAAATATTTATATGGTGGCTCCCAGTCACAAAACGAAGGTCAAAAGCGCGCGATATCGCGCTTGACGCTGACTGTTGTAGTGAAACTATAAAATGCCGCTCTCGCGGCATCAACAGTCAGAGTCATTTTGCCCTTCCTTTTGTTCCTTCGCGCCACATACTTATTTTTAATGATTTATAATGAGAGAACCCTGGATCCAGTTTTTTTAATTATGTATGATTATGCCTATTTACTAGTTGCTGCTTCCAGAAGGAAAATTAATGGCTCATAATGCTTACGTACCAGTTTTGGACGGGACTCCATAATAAAATCCAGTTCTTCGCGGAAGAGTTTGTCTTTGCCGGAGACTGGCATATAGTTTACAGTACTGCGTGTGTAGTAGTGCTCAATGCAGCCTTTGTGAAGAATATAAACTCTGGCAGCTTCGGCGGCGGCAAAAATGAGGGATGAAAGATTTTTTATGAGGGGCAGGGTAGTGGCAAGTTTTTCAGGCAGCAGGGAAGAAAGCTCTGTGTAATTTTTTAAGATTCCCTGAAGAAGAACCGTTTTGTAGGTGTCTACTGCAACTGCATTTTCATGACGCTCCTGGAGGAAGGCCAGTTTGCTGAGCCAAAGGGTGAACTCAGGAGATGCCTTTTTTTGCGGCCCTTCGAGAGCCTCAGGGACCACGTGATGGCTTGTGGTCCCTGAGCCTGTCGAAGGGCCGCTATATGTTTCAGCAATTTCTTCACCAATAGCCACTATGTATCTTTCCAATCTATATATAAGTTTGTCTAAACTAACAGGTTGTACCAGTTCTTTTGCAGAAAAAATCTTTTCAAAAAAGGCTTCCTGCTTTTCTTCCTGTTTTTCAAGCCAGCCTTCAACCCTTTCATCTTTGCATACAACATCTCGCAGCTTTCCGCTGAAAAGAGAATCAAGATCTGTAATTATGCGGGCGTCTGTTCCAATAAGGGAGCAGACTTTACAGAAAACTCCAAGCTCGTCTTTGCCGCCAACATCAATTACACTGGTACCTGTAATGTTTGCTTTGTTTTCTACAAAAGGCAAAAGATATGTGAACATCTGCTGGTCGGTGTAGCCTTCAACAAAAATCTGATTATCGGAAAAGAAAAACTGCTTATGATATGTATTAAAGCGGGGAAGGAATCGTTTGAATAAGGCTTCGTCTTCCCGGCTCAAATCTTCTATATGTGTTGGAGGTCTGTTTATGTGGCAGACAATTACTCCTTCTAAATCTTCCGGAGTGCGCAGGTCAATAAAGAAAGGGGAGTGGGTAATTAAAAAGAAAAGCTTGTTGCAGTGATGCCTGGCTTCCTGACGGATTTCGTTCATAAAAAAGAGCTGGAACTGGGGGTGCAGATGCAGCTCGGGCTCATCAAAAATCACAATGTCTGTTGTAGAAGAATATAAATTAATAAGCAGGCTGATGATTTTTTGAAGCCCGTGACATTCAACATCTTCCATCATGTATTCAACGTTCCAGGCGCGGTTTTTTACAATTGGAATGAAAGTTCCGTCTATGTCTTCTATAAAAGTAATTGATTTTCCAAACATTTCGGAAAGGACTTTTTCTGTTTTTTCGCGGATTTTTTCGTTGTTACGCAAAATTGAAATATTATCTGTGTCGCGTTCTGCACTGATGAACTTTACTGATTTTCCCGAGGCTTCAAACTGTTTGGTAAGTTCTGTTGCAAGGATTGTTTTTCCGGAACCGTTTGGACCTACGATGAGGTTGATCTGAGACCACTTCGATTTTTTAAAGACAGATTTTCCCCATAAGAAAGGAACCCGTACTTTTGTTTCCAGCTCTGTCATTTAATACCCTTTGTCATTGTCGGACTTGACCCGACAATCTATTTTATAATAGAGATTCCCGGGTCAAGCCCGGGAATGACATGTTATTCAACTTCAACCACAGAAATCCGGGCGCCCAGTTTCTGTAACTGACCGACTAAATCTTCGTAGCCGCGCTCGATCTGGTAGACATTGGAGATGCGGGATTCGCCGTGGGCACACATGGCGGCAATAACCATGGCCATGCCGGCACGGATATCTGGAGAAACAAGATGGTCTCCGTGGAGCATAGATGGACCACATACAACTGCACGGTGAGGGTCACACAAGGTGATTTTTGCACCCATGCTGATGAGTTTATCTACAAAGAACATTCGGCTTTCGAACATCTTTTCAAAAATCAAAACTGTTCCGTCTACCTGTGTTGCAACTACTGTCATTATAGAAGTAAGGTCGGCAGGGAAGCCTGGCCAAGGCATGTCATCGATTTTTGGAATTGCGTTACCAAAGTCATCATTTACCTTGAGCTCCTGGGTATTTGGAACTGTAAGCTCGTCTCCATTAATGCTCCAGCTTATACCAAGTTTTGCAAAACTGTATTTGAGCGGGCGCATTTCTTCCGGGCGAACGCCTTTAATTGTAATTTTACCTTTTGTTGCAGCGGCCATACCAATATATGAACCAATTTCAATATAATCAGGTCCAATTTCGTATTCGCAGCCGTGAAGCTTTTTTACGCCTTCGATTGTGATTTTGTTAGAACCAATTCCTGCAATTTTTGCTCCCATTTTGTTGAGCATGTTACAAAGGTCCTGGATATGTGGTTCGCTTGCGGCATTCTGGATAATTGTGTTTCCTTCTGCCAGAACTGCGGCCATAACAGCATTTTCTGTTGCAGTTACCGAAGCTTCATCAAGAAAGATGTCTGCGCCCACGAGTTTATTTGAACTAAAATCAAAATGTCCGTTTACCTGGATATTTGCACCAAGTTGTTTCAATGCAAGAAAGTGTGTGTCCAGTCGTCGGCGGCCAATAACGTCTCCTCCTGGAGGCATCATTTCGCAGCGGCCAAGACGTGCTAAAAGCGGGCCTACAAATACAATAGAACCACGAACCTTTTTTGTATATTCAGTCGGAATTGTGTGCGATTTTATATCATCACACTGGATTTTCCAGCTGTTATCTCCAAGATCCTCAACCTTAGCACCGATTGCTTTTAAAATTTCAATCATTACGTGTGTGTCCTGAATCTTTGGTATATTATGCAAAATGATTGGTTCTGAAGTTAAAAGTGTAGCCGTTAAACATGGCAAAGCTGCATTTTTATTTCCACTTGCAGTAACTGTCCCCTGAATAGGATATCCACCCTCAATTACGTATTCTTTCATTATATGTCTCCAGACAATAAGTTAATTAAAACATCGGCTGCTTTACACATGGAGTTAAGAGAAACCCATTCATTGCGGGAATGAAATTCATGGCCGCCTGTAAAGATGTTTGGAGTTGGAATGCCCATTTCTGTAAGGCGAGATCCGTCTGTTCCACCACGGATTGGCTTACGGATTATCTGAACTCCCGCTTCTTTGTAGGCATTCTCTAATCGCGAAAGAACCTGAGGATGTTTATCAAGCTCGTCTTTCATATTTAAATACTGCTGCTTAAAGGTTAATTCAATCTTTCCGCCGTATTTTTTCATTATTTCATTTGCATTACGCTCCAAAAGCCGCTTTTCTGCTTCAATTTCTTCTATATTAAAGGCTCTGAGAAGAAATTGTGCACTTGCTTTTTCTATTGTTCCGCTGATTTCCATAAGGGCAATAAAGCCTTCGTGATCTTCAGTAGTTTCAGGGAGCTTGTCGTGTGGAAGCTTAGATACAAAATCTCCTGCCATGAGCGAAGCATTTATCATACCTAAAGCTTTTGCATCTCCTGTGTGGCAGGCTTTTCCTGTAAAGTCGGCAGTGCAGGCCCAGGCATTAAAGCATTCACTTTCAAGTTCTCCTTCGGCACCTCCGTCTACTGTGTAGGCGTATTTTGATTTTATCAGGTGGAGAGGGACTCTATCCATTCCGTGGCCTGTTTCTTCATCCGGGGAAAAAATAACTTCAAGAGGGCAGTGTGGAAGTTCGGGGTGCGATATTAAATATTCAAGACATTCCATAATTGCAGAAACTCCTGCCTTGTCGTCGCCGCCTAAAAGGGTAGTGCCGTCTGAATGAATTATTGTGTCGTCACCTTCCTGACTTAGAACCGGCTTAACATCCTTTCCTGTAACTTCATCAACTGTGTCCATGTGGGCAAGCAGGAGAATTGAATCTGCAGATGGCCCTTCGACCCCTTCGACAGGCTCAGGGACCGCAGGAGTCGCTGGTAAATATCCGTAAACATAGCAGTCGTCAGTTACCTGAACTTCCTCAAGTCCAAAAGCTGTAAGTTCACTTTCAAGAATTCTTGCAAGATCAAACTGTCTTTGTGTAGAAGGAAAAACTCCGTTATCTGCAGCTTCTCCATCGCTTTCGGTCCAGATTTTTACATAACGCAAAAATCTCTCTAAAAGTTTATTTTTATATTCATCATTGTTAAAAACGTAGTTCATGCTATAATTGTAGTGAAAAACAGCTTTTCGGTCGATAATATAAGGTATGGAAGAAGAAATAATGATATTTACAAGCCAGCTTGAAGTTGCCCTTATGGCAAAACAAGGTTGGTTTAACACAGAAAGACTTCAGGGAATGCTCGAACAGTTTCGTTTGTTGTTTACCTGTGTAAGAAATTTGAATGAAGTATTTGTAAAGCGTTCTCTTATTCAGCCGGATCCTTACAAGCTTGAATCAAGAATCTCAGAAATTGGAACAATTGAAACCTCTGGCTTTACAGAAAACGAAGATCCTATAGTTTTAGGAAAGCGTTTTTCTGATTATGAAATGATGCTCGATTTTATCTGTACCTATTTCCGTTTTTCTGTAGAAAATATCACAGTTAACAGAATTAAAACTCTTAACGAGCTTCTTAATGCTTTTGACTGGGCAAATCTTTCTTCCAACTCTTCAAAATCGAATACCAGGGCTCTTGCTTCTACAATTCAAAAGGCAAGGGTAAATGCTCCAAATGTTACTGTGAGTCTTATAAATGATAGTGTGGAAAAATGTGTAAAATGCAGTAAGGTTATAGCTGCTAATCTTTCGGAGCTGGCAGATTTTCAAAAAGAAATGTATAAAGGAAATCTTCGTAAAGATCTTTTTGAGCACCCCGATTTTGACAAAAAAAAGGCCTTTTCATCTCCAGAAGCCGAAATGACAGAAATAAAACGACTATATGTAAAAACAACAGGTAAAAAGACCTTTTATACAGATTTAGTTCAGGAAATTATTGCCGAAGACCAGGGAAATGACAGGCTTGCCTTACGAAAGAAACTGCTTGATAAGCTTGAAATCAAACTTACAGAAGCAAAAAAAGAAACCCGCACAGTAAATCCTCATGATCTTTTGATGAGTGCAGTTTTTTCTCTTGGTGTAATGGGTTCTATTCTTAACGGACTTTATGTAAAGCTTTCTGATAATTTTGATTTGTTGTTTGCAGAAAAAAAGTCTTTGTTTGCAAAATTTCTTGCAGCCCTTAAAAAAGCTCTTGGATTAAAAGAAAAAGAACGGGAATGCACTGTTGTAATTGTAGATCAGCAGTCCGGGGCAAAAAGCACTCAGACTGTTCAGGTAAATGCTTTGCTTGCACAAATCTCAAAGCTTTCACATATATATTCTGGCATTGCAGCAAAAGGAAATGAATACAACAAAATAAATGCAGCCAAAGAAGATGATGCCTTGGTTTTCTTAAACCGTCAGATTCAGGAAAATCAGAAATTATTCACTATAATAAATGCTCTTGATGATCATTTCAAAGCCCATGTAGAAATTTTACTCAGACCTAAAGTAAAAGGCTTAAAAATTGATTTGTCTTCTTACAGAAATGCCATTATTGCGGCAAATAAAAAACGTGGAGAATATGCTTCGGCAAAAGAAGAAATTGAACAGATGCAGAAGCTTGGTATAAAAGGCTGATTATGAAAAGTATTAAAAAATGTCTGATTTTTACAGCAATCCTCTTTTTTTCATTTCAGGTTTTTGCCCAGGAACTTACAAAATTTACAATTGTTGAATCACTTCGTGAGCATGATTTGAATCCTCAGACAACAAGTTATGCTTCTGATGCTCAACTGCTTACAGGACTTTATGAAGGCTTGTTTACATATGATCCTGTAAACTTACATCCAACCTATGCAATTGCAACAGATTATCGTATTTCGCGCGATAAAAAACGCTGGACTTTTACAATTTGTTCCGACGCCTGCTTTAGTAACGGAGAAAAAATTACAGCAGCAGATGTCCGCGATTCCTGGCTCAGGCTTTTGGCTACACCAGAGGCTCCTTATGCTTCTCTTCTTGATGTAATTGTTGGGGCAGAAGCTTATCGTAGCGGGAAAGGCTCTGTAGAAGATGTTGCAATTTATGCAAATTCTGAAAATTCACTTTCTATTCATCTTGTAAAACCTGCAAATTATCTTCCAAAAGTTTTGTGTCATCCGGCTTTTTCGGTTGTGCATAGAAATCCTACTGTTTATTCAGGTCCTTTCTACCTTGATGATATGGAACTGGGCTATTACTCCTTAAAGAAAAATCCTTATTACTGGGATAAAGACAAGGTTGCCCTTGAAGAAATCCTTATTTACCAGAGTGATGATGAAAAAGAAAATGCCTACTATTTTAATACAGGCCTTGCAGACTGGGTAACTGCTGCTCTGGATACTTCTATATTAATAGATAAAAAAGCATTTCATTATAACGCCGAGTTTGCCACAAGTTATTTCTTCTTTAAGGCTGATGATTCTGTGTGGGGTAAGCCTGAGTTCAGAACTGCCTTGTTCGAAGCTTTTCCATGGGATGAAGTCCGTAAAGATTATTACGTACAGGCAAAGACCTTTGTTTATCCTATTACCGGATATCCTGAAATTGACGGCTTCTCTTATACCGATATTGGTGAAGCAAAAAATCTTATGGCTGCAGCTCGCGAAAAATATGGAATAGCAGCCGACGAAAAACTTCCTTTGATTTTTGAAATGCCCGAAAATGGATTTTCAAGCGAAAGACTTGCCCTTATAAGCGATGCCTGGGCTCAGCTTGGAGTAGACTTGCAGATACGTGTAAAAAAATCGCAGGAATATTACGGCAGGGTAAAGGCTTCTTCTGCAAATCTCTTTATTTATACCTGGATTGGAGACTTTGCAGATCCTCTTGCATTCCTTGAATTATTCCGGGGCGATTCAACTTTAAACGATACTCTTTGGAAAAATGAAGAATTTGATAAGCTTATAGATTTAGCAGCAGAAGCCAGTGAAGATGAGCGCTACAAACTTTTGGGTCAGGCAGAAACAATCCTTCTGGACAGCTGCATGGTTATTCCAATTCATCATCCAATTATTACAAATGTAATAGATAAAAATGTATGCGGCGGCTGGTCAGAAAATGCCTTTGATATACATCCGCTGAAGTATTTGAATAAAAAAGTAGAAAAATCCACAGTACCAAATATTGTATTGGGGAACGTTAAATAAACAAAACATTTGGAAGGAGTTTAAAAAAATAAAAAACTAATACATAAGGCGGGTCCCAGCAACGGAAAAAAAATCAAGGTATCCCCCGGCATCCGTGTTCCAGCCGACGTAAACGCGGCTGACCCACTGCCGGTCCCCCCTTAATTTCTTTTTCCTGCGTCCCGCACCTGCTATTATAATTTATTATACATAAAAATGTGTTTTTTTTGATGTTCCCATACAATTGAAAAAACACATATAAAAAGTTATAATTTTGAAACAATTTTTTATATATAGAGGATTTTTATGGTTATTTTAACATTAAACTGCGGTTCTTCCAGCGCAAAATATCAGGTTTACGACTGGGACAACAAAGAAGTAATGGCTAACGGCGTTGTAGAGCGCATTGGAATTGACGGAAGCTGCATTACTCATAAGGCAAAGGGCAAGAAAACAGAAATTACAAGCCCTTGTCCAACTCACAAAGAAGCAATTGAACTTATCATTAAAGAAATTACAGACCCTGAAGTTGGTGTAATCAAGTCTATGGACGAAATTTCTGCTGTAGGACACCGCGTACTTCATGGTGGAGAAAAGTTTACAAAGTCTGTACTTATCACTCCAGAAGTTTTGGACGGCTTCCGCGAAGTAATTGACCTTGGTCCACTTCACATGCCTGCAAATATCATGGGTATTGAAGCTGCCCAGAAGGTTATGCCAAATATCCCTCATTCAGCAATCATGGATACAGCCTGGCACCAGACAATGCCTGAAGAAACTTTCCAGTATGCTATTCCTCGCGAATGGTACGAAAAATATGCTGCCCGCCGCTACGGCTTCCACGGAACAAGCTTCCTTTATACAGCAAAGCGTGCCGCAGTTCTCCTTGGAAAAGATCCTAAAGATACAAACCTCATCATCTGCCACATCGGTAACGGTTCATCAATGTGTGCTGTAAAGAACGGGGTTTGCTACGATACAACAATGGGTATTACACCTCTCGAAGGACTTGTAATGGGTACCCGTTCCGGCGACCTTGACCCGGCTCTTCCTTTCTACATCATGCGCAAAACAGGTATGACTGCCGACGAAATGGACACAGCCCTCAACAAGAAGTGCGGATGTCTTGGTATTACAGGAAAATATTCAGACCGCCGCGATATCGAAATTGATGCAGCAAAAGGCGACAAACTCTGTCAGCTTTCTATTGATATGGAAGCTTTGCGCATTAAGAAATACATTGGTGCCTTTATGGCAGAACTCGGTCATGTAGATGCAATCGTATGGACAGCCGGAGTAGGTGAACGCGGACCAATCACCCGTGGTAAGGCCTGCTCAGGACTCGAAAAATACGGCATCAAAATTGACGAACAGAAAAACGAATGGTCATTCACTGGTAACGCCGAAACCTGTATCTCTGCCGACGACAGTGAAACAAAGATTTTTGTAATTCCAACAGACGAAGAGCTTGTAATGACAGAAGATGCTTACGCTCTTATGAAGGGAACTTACGATGTTCATACAAACTTTAAGTATTCTTTCCAGGATCCTAGCTATGTAAACAAGGCCCGTGAAGAAGGACTTAAGGGCGACCTTGTTAAGAGACCAAATCTTGCAAAGGTTATAGTTCGCCCGCCAAAAAAATAAAAACGTATAAATGAAAAAAACTTTTCTATGTATACTTTTACTGTTTTCGCTTTTTACAACTTTGTCTGCGCAGAGTTCTTCTGCAGACTCTGTAAGTGAAGATATCAACGAACAGTACGAAACATTTTCATGGTCTCCGGTTGCAAAAGCGAAGCAGTATGGAGTTACAATACAAAAGTTAGATATTTCAAGCGAAGAATGGACAGACTTCAAAGAGGTTAAAACAAATGAAACCACACTGGAAGTCTTGTTCAGTCCCGGTACCTATAGAGTTTCCATTTGTGTATACAATTTTATAGGACGCAAAAGTAAACCTTCAGACTGGGTTCAGTTTAAAATTCTTGAAGAAAATGTTCCCTATCTTAATGATAAGCTTTTAACAAAAAACGGATACTGGAAGGTTCCTGTTCTTAAGTTATATTCTTCTGATAGAGAAACTGCAGGCGCCACAGATTCTTTAGAATACATTACTCCCGAAAAAGATTTTGGTCAGAACACAATGCTTGTAAAGGGGCGAAATATTTTTTCTCCTAAAACAGAATTCTATCTTATTCCAAAAGAAGAGGGAGAAGGCCAACCTTTTGTAAACTGGAGTGATGAGCGAAAGGAACAAAAACTAAATATTCTTTACAGAAACTCAAAGGAATATTCAGTAGTTGTTTCTTATGATCCTTCTACCTTAAAGCCTGGTTATTATTCTCTTGAAGTTCGTAATCAGGGAAGTTACAAAGATGCTGTTGATATTCTTGTAGTTGATAATTCCTCTTTTCAAATATCACCAGACAAGGGTTTTGAAATTGATTCCCACTACAGTGTAAACAGCATTCAGCTTGGAAAGTCAGAAACATATGAACTTTCAATTGACGGAAAAGGCCTTAATTCTTCAATGGAATTTTACTTTGAGCCAACGACAGGTCCTTATGCATATCCTTTTGAAACAGAAATGCTTAGAACCCGTTCTCCTTTAACAATTCTGGAAACTTCAAAAATAAATGATTCCACTGGAGAAGTAAAACTTGTATGCGATACACAAGGACTTCGTACCGGTTATTACAATCTTGTTGCAAAAGACTGGGATGGAACAATTTCAAAATTTTTATGTCTTGTAAAAAATCCTTTTGAAAATGATTACACAAAAAGCATAAAAAAATTTAAATCAAAGTTTAATAAAAAAACAGAGTATGTTGATTTTTCAATTCAAGATGCCCGCTTTTCAGAGAATAAAACATATACCCTCGTTTCTGAATATGATTCAGACATAGATTCCAACAACAGGGTTCACCTCAATCTTTCAAGCAACGGCAAAAAACTTATTGCAAAACTTAGTCCTAATCAGCTGACTTTTGGTAAATACGCTTTGATGATTGAAGATGAATATTCATCTGATGTTGTTTATTGTATGATAGATAATACTCTTAAAATTTCTACAACAAAGATGAGTGATGACGCAATTGAAAAGGCTTTCTTCCGTACCCCAAAAAGCGATGCCCAAGTTACTCTTGATGCAGATGATACCGGTTCCGTTCTGTTTTCTGACAGTAAAGTTGAAATGACTAAGCGTATGCCTCCATTGTTGTCAAACGTCAAATTCGATTTATCTCTTTTACCAGATAACGGAAGAGTTGTTGATTTTGAAATTGATCTTTTACATTTTAAGTATGCTGCCTGGTCGCTTGGTTATGAAAATCAATCAATAAATGGCGCCAATACTAGTGGTGTATTCTCATTATTGAGATTTGGATTTTCAAATGAATATTTTGCTCCTTATATTAGCGGCGGAGTTGGAATGGATTTGATTCCTCCTGATAGCGGTATTTCTACTTTCGATGATGCGCTTAATATGTTTAAAGATACAAATCGAATATACGGTGTTGCACAACTGGGTGTGAATTTCCTGACAATTTTTGATGTAAGATACAATCTTTTCTATAGAAATATGATTGGTAAATCTCCTTATTTTACCGATTCTTTTTCTTTTGGAACAACTTTCCCAATCAGAAATTACAAGTTTAAGCGAAAGGCTATTACACAGGCTGCAGAAATTACAAAACCTGGTGTAATGAATGTTACAAATTTCATTGAGCCGGAAGCAAAAGTCGATTCTGTAACCATTTTACAAAGTTCTTCTATTGGTGGCTTTGAAGGCTTCATGAGCCTTGAAAAAGTAGATATTGATGCAAGTGTTCAAGTTATCGATGAAAATGCCTTCAGAAACTGTGAAAATCTCACTACTGTTTTCTTCGAAGAAAGATACGATACAGAAGGTTTACCTCTTACAATAAAAACAAATGCATTTGCAAATGACAATATGATTGATACAATCTATCTTCCTTACAGAACTTCGGTTGTTAATTCCGGAGCTTTCGCAAACTGGACTAACGGACAGAATATTATCTTGTGCTGGAACCCAGACGACGAAACTCAAAGAGACTTAACAGGACTTAAGAATTGTACAGCTTCTGTTCATTATGCAAACGGAGAGCTTTTTAACGGAAACTTTGATACTCCTTTGGATGATGAACGCAACTGGGTTCCATTAAATAACCTGGAAGTTGAAAATGTTTCTATTCTTCAGGACAATAAATATCTGCTTGGAATGAGATTAAAAGGCGTTGGCAATAAATGGTATAAAACCGAACTTGCCACCTGGATTAATCAGGATTCACCGGCCTCTGTAACAGATTTCTTAAAGGGCGGAGACACTCTTTCTTTTATGGCACAAGGAAACGGAAATAAGTACGATGTTATTATTACAACTCAAGAGGGAGGCTATTTCCACTATACCTTTAAGACCGATGCTGAAGATCTTGTAAGGGTAGAAGTTCCATATAAGAAGTTTAAGAAATACGCTTACTCCAGCCAGAAAAAACTGGATGTAAATAATATAAAAATGTTCTGCATTATGCCTATGTGTAATGGAGAATGGAATGATGTTTCGTTCTTTGATTTTGAGGTAAAATAATGAAAAAAAATCATGAAGACAAAAAAATGAAAAAATCTGTAAAAAAGCATATCAGGGTTAGACATCCTATTGGTGTTAAGCTTGGTACGATTTTTGCAAGTCTTGTAATTCTTGTACTTGGAATTACGGTTGCTCTTATATACCTGCTTTTTGCAAATGACCAGCGTGTAAATGCAAAATCAAATACAATCTCTTTAAACGAAACTACTGCAAATGCTGTTCAGCTGCAGCTTCAAAATATCCAGGGAAATACAAATAACTTTCTGAATGTTCTTTATGTCATTAAGGACGATAACCATTACGAAGAAGAGGCTGATTATTTCTTTGATGAACTTTGTACGGCAAACCCGGATATCCTTTTTGTATATACAGAAAATTCCGGCTACCGTGCTTCTAAATTATTTGCAGAAGCTGTTCCTGCAGCCCAAAGCATTTATGAAGCTTGGCTTTCAAAAAATAAAATTATCCAGAATAAAGTAAAAGCGGGGAAGGTTGTCGTAAAAGATTTGTCTTCTCTTTTTGATTCTCCTTATACTCTTGGAACAATGTTCAAAAATAACGATGAGTTTGTTTGTGTTGCCTATAATGTTGAAGATTTAAAAGAAACCTGTTTTAAAAATTCAAATGCAACTTATATAGTTAATGCAGACGGCGAGCCTCTGATTTACGAGGATAATGAAACTGTTATTCAGGCAGGTCTTGTGCCTTCTTTTGAAATTGTAGAAGAGCTTTTAAAATACAGCAGCGGAAACGAATACATTTATAAAGATACCGAAAATAATAACTGGATTTATATCCGCATGAATATCCTTGACGAAACC
>Ga0247609_10001255_pt1 | contig 31136 bp, 24 predicted proteins | sample 172DNAGHGlowgp2_FD_193487 | JGI IMG/M metagenome (GOLD analysis project Ga0247609, IMG submission 193487) | Sheep rumen microbial communities from Palmerston North, Manawatu-Wanganui, New Zealand - 1728 DNA GHGlow gp2 | ecosystem: Host-associated > Mammals > Digestive system > Stomach > Rumen ... | reverse complement strand
CGAAAAGCAAAATCCATATGAAAAGAGATTGCAACATACACCGTTAATAAAACATGAGATTTTAAAGCAATGAAGGATTTATGAGTGAATATTATAATGACAGATAAAATTAGTGTAATGAAAGATTATGATGGAAATTTTCAATAGTATTATTAAATATTATAAGTTAAAATATTTTTAACTTTTAACAACAAATTATTATGAAACAATACCTTGATTTGTTGCAAACTATCTTAGAGAAAGGTATAAAAAAATCTGATCGTACGGGGACATGAACGATTAGTTATTTTGGTTATCAGATGAGATTCAATTTGGCAGAGTGATTTCCATTATTGACGACAAAAAAAATGCATCTAAAATCAATAATATATGAATTATTACGATTTCTGAATTGAGATACTAATGTAAAGTATTTACAGGATCATGGAGTTAGAATTCGAAATGAATGGGCTGATGAAAATTGAGAACTTTGACCAGTGTATTGATATCAATGGCGCAAATGGAAAACTCCAGATGGACGTGAAGTTGATCAAATTTCAAATTTGATTGAACAGTTAAAGAAAAATCCAAATTCTCGTCGTCATATTGTATCTGCTTGGAATGTTGCTGATGTGGATAATATGGCGCTACCTCCATGTCATACTATGTTTCAGTTTTATGTAGCAAATAATAAACTTTCTTGTCAACTTTATCAACGTAGTTGAGATACCTTTTTGGGGGTACCATTTAATATAGCTTCATATGCTTTATTAACAATGATGGTGTCACAGGTTTGCTGATTTGAATTGGGAGATTTTGTACATACTTTATGAGATGCTCATATTTATTTAAATCATTTAGACCAAGTTAAAGAACAATTATCACGTGAACCATATCATTTACCAACGATGAATATAAATCCTAATGTGAAATCAATTTTTGATTTTAAATATGAGGATTTTTCATTAGAAAATTATGAATGTCATCCCGCGATTAAATGAGAAATTTCAGTTTAATTACGTTTAATATTACAATGCTTTCAATAATAGTTGCAATAGATGAGCAGAATTGAATTTGAGCAAATAATAAATTACTTTGCTATTTATCTGATGATTTAAAAAATTTTAAAAAAATCACAAAATGACATACGGTAATAATGTGAAGAAATACATTTTTATCGTTGCCGCAATGAGCTTTACCGAATCGTACAAATGTAGTGCTTAGTAATCTAGATGATAATTTTAAAAATTGTATAATTTGTAAATCTATAGAAGAATGTATAAATTTAGATGAATTAGAAAATGAAGATGAAGTATTTATTATATGATGAGCTTCTATTTATAAAGCATTTTTTAATACAGTAGATAAATTATATATTACACGTATACATCATACTTTTGAAGATGCTGATGTATTTTTTCCAGAAATTAAAGAATCAGATTGGAAATTAATTTCAAAATCAGCTATTCATAATAGCGATGAAAAAAATGAGTTCCCATTCACTTTTGAAATTTATGAAAAGAAAGTATAATGGTTAATAATTAAAAAACTCCGATTTTAGTGTAAATCGGAGAATTCATTTATCTTATCCATGATAATTATTTCACAATTTTTCTTGCTTCTAAATAATACCTTTTTTCATTAGCTTCTCACATTGAAAAAGTTTTTCTAGGTAATGCTCCATCGATTACTACAGTTTTGAAGAAATCAGCTTTATCCATAATTGGAAATAATATTCCAAAATTTCCATTTTCTTTTCATAATTTTTCTACAACATCATCTCAATGAACATAATCAATTTTTGAATCTGAATGGTCCTTTAAATATTGATCAAAGAATGCTTGCATATTTCATACTTCCAAATTTAATTTTGGATTTTGAATTCCAAAAATATAATATCCAGATTTTGATACTCATCGACAATAATGTGTATTTCAGTCAGATTTTTTCATATTTTGCATTAATTCTTCCTTTGAATTATAATTTTCTATTTTTAGATCAGATCAAATACTTCTAAAGAATCTTCACATTTCATCCATAAAATCATTTTCTTCTATATTAAATAATACGCGATGAATAGGTTCAAAAACTATTCATTCGTCACGAACATTATTTATTTCAACCAAAGCAAATCTTGCAGGATCATTTAATTGTTCTTCTGGTGATAGAGTTTTCTTTTTTTCTTCCCAGATGGCTTTTGCAGTAGCAAATGAATGATTTCAATCTCACATAGCAAAAAGTAAAATTCATAAGTCTTCAGTTAATCAATATTTTTCTTTAAAAATCTCAGTATTATTAAGTTTTTTCAATCAATCGACTACTTGCATGATAGTTTCTTCATCATCAATTTTCCATCATTTAATATGACCACCATTCATCATTAAATCAAAATCATATAACATATTTTCGTTTTTTACTCTTGCTTTTAGTGGCTCTATAACTAATTTTTCTGGATCGTCTATTAATACCATGATATGAGGTAGTTCAAAAATTGCATTTTTTCTAATTTCTACACGAGGTGGAATTCTTTCAATAATTGTTCACTCAGTAGCTCTAATTAAAGTCTGAGAACCCTTACTAAAGTCATATTTTTCTAAATCTAATGCTAAAATAAGACCTTTCCTTAAAGGAGCGTTAGAAGTTTGTCTTTCTATATAAACAAATCCCATTCACTGATTCTCTAAAACTCAATTTTCTTCATAATCATGCATAGTTTTTGTAATATTATTAATTATCTCTTCTTTGTGTCATCATTCCAAATAAATTTCTGGGAAGGTGATTTTTAATGCAGATGGACTATCTCCAACTATATTTTTAACTTCATCCCAATATTCAGGTTGTGATGTGTATTGATCACATGCAACAACAGACCATTTTCTTAAGTCTGTTCAGTTTTTTGGTAAATAAACTTCAGGAACTTTTACTCAAATTTCATCGAAAAAGTCTTGCATATTACAATATTATAAAAAATAAAATATTAACTTACAATTAATTGATATGATTTTAAATTAATAATTCAAACGAAAGAATCAAATTTATATTGCTTTAAAAAAGTATGCATTTTTTTGCATTTCTCTTAGTTGTGGTTATAATTAAGTGTTTATATTTTGTTATATGTTTTATGAAAAAAATCATCAGCTTATTTATACTATTATCTACATTATTAATTCCAAGTTTTTCATTTATTTATGCTCAAAGTTTGCCATGATGAGATACTCCATGATGAAGCAGTTCCAAGAAGGAAACTGGATGGAACTTTGAAAATGGTCCAGTAAGATTATTAGAAGAAATAAACTATAATGCTAATAAAAAAAAATCAGAAGAAGTGCAAAATACACCGCGAAATCATGTAACTTCAAAAGCGGGATGCGAGGACTTCGAGGACTTATGAGTAAACTCAACATTTACTTTAACAAAAACCTTATGTTACTTAAAGAATAATTCAGGCGATTATCTTCAATACTTTATGTATATATGTCTTACAGTGGCGACGATTATCATTATTCGAAATTGATTTTTGCTTGTTACTTCATCAGATAGGTGAAAACAAATGTGAACATTTAAAAAGAATATGAAAAATCTTATTATTTGAATAATCCTTATAACTTGTTTCTACTTTATCTTAGACGTATTTGTAAGTATGGTAAACTTCGCAACAAAATAATATTTTATCAATAAAAGTAATAATATGTTTTCTTTGTTAAAAAATAATATCAAAAAAATAGTATTTTATTCAATATTTTTATTGTGTTGTTGCTATCCGCTTATCAATAATAAGGTAGACGCAACCCCTCCGGCATTTGTAGATGATTTTTCAAGTGATTTAACAAAGGATGATCGGGTATTAGACCCTGATAAATTTGACGTTAAACCAAAAAACGATTTTCGTCAAAATATTGTTGCACTGTTTTATCCACAAGATAATAGGGAAAGCTCAATATATAGAGTATTAAGAGGTATAACATTAGGAGTTATGATTATTTTTCTTGTTCTGGCGTGAGCATCACTTTTGCTTGATAAAGATCCAAAGGAAACAAAACAGAGTTTAAGAAGTTTATTATATATTTTATTATGATGAGTATTTATTTACGCTGCTAACTGGGTATTTGGAAGCGTATTTAACTTCAATGACGATAGCCTTACTACAACTACACGTTGAGGTATTTGATGATTTACAGACTCCCTTATCTGAAAAGTGTTCTTTGTTGTTTTGTCTGCCGTTAAGGCTTTCGCGTTCTTTTTAGCAATTATTATGACAGTTGTTACATGATTTAGAGTGATTGCTGCATGAGAATCAGATAAATGAAAAAAATTGATAAAATGAGTAATAAATGTCGTTGTTTCTTTATTAATCATAAAATGAGTTGATTTTATATATTACATGGCGGCTGATAGTGATTTTGTTTCAAGAACATCAGAATTAATCATTAATTTATCAAAGTTATTTGCATATGTATATTGAGTTGTTATTGTAATAATGGTTATAGTATCATGATATTTATACATGACAGATGGATGAAGTTGATATAACTTTAAAAAAGCTAGTAATATATTGGTAAATATATTATTGTCAGCGTTAGTTTTGTTTGCGTTTTTATTGATTACATACCAAATATTTGCAGAGTTTCAAACGTGATGAGATGCAGTAGAAGAGTCTACCGCGTATGTTTGATTAATAAAAAACATTATATAATATAATAATTCCACTTAATTTGAATTGAAAAATGGAAATAGAATCGTATCAATAATAGTACAATATTGATTTATTTCTCATATTTTTGTTGTGGTTAGAAGAAGACGTAGAAGATCAAGATCAACATTCAAAATTAATAAATATCATATTTGAGTTGGTTTTATTCTATTATGAGCATTATTCTTTTTTGCAAAAAAATTTGCACCAGATGCTCCAATATTATGAATCTTGTCTAAATGAACAAGTTATGCTTTCGGAGAAACATGATTATTAGTATTTTTTGTTCTATGTTTTTTAGTTTGAATTTTCATTATATTAAAAGGCTATTTGATGAGAACACTAATTAAACAGTTTATATGTTTAATGTTCTTAATTTCTTGAGTCCTTAATTTTCAAGCAATTGAAGATTGAAGGAATAGTCTAGTAAACCGATCTCAATCGGTTCACTACTGATGATATTGTTCGTGGCCTCTTTATCGAATTTTAGAATCAATATTTTGACATTCAAAAATAGCAATTCAAATATTGATAATCATAATGTTAATTGCTGCAGCAATATGGGTATTGTATTCTTTAAATGTTTCTTTACCCAAACTTCCAAAAATTAATGTAGAGCGCGAATCTATACCAGAAAAAAAACAACGTAAGACTCCGTATGTTACGCGTGAAACACAAGTTTCTTCAGATACAGATTTATTGAAAAAACTTGAGCAAGCTACTTGAAAAAAAACATCATCAGTTTGAACATGAGCTAAATCTCAGTGAGTACCTAATTCATGATCACTTCTTAAAGATGGTTTTGGAGTTTTGTTTAAGCAGAAAGTTCAAGAAAAGATAGAAGAGGCTCAACAGCCTAAACCTCGTCCACAGATTCGTTTTTCTGGAGATAAACCAACTTTCTCTACTTCACTTTTAAATTCTAATTTATCTGAAGCTCAAGAAGTTGATGAAAGAGCTATTGTAGAAAAAGCTCAATCATTACAAAATAAATTATCAGAATTCTGAATCCATATTTCTATTGAATGATTTGATATATGACCATCTGTTGTTCAAATAAGAATAAAATTAGCAGAATGAATTAAAATTTCAGCAATCACAAATTTAATGGATAATATAAAACTATCTCTACGTACAAAATCAGTTAGGATGGTTGCTCCTATTCCATGAACTGATTGTATTTGAATACAGATTCCGAATCCAAAGCCAAAAACAGTTTGTTTGTGAGATATATTATCTTCTCGTGAATTTCAAAGATGAATGCAAAGATCTGAAACAACTCTTGCTTTAGGGAAATGAATTGATTGAGCTATTGCAATTTCACAGCTTGACTCAATGCCTCATTTGCTCGTAGCTTGAGCAACTTGAAGTTGAAAATCTGTTTGAATAAATAACTTTATTCTTTCTTTGATGTATCAAAACTCACCGTCAGAGTTAAAATTTCTAATGATAGATCCAAAACAAGTTGAGTTATGAATGTATAGCTGACTTCCATATCTATTAGCTCCTATTGTTTATGATTCTTGAAAAGCTGTAAAATTGCTTCAATGGACGGTTCAAGAAATGGAAAGAAGATATTCAATTCTTTCTCAGAAAAAATTGAAACAATTATCCGAATTTAATGCAGCCTATCCTGATGAAAAAATGTATCGTATAGTTTTCATTATTGATGAAATGGCAGATATGATGATGTCTTCAGCAGCAAATAGAAAAGAAGCTGAAACGTGCATTAATCGTATTGCAGCAAAAGCTCGTGCAGTTTGAATTCATCTAATCCTAGCCACACAAAGACCATCAGTAAATGTAATTACATGACTTATTAAAGCCAACATCCCAGCAAGGATAGCATTTAGTGTTGTATCAGATGTTGATTCTAGGACAATTCTTTGACACAAATGAGCGGAAGAATTGGTATGAAAATGAGATATGTTGTATATGGATACTAAGATCACAGATCTTAGAATCCAGTGAGCATTTGTAGATACTAAAGAAATTGATGCAGTAGTAGAGCACTTAAAACGTAAATATATGGTATGACTAACAGAAGATGACGTTTATAATCAAGAAATTATTAGCGCATTAGAATCAAAAACAGAGCTTTGATGAGTATATAGTTGATGATGAAGTGGAAATTGAGATGACGAAGATTTAATAGAACAAGCAATCCAAATTATATCAGAGACAAGAAAAGCATCTACAACTATGATTCAGAGGAAACTGTGAATATGATTCGCTAGAGCAGCTAGAATCATGGATACATTAGAAGAAAGATGAATAGTATGACCTCAAGATGGAGCTAGATGAAGAGATATATTTATTTAATTAAAAACTACCCCAAAGGATTGGATTGGACATCCTTTGGGGCTTTTGTTAGATAGATAGTTGTGTGGTTAATCTGGTTACTGCCGTTGTATTGGGATATTGATAAGGTTTCCCTCAAACATTGTAGGAATGAAGACGCCTGGCACATCTCCCATATGACGTAAAATATGACGCTTTATTTTTTTAAATTCCTTGCGCCTAAAAGCTGATTCTCTCTTAAAGATCGATAAGCCAAGGAACACTCCATTCTCCATGTTCATTGCAACATCTACTTTCTTAACATTAGCTTTTTCTAGTAAGTAACGAACCTGTAGAATCAACAGATTTCGCAAGGTAGTTGCGTCCTCTGAGTTAGAAATGTTTGTTAAATCTTTACCAAGAAGATGGTAATTAGAATCTCTAGTAAGATCATTGGAAGCGTCACAATACGGTGAGCTGCTATAATCTCTACTAAACAAAATCGGATTTTGTTTTATTTTTTTCATAAAGAAACGCTTTAAAAGTTTATTTATTTTTTATAATTATCCATTTGGACTTAATTACTAATTATCCACTTGGATTCAAACATAATAAACAAAATAACTAAAAAGTCAATAGTATTTTATATTGACTTTATAAAAATAACATATTTACCATCTTTTTCGGCTAGGGCAAGGTTGGTCTACATTAATATGAGAAAATCATTTATATTGGATAGCTTCTTCAATAGACACTTTCAAATTATTTAAATCTTTTCATTCTACTTTTTTTACAAATCCACATCATACACTTTCCAATAACTTTACTGGATCAAAAGGTTTAATCTGGTTTCAATTTGGAGTAGAATTGGTTTTTACATCTAATGGGGTAGTAGGAGAAGCCTGACCAGTAGTCAATGCATAATTTTGATTATCGCATGTGATATGTAGAATATTTATATTATTTCTAGCAGCATGTAATAAATGTCACAATCATATCCCATAACTATCTCAGTCTCCAGAAAGTGATATTACAGTTAACTTAGGATTGGCTAGTTTTACTCATATTGCGAAGGGAATTCATCTTCCATGTAAAGTTTCAACTCCATAACAATCAATATATTGGCTCATTTTACTTCCACATCCAATTCCAGTCACAAAAACTATATTCTCTTTTTCAATTCATAAATCGTCTAATGCTTGTTTAATCGCCAAATGAATTAAAAAATTTCAACATCAAGGACACCATTGTATAGATTGTAAATTAGTTCTCATCAATAACTATAAAAACAATTAAAATTTATTATATTTCATTTTTTCCTCAATTTCTTCTATCATAATTGGATATAAATTATATTTTCTTAAGTGATCAATTTTTTCATTTCGCTTATCAGTAGTTAGTCAGCATTTTGATGTAATATAATTTTCACAGCTTCAATCATGATTTAATTCTACAAATACCAATTTTTCAATCTGATTTTCATTATCTTTAAAAAATTTTCTTAAACTTTCATCAAAAGGCTGAAAAACTTTAATCACAATTAATCACCAATCACTATTATCAGAAATAACTTTTTCAATAGGATAACGATTTATTCACCAAGTAATGAAGAATTTTTTTGCATCTTTATTTATGATTTCATAAGCAATTCCCTCTTTTAATTCTTCTTTTTTAAATGTGCCCATTTTTCTAGCACGCTTTTCCATTTGTTGAACTTTAATTTCTGGATTTTCATTTGTAGATCAACTTTCTGTATGTTCATATGAAGAGGCTATGAACAGTGTATTTTTAGTTCAAGGAATTGCTCTAGGAGAGATTCAACTTTCGGTATTTTTATATCTTAAATAATTATCAGAATCTGATCCTTTGACTATTTCTCAGTGCCTAATTATAGGCTCTTTTAATTTACTTATATCAATACTCATCAAGCATTCAGATAAAGTTTTATCAACTAAAAATATTACAGGATGTTGATAAACTTCACTCCAATTTAATGCCCAAGAAATCATTTCATAAGCCTCTTCATATTTACTTGGAGCTAATACAATGGGTTTAGTCTCTCAGAATCAAGCATTTAAGGCAACATCTAAATCTCATTGTGCTACAAAAGTTGGAGTTCCTGTACTTGGTCAATCTCTTTGAGATAACACATATACTCATCAGATTTCAGCTTGATTTGCAAACGCTAAACTTTCAATCATTAATGCAAACCCTCATCCACTAGTTCAACACATAGATCTTTTTCATGCATAAGACGCTCAAAGCATCATCATGCTTACAGCAATTTCATCTTCTCACTGATAAAAAGTGATTTCTGGATGCTCTAATACTCAATTTATTATACTAGAAGCAGGAGTCATAGGATATGCAGAATAAAATTCTAATCACGCTTTAGCTGCTCAATTCGCGATTAAATGATTACCAAAATCCATTGATAGGGGAGCTCAGTTTTTCTTTGATAAATCAAATCTAATTCATCAATTTTGATTTCAAAATTCAATTCATTCATCTAATGATTTTAAATTTCATTCTCTATCTTTTAATAAAAATCATTTTTCTTCTAAAACTCTTTCTGCATCTTTATGATTAATATTCAATTGTTTAACAGCGATTCAAAAAGCAAAAGTATTTTTTCTGTCAGTATTAACCGTACTTAAATCTATAACTTCATCTAACTCAAAAATTGAAGAATTCTTTTCAATTGCAAATTGATCTAATGCTATAAAAATTTGAACTTTTTTTGAAAAATGTGGTTTATTGTTATCAGAAATGTTTACAAACATAGTGTTATTGTTTCATTTTATTACACTCGCATACTCCTTATCTACCCAAACAAAATATCAATTTTCAGATAACAGTTGAGCTAATAATTCTCATGCTGTATTTATTCAAGATCAAGCTGGTCATGAAAAAGCTATATTTAAATGCATAATTTAAAGAAATTTATAAATAATAATCAATTGAAATAAATGATAATAAAAGTTTAAATAAAAACAAGTACGAAAAAATATATACGAACGAAAAAACGGAGTATAAGAACTCCGTATTTTTAATTACATTATTACCAATTATTCATTAAAATTCTCAAGATATTCGTTTTGCCAATTGATATATATGTCAGCTAATTTCTTATCAAAATCTGAAATTTTTTCCATAAGGAAGTTCAATCTTTCTGAATCTGGGAGAATATCATATTCAGCTTGTTCTTCCTCGTTCAATAATTTATAAAGATTTAATTCAATAGACTCATTTAAAATAGGACGCATATCCTCCTTTAGCATATCAAAATCATCCTCAGTAGGATCAAATCCAGCCATTACAAGAGTATCATTTAAGAATTCTTCTTGTTGAATGTCATATTCCATGTTTAACATTTTTTTGTTATTGTTAATGAATTAAATTGATTTAATGATATATAAATGCCATTAAAACGCAAATTGATTAATACATTACCCAATGAGCTCATATATACATTATTACAGCATGAAAACATAATACATTTAATATGAGCTATTAAAGCAAATTATGCAGCATTTCTAAGTTGTTGACCGCTAGAATTACGCTTATATTGATTATTAACTTCTCCTAATTTAGATTCATCGATTTGTTCTACTTGGGGTTCATCTATAACCTCATCTTCTTTGAGCTCATCATTAGTAGTATCATACCGAGCTAATTTTTTTCAAAGATCTTGTTGATTTAAAGGATCTTGCTCTAATGAGCCTTGTACTTCATCTATTCATTGTGTTGGATTTTCAAATTCATTAGAAACCCATAGACCAGGAATAATGATTTTTTCTGTCCATGAATGCGCTGTAGATCATACTGAATCTGCTACATTTGCATGTTCAATCACAAACTGTGCACCACCAATTAAGTCATTCGCAGTACTAGAATTTCGAACAGGATCAATTTTTAACGCACCACTAAAATCTTGAGATCACTTTACAGCATTCTCAATGACATCTAAACATCTCATGGCATGTAAATCATAACTTAAGAATGCTTGTCATGTTGCATCATTTGTAGGAAATTGTAAATTTTCTAATTGTCCAACTAGTTCATCTATGTTAGAAAGATGAGAGTTCTGAACAATTTGTATTACATGATTCAATTTTGCTGTAAGCAAGCCAGGAGTATGTAAGTAACTGTCAGGACTTAACGGAACTGGATTAGTCCCCGCCCAAAATTTAAGGGTAACTGTATCAGAAGAAGGTAAAGTTGAAATATTGTGCTGTGCAAGTTCAAAAGTTTTAGATCAAGTTACATGATATTTTCCTAACTCATAATAATCTCTGGCCGCATCTGTTATATCAGTATTATTAGAATTATCTAAATTTGCAGTAGTTCATTTGTCATGATCAGCAAACATTCACCTTCCAAATAGGAATTGGAATCATGCGCTTATTCCAAATGAAATTATGGCAGTTTTAAATCACCACAAAGCGGCTAAGCGTTTTCTTTCATCATCAAATTTTTTAGAAGCAGTTTCATAATCCTTATTATAAAAATCCAATATATCTTCATAAGTCATATCTTTACCGTTTCTGTCTTTAGTAACCAAGCAAGTAAGATCTTCTATTGTTGCATTTTCATTATTAAATATACGTTTAGCACACATATCAAGAGAATTTTCTAGATTATAGAAATCTGTTTCAGTTTTTTCTCTGTTACTTCATTTCAGAAAATTGTGTCACGTATTTCGATAAGTTTGAAGCCTGGCTAACGAATCTAAAAGTAATCAATTAATCAAAATTTGCTGATCTTCTGGAAGTTCGTTATAATGATTCAGCTTATTATAAACTATATCAGAAATATCTCTAGTATTTCATGCTTTTTCATTTAATAAGTGAGAATGAGTAGTTTCTCAATATTTTTTTCGATGTTTTCTAGCTTTATATCGTTCCCATCGTCATTTAGGTCCCTTTTTGAGCTCTTCTAGTCAAAAATTCTTTCTTCAAGCTTCATAATGTTGTTTGGATGAATTAATGCCCTTTACTACTCCAGAATCTCTAGCAATGTTTCATTCTACTTTTTTTTGCTCATCAGTATAATGCTTAATTTTCTTAAAGAAGTTCGCTCATCATATTACTGCTGAACTTACAGCAGTGGCTACGACGGCTGATCATCATGCTAGAGCAACACCAGTTCATGCTACAGCAGAAACACCGGCAATGGAAAGTGCTTGCCAAATCCGAGGCATTTCATCGAATTTTTTACTAGCTCTAAACAATAGACTTTTTTTATGATCATCATCATTAATTTGATGTGCTCCTTTACCATTGCTTAATAAATCTAATTTTACTTTTAGATTATTCGTAGACATTTTAGCCAAAGCTTTTTCATGCTTTATAAATCTTTCAATTTTTTCACCTAAGACATCATAAACCAATTCATATTCTGTTACTCATCCATGCTCATCGAAATCTCAAACATTTTCTATAGAACTAGTCGCTCACTTTTTTGATATAATTTTTAATCTTTTTCAATCTTTTGATCTATAAATTGTGTCTGTATCCACTCATTTACTTCAATCAATAGGCAGACCATCAGCTCTTGTTATTCAATTTTCTTTACAATATTTGGCAAAATCATATCATTTGGCACTATCGGTAAAATTGTACAATACAATTTGCTTTTTATCAGTTCATAAAATACTAAGAATCTTAGATCTAAATCTAGGATCTCTTTTATAGCTTTCAAAGTATACATCCATTAACTTTTTTATACTATCAAAATGTGATTTATTTCTATCAGATAAATATCATTCTAAATCTTTTATAATCAAGTCAAGTAATTTATTGTCTTCTCTAATGGCATCAAGTTTATCTAAAACATTTGTTGCTATAAACTGTTCTCACTGCATTCATTTAGGTAATTTAAATTCTTGTTCAATAAACTCATTAAACTGTCTTTGAAAATCTTCCCTTGGAATAGCTCAAGCGATGTATCATTCACACATTTCTTTAAATTTTTTTTGTACTTCTGCATTAGACTCATTATTTATTAATTCTTCTCTTTTAATTTCTCAGAATGCATGACGATTCATTCATAAGCCTTCTTCATAATCATGACGTGAAGCTTGTTTGCTTAATTCTTTATCTAGAGCTTCATCACCGGTAAAAGCGAAACCACTATAGCTTTTTCTCATTTCTTCTTCCATCTTCTTTTTCTTTCTTCATCTTGTGAAGAATAGCCTTATTTTTCCAAGATTAAAGTTTCTTCTAAATCGACCTCCTTTATTTAATCTTTGCCATTCTGCATTAAGTTCGTTGCTCACTTTATTTTCAATCATATCAAGATAATAACCCGTAACATCAGAAACAACAGCCTTTACCTTTACTAATTCATCTTCATCTGGATTTATTTCATCAGAGTTTTCTTCTCCATTTATTTCAGGTGTTTTTTCTCCCTTTATTTCTGATCTTTCTCCTCAGTTTATCTCAGGTTTACCTAGTTTACCACTAAGTCTATCATTAATATAATTATTCCTTAATTCATTATATCGTAATATTACTCTACTTCATTTAGGTAACACTTTTGTTTCAGCATCTATATGCTTAAAAACTTTTCAATTAACTATCCATAAAAATTGTTTTTTCTCCTCAACATATATAAACCTATAGTTTTTTCAATTTACATTTACTCCATCCTCACTTCATATTAGCGAATCAAATTCATCAGCTAAATGTTGCCTTTCTTCTCAAACCATCTCTTGGTTTTTTGATACATTTTTAACTGCGTTGATAGGCTCATTTTCCGTATCTTTAATAATAACAAGATCATAAATAACGTCATCACCAAAACTATCAAGATGATCAATTGCTGAATCTGATCTTGCAACAAGCTTTAATCTTTTTCAATCTGGTGATACGAAGACAGCATCAACATCCATTATTCATCTTTTTGCATTAGAATAGTTCTTATCATCATCAAAATAAAAGTCTTTACCATCTTCTCTTTTTATTCAATTTTTTTTACAATATTCCATAAATTTCTTGTAATCAAAAGCATGAAAAGATACTTCTCAAACTGTTTCTTGGTCTTGTGATGCTTTAACCAAGTCATTAGATTTATTCTCCATATCATCGATAATAACAAGATCATAAATAACGTCATCACCAAAACTATCAAGATGATCAATTGCTGAATCTGATCTTGCAACAAGCTTTAATCTTTTTCAATCTGGTGATATGAAGATAGCATCAACATCCATTATTCATCTTTTTGCATTAAAATACTTCTTATTATCATCAAAATAAAAATCTTTACCATCTTCTCTTTTTATTCAATTTTTTTTACAATATTCCATGAACCTCATAGCTTCAAAAGCTTGGAAAGATTCAATTTTTTGTTTATGAGATTTTATACTGCTTACATTTAATATACCGTTATCTTTCATTTTTCTTTTTTCATCTTTCTTTTCATCTTTCTTTTCATCTTTCTTTTCATCTTTCTTTTCATCTTTCTTTTCATCTTTCTTTTCATCTTCCATATATTTATCTTTATTAGATTCCATATTATCTATCACTGCTAAAACACATGCAATGAGCCTATTATTAGGATAATGTAAATCCTTTTCCTTTTTTTCAATTGCATCTTCATATATACTCTTTAAATAAGGAAATTTTGTCAAGACAGTATCAATAGAAATTTTATATTCCATACCATTTCTTTTAAAAGATATATTTCCAGCAGGAATTCAGAAACTTCTATTTTTCTTAATATTATCATTTATGGCACGATCTAATATACCAATTTCAAGGGAAGAATACTTTCTTTCAAAGAGAGCAGATATTTGATCGTTTGTGTTTCACAATACAACATTAATTTGTTTTTGAACTTCAGGATTAGAGATAGCTTTTTCAAAGCTTCCTATAGTAAAGATCATTATAAATATAATTAATTGATAAAATACATATATACAATAAATTATATATAAAATAACAAAAAAGTCAAAAAAAAATATATTTTTTTATCATTTTGTTGTAAAATGTACCTTTTTTGATGAGTTATATTACATTTTAAGCTAAAAATAAAAAAAAGTATAAAAATCACTTGAAAATGATTCAAACTTTTGTATATTCACCAAGCAAAAATATATTCCGAGGTAGCTCAGCGGCAGAGCAGTTGGCTGTTAACCAATGGGTCGTGGGTTCGATCCCCACCCTCGGAGGGTTCAAATTTTAATTGTCGATTTTTTTCAAAATGCCAATAACTAAGTCAGCAAAGAAGGCTATGAATAGAGCAGAGAAACTTGCGAAGAGAAACAAGGATTTTAAGCTTAGAATGAAAATGGCAATGAAAAAATTTATTAAGGCAATCGAAAAAGGTGAAGAGGTGAAAGTAGAGCAGTTGAGCGGTATTTATAAAGCAATAGACAAATGCTTGAAAGTATGAGTTCTAAAACCTAGAAACGCAGCTCGCAAAAAAGCTAGAATGTGAAAAATGTTCCATGCTTACCAATCTAAAAAGACAGCGTAGTTAAGTTTGCTCGTTATGAGCATTGATGCCAGCCTAGCTCAATTGGCAGAGCACCCGCCTTGTAAGCGGACGGTTGTCGGTTCGATTCCGACGGCTGGCTATGTGAAAAATCCCAAATCAAGGAACTTCTTACCTGGGGTGGTAGTTCAGTAGGCTAGAACGCCTGCCTGTCACGCAGGAGGTCACGGGTTCGAGCCCCGTCCATCCCGCCACTTAAGAACCAAGGATGCTTCCTTTTGAGGTCCCATCGTCTAGTGGTTAGGACAGGAGACTTTCAATCTTCTAACTAGGGTTCAATTCCCTATGGGACCGCCATATAAATATTAATCTGCTAGTGGGTGATTAGCTCAGTTGGCTAGAGCATCTGCCTTACAAGCAGGGGGTCATAGGTTCGAGTCCTATATCACCCAGTGGGTTATTATTTATTCTGGAATAAAGGTTGACGTATAATGAAATGAAGGTTTAAATACCTTTTTTTTAGTTTCAGATTTATGTGCTACTATAAATAAAAAATTTATCATAAATGTATTTTAATTTATCATAAATGAAATACAGCCTTCCTAGGAAAAATAAGTTTCTTATAGTCCATCCATTTTTCGTGATATAAAATAGAGTAATTGGTATTAAAATATGAAAAAATGAGTCCAATATTTAGTATTATAATACAAGATATATTAATAGTATAAAGTTACTAATCGTATTATTATGTAGAAAATAAATCTATAATTTTGACTTGACATTCGTAGGGAGGTGATTATATTCTGTGTATGTAAATTTGTTCAGTTAAATCGAGTAACTTTAGTTTATAACTGTATTATGTAATGAACTTTAATGTAAAATTAGATGATAAAAAACTGCAAGTAAACGTTGAGTCAACAAATCTCAAAGATATTCTTATTTATTGTAAACCAAAAGAGAGACTTGTTCTTATGAAGAAGTTTTGACTTTGATGAGAGCAATGAGTGCCTTTACAGAGAATATGACAAGAGTATAATTTAACTAGGGAAAGAATTAGACAAATAGAAAATCAAGCATTGATGAGATTTAGGAGATTGATCGTGTGAAATGAAACATATATGAACGTACTAGCTGAAGCAAAGAAAATATTAGATGCATATGGTTGAATACTTCAAGAAGACGAACTAATTGCCAAATTAGTAAACAGAAATTTATTTAAGTTTACAAAAGATGAGTTAAGATTGGTGTTAGTTTCAGATTTTGATATATATTATCTAAAAAGAAATAAATTATTATACAAAGCTTTTTATATAGAGCCTCTTTTTGAAGATCTACTCACAAAAATGGCTTTATATGTTAATGATTATTTTGAGAAGAGAAATAAGTCAGAAGATATGTATGAGTTTATAGCGAAATTAAAAGAAGAATTTTCAAAAGAATATAAAGATGTAACATACTTAAGAAATGATCTTTTCTATGTAAACTTTTTCAGCTTAATTAGAAACTTCTCAGTATTTGATGGTAAGGTATGATTTGATGAATTTGCAGATGTAAATCCGAAAACGATGAAACTAAAGATTTATTATATAATGAAGAGGATAAATAAACCTATTCATTATCAAGAAATACCTGCAAAGATTATGGACTATTTTCCTAACAAAAGCTGCAAACTTAATACAATACATAATGAGTTAGTTAAGAATAATGATATGTTTGTAAATTTATGACTTTGACGTTATTGATTAAAAGAATGGTGATATGAATGAGGTGTAGTTAAAGATATCCTCATAAGAATATTCGAAAAAAATGACAGACCAATGACAGTAAAGGAACTTTGCAAAGAAGTTCTTAAAGAAAAAATGGTGTCACCTAACACAGTTATGTTAAATTTACAGAAATATAAGGATGCGTTTGAAAGAGTTGATAAATGAGTATACCAAATGAAAAAATAAAAAGTGAGCTGAACCTCAGGTTCAGCCTTTTTTAAATATAAACTATTGTATATATGGAAAAAGCACGTGATGTAATGGATTGGGATAATTATTTTATTAATATTGCAAATGAAATTGCAATCCGCTCTAAGGATCCATCTACGCAAGTATGAGCGGTTATAGTCGATGCAATGCATCGTCCAGTTTCATTTTGATATAACTGATTTCTTTGATCTGGGGATGATCGTTATTTGACTTGGGAAAGGCCAATGAAATATTATTTTTCAATTCATGCAGAAATGAATGCCATTCTTTTTTCTAAGACAGATTTAAGGTGATGTACGTTATATTGTAATTATGCTTGTTGTGAAAATTGTTTAAAATTTATAATACAAAGTTGAATTAAGACGGTGATATATAAACAACTTCACGTAAAAAGTTTCACAAATTGTAGTAATGGCATGGAACATAAAGAAACGTGGGAAGCCGCAACACGTTTAATATTATCAGCAAAACCATTATGATTTGAAATGAGAAATATCAATTGAACTCCATACTTAGAAGAGCTTCGATGATGAAAAGATAAGATACCTAACTTTCTAGGTACAGATTAGATTCATAAAATATCATATAAATACTTTAAAAAGTCATTTTTTTTTTGCAAAAATAAAATATTATGATTATAATCTAAAATATATTATTTACAATATCCATACTATTATGAAAAAGTTTTTATTTATACTGTTTTGATTGATTGGTGGATCAATAATGTTACTTTCACCAAATGATTCGTTTGCTCAATCAATTGTACGCACATGAGCAACTACTTGAGGAGTAAATGTTTGAGATGAATGTTTAATGTGAATGTGAAAAGATTGTTTAGTTTATGGTGATTTAATTGAACAAGTTGATAAGAATAAACGTTCAGCTAAAGATGTAGCACAAGATGTAGTAATGGCAGCAACATATTTTGTATGAACGCTATTAACTATAGTGATATTATATTGTTGATTGATGTATATACTAGCAGCAAAATCATGAAAAGATCCAAAAGAATATGAAAAATGATTAACTAACGCATGAATATGAGCTGTATTAGTACGATGAGCATATGCAATCGTAAGATTGATACAATATATAGCAAAATGATAGAATATTAATCCATTACACAAAAAACTGATCTTATGTATTTTAAGATCAGTTTTTTTACTTTAGTTATTCTAATATCAGTGCATATTTCTATAATTCTCTCATATAGGAAGTAATCTTCAAATAATTACATTTGCTTTTAAATCAGATAGTGTATCAATTGCTCCACGAAGAGATGCTCATACCATTACTCTTATAGTCTCTTGGAAAGATGCAGCAGATAACCAAGAATCAGTTTCCTTTGCAATAGTAGTGAGTCATAATGCCATTCTTTGTCATTTGGCAGGAGATTTCTTCATACGAATAAGTTCTTCATTCTTTTTTAAGAAATCCTCATATTTTACATATGTTCCAGGGATAAAACTCGAATCTCCAGAATCTTCAACAAATACCTTTGAGAATAATTGTTTTACAACAATTTCCATATGTTTATCGTTCAAGTTTTGTCCTTGATCAGAGTAAACTTTCTTAGCTTCACGTATGATATATCTTTGTGCCATTAAATCTCCAACGATTTTTTTATACTCTTGGATATCAACAGCTCCTGCTGTAAGAATTTCTCCAGCGTAAACTTTTTCTCAAGCTTTAGTCTTTTTAGGTAATAGTCAGAATAATTTGTGACTAACAGTTTGAATTACTCCAAGGATTATCGCATCTTTCTCAACTGATAATACTTGTCATTCCTCTTCAATTTTTAAAGCACTTTTTCATTTAACAGCATATGTTGCTCACTTAGGTAAGTTATCTCCCATTTTAACAGCAACCTTGTATCCGTCTTTGATAATGTATACTTTCTTTTGAGGTTCAGATGTGATTTTAATTAGTCAGAATTTTCATCATTCTGGAGTTTCTTCGAAATCAATTGTACCATCAAATGGAGCAATAATAGCAGGATGTTTAGGAGTTCTAACTTCAAATAATTGTTTAATTCTATCAATTCCACTAGCATCTGATTCAGATTCTCAGGCAACTCATCAAGTATGGAATGTGTTCAACGTAAGCTGAGTAGATGGTTCTCAAATTGATTGAGCAGCAATAATTCCAACAGGGATTCAAATCTGAACTAATTGACGAGATGATAGGTCCATTCAGTAACATTTCTGGCAAACTCCACTTGAACAGTGACAAGTAATAGGGCTGCGAACCTTTATTTCATGAACAGCATCATTTCCTTCAATCAAAGCTACTTCTCATTTTCATAGCATAATTCAAGCATCTAATATTTTAACTCAGTTCTCATCTATTACATCTTGAGCGAGAACTCTACCATATATTTGAGTAAAAAACTTCTCTCAACTAGCAGCAGCATTTTCTTTAGAGTAAGTAATATATTCTTCTGATCCACAATCTTCTTCACGAATAATAACCTCTTGACTAGCATCACATAGTTTACGAGTCAAGTATCCAGATTCGGCTGTTCTTAGGGCAGTATCAGCTTTTCACTTTCTTCATGAGTGAGCTGCAATAAAATATTCGATAGGAGTTAATCATTCAGCAAAAGATCCTTTAATAGGAAGTTCAATAATTTCTCATTGAGGATTAACGACTAATCACTTCATACCACAAATCTGTGTAACGTTGTTCTGAGATCCACGGGCAGCTGAGTCAATCATTGTATATAAGTTGTTACCCGCACCAATAATCGGTTTAAGACATGCCTCAACTTTTTTCTTAATATCAGTCCAAACATCAATAATAAGTCTATGCTTTTCATCTTCTGATAAGTACCCTTTATAGAATAACTTATATATTTCATCAGCTTGCTGATCTCACTCCTTTAAAATCTTAGTTTTATCTTGAGGAATCTTCATATCAAGAATGCTAATTGACACAGCAGCAAGAGTAGAATATTTAAATCAAAGATCTTTAATGTCATCTGAAAGCCTAACAGTCACCGGCATTCCATATTCATCAAATACTTGTCCTAATAATTGTTTAATATCTTTACTCTTCATATTCTTATTGATGTAAGGGAGTCATTCAGGCATTTTCATGTTAAAAATAACTCTTCCTACAGTTGTATCAATTGTTTCTCAATTATGAAGAATTGTAATTTTATCCTTGATATGAATTTCTTTATTTTCATATGCTTTATATGCTTCTTGCATACTAACAAATCTTGCATATACAGGTACATCTTTAATCCATTCTTCTTCTGTGTTTATTTCAGGTCTTCTAGTATCAAAGTAATCCATTAAGTAGTATACTCAAAGAACCATATCCTGGGACAATGATAGAGTAGGATCTCAAGATGCAGGTTTTAATACATTCTTATCTGAAGCGATTAACTCTCTAGCTTCCTTTTGAGCTTCATCAGAAATTGGAAGGTGAATAGCCATCTGATCTCAGTCGAAGTCGGCATTAAACGATCCACATACTAATGGATGAAGTCTAATAGTTTTTCAAGGGAATAGTTTAATTTTGAAGGCCTCGATTCCAAGACGGTGTAATGTAGGAGCACGGTTCAAAAGAACATATTTATCTTTTATTACATCTTCCAAGAATTTCAAAGCTATTGGATCCTCATCTTTTATTAATTTTTCAGCTTGTTTTGGAGTATAAACAATTTTTTTCTCCATAAGCTTTCATATAATAAAAGGAGTAAATACCTTTACTGCAATGTAAATAGGTAACCCACATTCATCAAGTTTTAATCAAGGTCAAACAGTAATAACAGATCTACCAGAATAATCTACACGTTTTCATAGTAAATTTTTACGGAATATTCACTCTTTTCAAGAAAGCATATCAGAAAGAGATTTAAATACCTTATTTCCAGCACCAGATCTTCCTGCATTATTCTTTTCTCATACTAACAAATTATTTACAGATTCCTGTAAAAGTCTTATTTCGTTCTTTTTTAAGACATCAGGCATTCCAACCTGAACCATTTTTTTAAGTCTAATATTTCTCATCAGAACTCTTCTATAGAAAAGGTTTACATCTGAAGATGCGAACCTTCAACCATCAAGTTGAACTACAGGTCTTAAATCAGGAGGAATAACAGGTAATTTTCTAAGCACCATGTTTTCTGGCTTAACTCCAGAAACATATAAATTAATTAATAACTTAATTAGTGACATAGATTTCTTTTTTGCATCAGCCGACTTGATATTAGGAAATTCTTTAACTTTTCTTTTGATTTCTTTTTCTACATCAATTTCCTTTAATGCTTTTAATATACCATTAGGACCAGATGCCATTTCCATTTTATCGGAAAACTTATAGAAAAATGATCTCCAATCAGATTCTATTATTGTTTTTCACCATTCTAAATCAGAAATAATAGAATTCAATCTTAATTGATCATCTGTTATTTCTTTTTTCTTTTCTTCATACAATTCTTTAAGTTCAGCTTTTCTTTTTATGTTTTTCTCAGCTTCAGACTCTTCTTTATATATCTGATCTAATTCAGCTAATCTTTGATCAAAATCAGATTTTAATGTTTCTTTCATAAAATCTTTTCAATCTTGATCTGGAGCTTTAACAACAATATATTTTACAAAACTTAAAATCTTATCAATTTCATAAGAAGAAAGTTGTAATAATTGATGTATTCATCCAGAAGGAGAATTCTTATACCAAGCATGGACTAATGGAGATGCTAAATCGACATGTCACATCCTTGTTCTTCTTGTACGAGAACTTGTAACTTCTACATTACATTTCTCACAAACTATTCACTTATATCTAGGTCATTTATATTTTCCACAACTACACTCAAAATTTTTCACAGGACCAAAGATTGATTCACAAAATAATCCTCCAGCCTTCGGCTTTCCTGTTCTATAGTTTACAGTATCAGGATTATCTACAGCTCCATGAGATCGAGATTCAATATCTTCCATTGAAGCGAGAGTCACCATTAAACCATCAAATTTTTTATTATACATGATAGGATAGCATAAGATGATAAAAGAAATTTTTATATGATATTAAAGGTGAAGGTATTATTCAGTTTGTCCGAAATCCTCCAATTCTTCTGTAACTTTATCCATGATTTCCTCTTTTTCTTCTTGAGAATCAACTTCTCATCAATTATCTTCAGGAATCGATATTTCACTCATTAATCCAGACAATCCAAGAGATTTAATTTTTTCAATTCTTTCCTCTTGAATTCTCTCTATTTCATCAGCAGTTAAAGGTTGAATATTTTGACCGATTCATCTGAATAAGTATGTCAACAGATTAAATGATTCAGGAAGTCATCATATTTTAGGTTTTTGACCTTTAATAATCGATTCATATAATTTATTTCTTCAAATAACATCATCTGATTTTACTGTAAGCATTTCTTGTAATGTATATACAGCAGAATACGCTTCCAAAGCCCACACTTCCATCTCTCAGAATCTCTGTCCTCACTGTCTTGATTTTCATCCAAGAGGTTGCTGAGTGATAAGAGAATAAGGCCCGACAGATCTTGCGTGTATTTTATCTTCAACCATATGTCATAATTTAATTATATGCATATAACCAACTGTAACTTTTTGTTCATATGGTTCTCATGTTTGACCATCATAAAGAGTGGTTTCCAATTTATCTTTAACTCATATATCATCAGCCAATTCAAGCATTTGGTTAATACCAAAATCTCCAAATGTAGGAACGGCAAATTTTATTCCTAAACTTTTAGCAATAAAACCTAATTGCGTTTCAAAAAGCTGACCAAGATTCATACGAGAAATTACTCATAGAGAATTTAATACTATATCAATTGGTTGTCCATCAGCAGAATACGGCATATCTTCCTCAGGAACAACAATTGAAACAATACCTTTATTTCCGTGTCTTCAAGCTAATTTATCTCATACTTCAATTTTTCTAGTCATCGCAACATAAACTTTAATCTTCTTTTTTACTCCTGCCATTAAATTATCTCATTTTTTTGCATCAAGAATAACAACATCAATAACTTTTCCTTCACTTCCAGAAGGCAAGTATAATGAAGTATCTTTAACATTTTTAGATTTATCTCCAAAAATGGCTTGAATAAGCTTTTCTTCAGGAGTTAATTCTCATTCAGATTTAGGAGTTATTTTTCAAATCAAGATATCTCAACCTTTTACTATTGATCAAATTCTGATAATTCATTCATCGTCTAAGTTATTCAATTTAGCCAAAGAAACTCACGGAATATCGTTGGTAGTTTCTTCAGGTCAAAGTTTTGTCTCAGCAACTTCAATCTCATGTTCTTCTATATGCATAGAAGTAAGAGCATCATTTCTTACAAGTCTTTGAGAAATAACAATAGCATCCTCATAATTATATCATTTCCATGGCATAAACGCTATTCTAATATTTGTTCCTAAAGCCATTTCTCAATTAACAGCTGAAGGTCATTCAGCAAGTAAATCTCATTTTTTTACTTTTTGTCATGGATGAACACAAGGACATTGAACTATTGCAGTTTTATTATTAGACTTTAAGAATGTTATAAGTTCATATTCTTTAGTTCAACTCTTATACTTAACTTTTACTCTTTTTCAATCTACATATAAAATCTCTCCATCATCCTCAGCGCTAATTACAGCATTAGTCATCGCCATAATAGCCTTTTCTTTTCCAGTACCGACTAAAGGAGCCTCATTTCTTAGTAGAGGTACCGCTTGTCTTTGCTGTGATGTTGAAATTGAAGCACGAACGGCATCATTATGGTCAACAAACGGTATTAAAGCAACATTAGGAGAGAATATTTGACTAAGATTAACATCCATATGTGTAACTTCATTAATATGAAACGTAGACATTTCTGTAAAATGTCTCGCAGCTACACGGCTTGCTTTAATATTTCATCGCTCATCAACTGGACTTGTAGCATCAGCAATAACTGTTTTTTCATCCATTTCTGGAGAAATATATTCAATTTCATCTGTAAAGAATGGTTTTACTCTAATTGGAGTTCCACTTTTTCAATAGAACTTTTCAATAGCTTCAGCTTGTTTTTCGTCTATATAAGAATCTTCAGAAACAATAATTTTCTTAGTTTCATTTCATTTTCCATCCAATTCACAGATATCACGGTGAGCAATTCTATGAACTAATTCAGTTTTTTTAGGGCTAACTTGACGGAATATCTTTAAAGCAGGGGTTTCGAGGAATCATTCTTCATTGATCCTACTATAAAGAGCTTGGTGAGTTACAAGTCAAATATTCTGTCATTCAGGAGTTTCGATAGGACAAATTCTTCCGTAATGAGATGCATGAACATCACGTACTTCGAATTTAGCAGTTTCTCTTTTTAAACCTCCAGGTCCAAGAGCTGTGATTCTTCTTTTATGTTCAATTTCTGAAAGAGGATTAATCTGTTCCATAAATTGTGAGAGCTGTGATGTTGCAAAAAATGATTTAATTGCATTATCTATCATCTTGAAATTTACTAAATCTGTAATCTTCAAAGAGTTTTCAGTATTTAATACAGATAGCTTTCCTCAAACACTCTTAACAAATTTTCTCATTACAGGTTGCAAGTGAGAGTATAACACTTCTCACATTGTTCTAATTCTTTTATTTGAAAGATGATCAGAATCATCAATATAATATCATTTTTTATGATTGCAAAGATTTAAAAGATATATCAATGATGCAACTAAATCTTCTCCATCAAAAATATTAGCCAAATCTGATCATAAAGGTTTTTTAAGTCAAAGCTTTGCATTAATCTTTCTTCTTGCAATTCTTCCAACTTTAATTCTATTAGGATCCATGAACTGAGCCTTAACGTAATCTAGAGCTGACTCAGCATCAATGATTTCTCCAGGTCTTAATTTATTATATATAAATTCAGCAGCAGAAACTGCATTATGAGTATCTTTATCTTTTTTTAGAGTTATATCTATATAATTGATATCTTCTTCATCAAAACAATTCTTAAACAATTCTCTAATTTCTTCATCACTTTCATATCCAAACACTCTGAGCAAAGAAGTAATTGGGAATTTACGAGATTTATTAATTCTTCAAACAATAGTTCAAGCTTTCTCTATATCAACTTCAAGCCATGGTCAATTTTCAGGTATAACCTTAAAACTACATCTATTCATTTCTTTTGGAGAATAGAATATTCAGTAAGATCTAACAATTTGAGAAATAATAACTCTTTCAACTCAGTTAACTATATATGTAGCAGTCGGTGTCATAAGTGGTAGAGTACCAACATTTGCACGTTTATTAAATAATACTTTTTCTGATTCTTTTTTAGTTTTTTCATCAAATATTTTTTCAGATAGTTTAATTTTTGCAGTAATGATTCATCAATAAGTTTGTTCTTTCTTCTTACAAGTTTCAATATCTACAGTTGGTTCAGATACTTGAACATCCGTAATTGTTATATTTAATTTATTACCTCACAAATCTCGTATAGGATTCATTTCCTCAAATAAAGATGGGAGATAATACTGTAAAAAATCATTATATCACTTCTTCTGAAGAGATAAAAGATCAGGGAGATGACCATAAGTCTTTGGATTTGAAAGATATATTCTTCCATTCAACTCTTGATATTTATGAAATGCTTTTGGAAGACTGGAATCTACAGGTTTAAATTCTTGTTTTAGCAATTCATGATGTTCAGGCATTGCAGAAACGGTAGTTCCTGTAGAAACAACTTCCTCAGATGATACTAAAATTTCTTTTTCAATTTTTGAAACTTTTTTACTTCCCCCCTTCTCTATATTTTTTACAGTTTTTTGCGCTGACTTCGAAGTCGAACTAGACTTTTTTGTTGTCAAGCTTGACTTAGAGGTTAACTTTTTATCTTCTTTTTTTTCTTTCACAAAAGAAGAGCTGTTTTTTACAGCTTTTTTTGATGTAGATGATGTTTTAGCCATGGAATGTAATGTGGAAAATAAATAATGATTTTACCACAGATTTCTCTGTCACGCAACCGAGTGAAAGACCAACAACCATACTCTTTTACGCATAGAAATCTTGTTATTTTTTAGGCGATATTGTTATCTTTTTTATTTAAGAAACATTTTTCGCTATTACAAGAAGAAAGTACAGATTATCATCTCTGTACAGTCAATCTTTTTCTTCACTTTGCTCTGCGGCGAGCAAGAATTCTACGACCAGTCCAACTGGACATTCTTTCGCGGAATCCATGTTTATTCATTCTGGATCTTCGATTATATTTTCTGATCCTTCTCAATTTACTTGCCATAATTTCACATAAAATGAAATAAAAAACAACTTCCAAAACAATAAATACCCAAACTAGCGATTAATAAAAGGAAGCAATCACAAAGTTCTAGCTCTGATTATTTCCTTTCTCAAAGCTTTTTGAGTACTAATTGAATTTCATGTATATTGTCTAGGTTTGATATCACCAAATCTTGTTTGATAATATTTCAAAATCGAAACAGACTTCCAGTTTAAATATTTTGCATTTTCAGCCTTAGAAAAGAATGTAACTTTTTGTCCAAACTTTCTATCTTTAATGTCTTCAATCACTTTTTCAAAATTAGATTGAAGTTTATCAAAATGAAAGAATTCTTGATTTTCATCTCTAGAAAAGATTTCATAATGAATTAACGTTGGATTGTAAAGTAAATCTTTCCTTAAATCAGCAATATCATTAGCTGATAATTCCATAGAATAAGATACAAAATAAGCCTGTCTTATTCATCACTTTACAGTATAGCAAAGGTCTTTAATTCCTATCTCATCTTTGTCCAACACTTTGTATTTAGACTCAATTTCAGATAATATAGCCTTTCTTTCTGCTTCAGTGATTGATACCTTAAGCATCAAAACTAACTCATAATTTTTCATAAAAACTACAGATTGAAATAAAATATATTAGATACTACGCCGACTTAAAACTAGATTGAAAATCTCTTGAATTTAGTCACTTGAAAATCTCCCGAGATCATATCTTTAACTTTTTTTGTATTATCATGAATCGATTCTTGTTCAAACAACACATCATCAGCAAACTCCTTATTTAACTTACCAGCAACTATTTGAGGAATCATAGCTTCAGGTTTACCAGCAGCCTTAAGTTCTTCAGTAAATCTCTCAGTAGCCGCATCTTTCTCACTTTGAGGAACTTCATCAAACGTTAAATACGTAGGATCCATAGCAGCAACCTGTAAAGCTAATTTTTTAGCAATGGCTTCATCTCCAGTATAATAAATAAGAGAAGCAACCTTGTTACCAGGATGGTTATATCCATAAACGTGTTCATTTGTTACCAAGACATCCCCAATTTTAACATTTTCTCCGATAGTTCCGACAAAAGATGTTAACAAATCTGTAATCGCCGCTTGAGTATCAGCTGATAAATTATCATATCATTCAATTTCACCATCTTGTTCTTTAAGTAAATTTAAGACATTAGTGAATAATGTTTGGAAATGATCGTTCTTTACTACAAAATCTGTTTCACAAAGCAATTTTAAAACTACTGTTTTTCAATTTTCTGAAACAATCTGAACCATTCCTTCATTAGTTTCTCTATCAGCTTTTTTTCAAGCTTTAGCAATACCTTTTTCTTTTAAAATCTGTTTAGCTCTTTCGATGTCACCATTAGCCTCATCAAGAGCAGATTTACAGTCTCCAAGTGGAGCAAAAGTTGCTTCACGAAGCTGCTTAATAAGATTCATATCTACCATGATTATGTATGAATATTATAAAGTAAAATTTATTTCATTAAAACAAGGAAATTATAATTCTAATTTAAACTCTCATGAATCATTTATTTCATGATCTGATAAATCAATTCAAATGTCCTGCTTACTTATAGGAATTTGTTGATCTTTATCAAGATTTTTTCCATCAATAGATTCATTATTAATCTCATGATTTTGAAGATTTAATGCATCAATGTTAGCATTTCAGTTATCCATATCTCCAGTATTATTATTTTGATTATCTCTTTCTTTTTTATCCTTATTATCAAATTTAGCATAAAATTGCTCTTCCGAACGATATCTTTCTCAATCTATGATTTGGTAATGATTAGCATCAAACAAATTTAATATCCAATTTCCAATTCATGAAAAGAAGAGAAAAAATTTATTTATAACTTCTTTTTCCCAAATATATTTACCTTGTTGTGCCTGATATATTCACATAGCTCATACTACTAAGGCTGGAATAGTAATTAGTACAACAAGCCATAAAAAAAATGAAAAAATTATTCAAAGAATAATTAGAGCAAGATCCATAAATACAACCAGCATCAAAAAAACAAACCAACCTAACGATTGTTTTAAATGATGATGTGTATATGGGGAGACCTCCCACTTTCACAATGAAAGAACAAGTCAAACCACCATATACATCATCACTGCTTGTTTTTTTTCAGAACTACTTGGAAGGTAAGGCTCCAATTCATTCAATAACACGTTAGTCATGTAGAGATAGAATTATGATAATAGATTCTTAACAACAAAATCAATACTTGTATGAGATGCTACATTTGTCATTACGATTTCATCTTCAGGTCGATATCTAGGGAAGTTAGTCGAAGCTAATACTATAGTTTCTAATTTTTGAACTTTTTTTGCTTCATCAAGGAAATTTCCAAGCATAGTTCAATCAATAACTACAACAATATCAGGTCTTTTATTTAGTTTTGTAACTCATTTATAAACCTTATTTGCTCTAGCGAATTTTCTTTTATATACAAGCTGCTCTTTTTTGGTTAGTGTTTTAAATTCCTCACTGTCCAAAAAAGTAGCCATTTCATTTATATTATCAATTCTCTTCTTAAAAGTATCAAAATTTGTTAAAAATCATCATGGAATTTTGTAATTCAGAAAAGAAAATCAAAGCTTTTTAGAAAGATCTTCCAAATCCTGAGCGTACATTTTCTTTTCACATACAACCAAGATTTCCTTTCATTCTTTTTTAGCTTCATCTAATTTGTCACGCAATGTATTGATTTGATTCGCTATAATTTCAGGATTAATCACAACTAATCCATTTACTATCTCAGCCCAATATTGAGAAGTTTTTGGATGAGATTCATTTTTAAGAGATCATAAATGCACCTGTGCATCTATAACTTGTTGAGCTGTTACCATACGGTTTAACACTAAAAAATAAAATAATTTTTTCAGAGAGAAGGCTAAAATTCATACATCATGTGCTTAAAATCTAGCACTCTCTCACTTTCACGCAAGATAATTATTTAAAATTTACAGTAGCTCAAGCTTCAGTTAATTTAACTTTAAGAGCCTCAGCCTCTTCAGTTTTAACATTTTCTTTGATAACCTTTGGAGCTGCTTCAACTAACTCTTTAGCAGCTTTAAGATCAATACCTAATACTTCTTTAACAACTTTAATTACAGCAATTTTTTGTTGTCATGCTTCAGTAAGTTCAACATTAACTGAATCAGCTCCACCAGCAGCTCCAGCATCAGCAGCAGCTCCACCAGCAGCCCCACCAGCAACAACCATAGCAGCAGTAACACCAAACTCTTCTTCAAGAGCCTTAACAAGTCCGTTTAATTCAACAGCAGACATTTCTTTAACAAGATCAATAACTTGTTGTTGATTTTTAGTAAGTTCCATAATTAATAACTATTAATAAATATAAATACAATAAGACACTAAATACAAGCAAGAAACACCAAATCTAAAATTAAATTTATGCTTCTTGTTTTTTTGCAATCTGATCAATAACACACGCAAATGATTGTACGGGGTAATTGAGCAGATAAGCCAATTTTGACAAAAGTTCTTCTCTTGAAGGTATGTTAGCAAGTTCTGTTACATACTCTCAATTATTCCATTTTTTGTCGTACCACGCCCCCAAAAATTTGAAAGCTGTCTTTGAAGTTTTGTCGCTAGCAAATTGTTTTGCATATTTGTTTATTACTTTTAATGGTGCATATTCATCACCATTTGCGTATAGAACAACGACAGATCCTTCAAGTTCATCTAAGGCAATTGTTTCATATCAAGCCTGCTCAAGAGCTTTCATGAAAAGTCTCTTACGAACAACGTTAAACTTTCATTCAGCACCTAATACTTCTTTACGAATTTTAGTAGAGTCTAATACAGGAATAGCACTTTGCTGAACTACTACAACGTTATTGGCAGCTTTGAGATCAGAAACATATTGCTCGATGAGCTGTTTTTTTTGGTCTCTAGAAATCGCCATACTCACGTAGATAAGAAATAAAAATAACCCGCTTTGAGGTGGGTCATATTATAACATCTACAAAAATCTTATCATTGATTTTCGTTTATCTAATAATACAACCTCGGTAGGATTTACTGTTTATGTTGCATCAATACAACTAAATTACCTACTGTCTCAGGCAAAGCTAAAATGAAGTATATACAAAAATGTTAATAATTCAAGTTAAAATTTAAAGATATACCATAATGATAAAATACGAATAATTCGCAAATATTAATTAATCGAATCTTTGTATCTTTTCATTGATATTTTAATTTCTTGTTGAGCTTCTGAATTACTTCAAAATCATCTTACTTCGACTTTATCGTATTTGTCATGTTCTAAAAATTTTATTTGTTTGAAAACAGTGTATAATACCTCTCTTCTATGATGTCATAAGTCATCGATACAAAGAATTTCATCCCATCTCGGATCAACATCCGTAGTAGGGACCGCAATAATTTTAGGATCGTCTCACGCGTTGTCAGATGTATATAATATTCAGATGGGTCTTGCTTTTATTATACACCCT
>Ga0247609_10001254_pt1 | contig 31141 bp, 23 predicted proteins | sample 172DNAGHGlowgp2_FD_193487 | JGI IMG/M metagenome (GOLD analysis project Ga0247609, IMG submission 193487) | Sheep rumen microbial communities from Palmerston North, Manawatu-Wanganui, New Zealand - 1728 DNA GHGlow gp2 | ecosystem: Host-associated > Mammals > Digestive system > Stomach > Rumen ... | reverse complement strand
AACTATCTTTAGTTTTATAATAAAAACTCATTTTACTACATGTCTTTTTAATAGATACTATTTTAACATATGTAGTATCATTATAAAAAGGAGTAGATGAATTATCTCCATTTTTATATTTTTCAATATTTTTTGTTAATTCATTATCATAAGTATTACTAAATAAACTACTATCTGTTTCTACTACATCATCAAATGATATAGTATCTATACATGAATAATCACCACATAATACCCATGTAAATTCATGTTCTTTAATAGATAAATTTTCGATTGTAACCGAAGACCAAGTATCACTAGTATTATAATCATCACGAAGACTACCATCTATATAAAAATATACCGTATTATTAAAATTACCAATACGAGTTTTATAATAAAAACTAATTTTACTACATGTCTTTTTAATAGATACTATTTTAAAACCTTCAATATTAATATAGAAAGGGGTAGATGTTTTATCTCCGTTTTTATAAAAACTATCACCATATATCAATACGCTCGCTTGTTCTTTATTATATTTTATTAATTCATTTTTATTATATATATGATTATCAGTTAATACAGAAATGAGTATTTCTTTATCACAAAGTATCTCAAAATATATATCAGTGGCTTCCGTTTCAATCAAATTTATTCCACGCTCAAGATTATATTTTTTATTATCGATTATACAACTACAATATTGATCACCATCTTTATCTTTGTATTCATAATACAAATATAATTTTTTTTCATCATTCGGTTTAGAAATTTTATAAAATCCTAAACCTTCTACTTTTATAGTATTATTAATAATATTTTTTTTGATTTCATTATTTATATATTCCCATTCATTTATATCGTTATTATAATTATTATCGAATAAACTGATATCTGTTTCTTCTTCATCATCAAATACTATAGTTTTTATATATGTAGTATATGTATAAGAGTTATAAAATACCCATGTAAATTCATGTTCCTCATTGGCAAGATTAGTTACTTCCATAACACCAGATTTTGTCATATTTTTACTATTATATCTACTATTATAGTATTTTCCATCTATATAAAAATATATACGATTATCTCCATTACTATGAATATAATAATCAAAACTAATTTTACTACACGTCTTTTTAATAGATACTACTTTAATACCAGTTTCATTATTATAAAACTTAATATGAGAATTTTCTATTGTTGATGATGCTTTATCAAATTTAAAATTATATTCTTTTCCACTTATTTCAATAATATTATTTTTAAGTAGTTCATTATCATTTATTTTTACATAATATATATCTTCTATATCTAAACAAAGAATAATATGTGTTTTGTTTTCTAATTCATAATGATTACCACTAATACATTTAATACCATCTACATAGATAGGAGATCCAGATGTTTCGATATACAATGAGTTAAATGGAATCGTTGATTTATATATTTTAAACGGTTTAACAGACATTTTATTTTCATTATTTTCATAATGAATAGTCAATCTATTTAAATTTAAAATATCAATTGATTTAATTTTATTATCATCATTATAAAGTATTTCTCCATTTCCATCTTCAATTTTAGTTATATTTTCTTTTATTTTAAATTTTTTTGAATTAATTTCGATTTCATTTTCTTTTGGTTCATATACTAAATTTTTATCTATATCATTAATAAGTATTTTAGAAGAATTAAATAAAATATTATTATTTAATATTTGTGTTATTTTTTCATTTTTAATAAAAGGACTATTTTTTCTTTCATTAACTTCATAACCATTATGATCGATATATGTTTTATATAATTGATTTTTGAAAAGTTGATCTTTATGAATAGCAAAAGCATTTGTCTTCGAAAAGGTGAAGACAAAGCTTTCGTTATCAATAAAAGATTTAACTTTGTTAAGTTTTGATTGCAATAAAGTTTCTGCGTTCATTTATTCCTCCGTTAAATCTTTTACAAAATTTAGTTACTTGTTGTATCAACAAACATTAATGCTAAACCAGTTACGATTGTAACGACGTTATTATTTTCATCCTTACTTCTGTTAATGAATTCTACAATAAGTGGAGTTTTATTATCCACATATGCCATTTCATTAAGATTTGTCTGGTTATACAAAATACCATTTGTCAACAAGTTCTGTTCTGTAAGTTCAATTGGTGTAAATACATGCCAGAATGTAGGAACTTTACCGTTACGAATTCTGATATGTGTAGGAATTACATCATTATTATTGATATTAATTTTAAATTTGTTTTTAAGATGATCGATATATTCTGCATTAGACAACGAACTATGATCAGTATCTTTGTTAAGAATTAATCTTGAATCACTTGCAACATCTGTAACGATAGACATCTTATACAATGGTGAAAGTTCAAGATTGTTAGGAATATCAGTTTCGACTGGTGATGCAAATCTTACATAAGAATCTGCATAATATGCAACAGTTTTGAAACCATACCATTTTTTAGAATTAAGTGTTCCATATCGAACCGGAACAACGTGGAAGTTTGTATTGCCGCCAGATGAAGAAATTGTAGAATTAATTCTATAATAAATTTTATCAGGATCATCTTCATTTACAAGTTCAATACTTCCTTCATAAATAAATTTACCATCAGTATTATTTACAGCATCATTTTTAAGGCGATATGTATGATCAACAAAATATTGCTTTCCATTTTCATCTTTATTAAGACCAAGAAGTTTCATACAAAGATGTGCATCATTTGCAGTATTTCCCTCAATCCAAAGTGAAGGAATTACCTGAGCAATATTTTCATTTGAATTTGGTACAATCTTAACGTGATATGTATGAGTAATTGTAAGTCTATCTGGGTTAACCATCGGATTATCAACATTCACTGAAGAAGCAATATAATGAACTTTAATCTCATATCCACTTTCTTCACTAGGTGTGATATTCTGTGAATTGATGTCATCAAGACCTTCAATAATAACTCTTCCTGTTGTACCACCGTTAGTATTCCATTCTGATGTGACATCACGAATTGTTCCATCTGCATAAAGAAGATAGAGACGAATATTAAGATCGCGCCAATTAGCATCCTGTTGAAGATTGATTACATCGTCGCTGTTACCAGCAGATCCGATTTTAATATCAACAATAGCATTTTCTGGTACAACATCGAATGTCATATTTCTTACAGAATATGCCTGGAAAGACATCTGATCTACCAAAATTCTTTCTTCATCAAAGAATTGTACTACATAGTTGTGACCATGTACAAGAGGAGAAATGAGATGTCCTGAACAAGTAACTCCAATAGGATTATTAGATTCATCATATTTAATTTCGGTGTTAATAAGATTACTTATAATTTCCGGACCACCATCAGATTCACGAATACCTGTAAAATATCCATTTGAACCTTCGGTTTCTTTAATTCCTTTAACAGCCCAATATTTGTAATTAGAACTAAATACTCTTTCTGGTGAAATTTTAACAGTCATCCTATCTGAATCGAAATACAATGTATTTACTGCAGAATTAAACATAAATGCTTCTGCATTTTCAAAAATGTGTTCTTTTTCAAGATTTTCAATTTTGTTTCTCAAGTCGCGAGAAGCAGACTTAGGAACTACGTTATTATTTTCATCACGAGTCAAAACGACGAAATCACCTTCTTCGGTATGAGCAATTTCATCAGGATACGGAACAGTTTCATCACGTCCGCCAGGATTTTGATCCGTGTTTGTATTATACCAGCTTTCTGGTGTAGATGATACCGCAACACGACCCTGTCTGTCATCAGCATCATCTGTGTATGGACTACTTGAAGTTAATGTGCCCATTTTAGTTCCTCCAATTAATTTTTGTGTGTAGTGGTATCATTATATATAGGACCTGGTTTACCACCAATAATCAGATCTCTATTTATTTGAGCTATTTTTGTTCTACTACTAATGACTTTTGGAAAATCTCTAGGATACATCGCGTTAGAAACCGGTAAATGATTTCTTAATTCTTCAGGTGTATCTTTTAAAGATATATTGTTTCCTTTAGCAAATTTCAAGAATCTCATAACTCTTTCTGAGTAATCATATGGATATTTATCTCCATTGAATACTATATCGTTGAACGTTTTTGTTCTAGATGCAGAAATATAGATATCTTGTCTTTCACTAATATTTGTGTCTTCTACATAGAATCTAAAATAATTCATTATTTTTTGATTTATGTTTTTTCCATTAATCATTAAAGTTTTTACATCGTTTGAATGTAACCAAAGAAGATAAGCAGTTTCATAAAGATTATAACGTTTAGATACAGCATTTTCTGCTAATTTCATAGCTTCATCCGAATCTTCGGCACGTCTAATATTCGAAACATGATTCCATGAATCTACATTATCATCAAATGATTCATAAATTTCACTACCATGAGAATTTTCTACAGGATTAGTAATTGTAGAGAAGTCATACTCTACAAATAAATTTCCTATAAGTTTTTCTAACTCACTATCTTCATATTGATTACCTTCGTAATCAAAGAAATATTTAAGTTTATCAATATCGACACCAAATGATGTTTCAGCAAAGATATCAAACATAGGATTTAATATCTCAGGATCTACTCTAATTAATTTATCAGAGAGAATATCGATCTGGTCTGGATAAATATATTTTCCATTAATATAAAGATCAATATATTTTGGAGAATATGGATAATTAATATTACCAAAATAAATAAGTCCATATTTATTCCATACAGTTCCCGAATGGCTAAGAATATCATTAGAACGTCCAACTGTAACATTTTGCACATCATCAAAATAAACTTCAATTTCATCACCAGCTTTAGTTTTACGCTTAAGACAAAGTGACGTATAAGTTATAAGATCATAGTTACCAGGATGTCTAAATACATAGTCTATACCATTATACAATCGTTCTCCATTAAGGAAAACAACGTATGATCCTACAGGAATTATAGGTAAATCATATGTATTCTTACTTACTATATTAATACTCATATCTTCAAGATTAGTTAAATCTGTATCGATAGAAGTGCTAAACTTAAAAGCGAATCTCATACTATATATTACAAAATTTGTTTCGGGTTTATCTCTCATATAGAGAACAATTTTATCTCCAGTATCATTAAAAGAAACATTAGGATCTACAATCCAACCACTCGTTTTACCTTTAGCAAAATATAAATTTTCATTATATGCAATAGGTATTAAACAAATATAATCATTTAAATCAAGTGGGGTTAAAAATTTATCAAAAGTATATGAATATTTATAATTAGCAATTGCTGCATTCTTATAAGTATTCAATTGATTAGTTAATGATTCAATTTCTTCTTGTTTTACACTTTCAGGTTGAACCACGTCATCTATCACATAATCATTTTCTTCAAGATAATTTATTCTTTCTTTAGTTTCTTCAATTAATCTTTCATATTCCAATAATTCTTCTTCGCTTACATTTGTTCTTTCAACCAAATCAGAAGATTTAATAAGTTGATATTCCATTTCATCAGAAATACCAGTATCAAATTTCTTTTCACGAATATGAATTCTGTTTAAACCATCTTTTAAAATAGTTTTTGGAATTTTTATATGATTATATTGATATCTTGAATCGATTATATAATTCGAATCAGTAATATGATCGCCATTTACTGTTACTTCATAATAATAACCAGTTGTTTTAGTTTCTTCGTCTTTTTTAGTTTTAAAAGTATAAGAAATATATTCTGGTGTATTTTCATTTTTCTGAACTTCGTCGAAAATATCATCATTTCCATAAAGATTCAATAAATCTCTAATCAAATAATTTCCACTTTCTTTTATAAGTTCACGAACACGCGAATTATTATCAGTAAATTTCAAATCTATTTCATTTAGTCTTGAAACATAATCTTCATCATACATCAATCCGTTTTTATTCATAATTTTTCTAATATCAATAGAAGAACTTAATAAATACTTATTGACAAACGAATCTGTAGAAACTAATTCTTGATTATCAGCGAGTTTTCCTAATATTTTGGAGATATTATCTATTCCGTAAAAATTACTTAAATAATAATCGTCGCCATAAATATATCTTCTACTTTCATCGATATAGTCTTTATCGGTATAAATTATAGTACAAGTATATGGAACATGAGGAGTTCCTAGTTCTTCATACATATAATTTAATCTACCGATTTGTTTAATCTTATTAGGATTTATACGTTTATTATTAATATAAAAATAACAATTTTGTTTTGGTAAAGATCCGAATAAAAAGTTTGTTTTATAATCAATAGTAGATTCAGGTAAATTAAAATAACACCTTATCATATTTGCAGATTGTGAGAAATCTCCATTTATAACAATCGTATTAGTAGCTTTTACATCAGAATCAAAAATAATTTCAATCTGATCGCTACTATTAAAATTACTATTGTTAAAGTTTAAAATAAGATTATTACTTACTATTTCCATAGTATATGTAGATTCTGATTTATAAAAACCATTAGCATATACGATTATATTTTTACAACTTTCTATTTCATCGGTCTTTTCGCCGTCTACGTATTTGTATTTAAAATTTAAAATACATCTTTTTAATTTTTCATCAGTCAAATCAATTGTTACTGATTTATTTGGAATACTGTGTTTAAATACAGTATAATAATGATATTTTTGATATACGTGTTTTTGCACATATACTTCAATAGGATTATATTTATTAGTAGTATTATCTTTTGTCAGATACTTTTCTGGTATTAAAATTTCAGTTCCAGATTCTGTCATATAAATTAATATTTCATTATCTGGTATTTTTATACCATTCAAGAATAAAGATAATGTAGGAAACTGTTGTATCGAACGTTCATACAATGAAATTAATTCAAATAATTTTTGTGTAGCACTTAATCGTTTAATACCAGCATCTACAGAAATAGCAATATTGGTAGCAAATTTAAAATAGAATTCTGATTTATCTAATTTCATCATCTTTCCATCTATAAAACTACCATAATTACGTGAAAATTTATTTCTGTATCTATCTATATCATCACTAGAAAGAGTGAAAACTTCATAATCAAATACTCCACTTTCTCTTTCTCGTCTTGCATTTTCGATTGGTAATATATGACTTTTAAGATGATCTACAACTGTTTGATCTACAATTAAGTTTGAATTTTCATCATATTTAGGTGTAACAACAGTACTACATTCATGATTGAGGTCATAAAAGTGAGTACCTTTCATATTGTTCTCCTTAATCACTAATTAAAGATTTTTGGATAATTGCAATATCGTCCTTTGCAATATTATAAATATTATTATCAATATAAAAACCGCATTTGAACTCTGATGTCAAAAGCATATTTATAAACGATTCACAATGTTCTATTGAAGTTAAAGCATTCTGACCATACATACTGATATATCTATCAGTAATTGTACGTCTTTCAATCTTTCCAGTTCTCATTTCTTCAAATTCTTTCGAAATAATCATAACAAAAATATCGAATGGGAAAATGGTTTTATCATCTACTTCTTTAACAGAAAGCATTTTGTCAGATGCCATACTAATTTTAATTCCATAATCTGCATTATAATATTTTGAACTCGTCATTATAACTTGTTTATTAATTCCTGGGAATGTCAAAGCAAATTCACGAGCTTTAAGAATATCATAATTAAAAAAGTTTTGAAGTGCAAAACAAATTGTAATATAAAGAAGACGTTGAGACCATTCTTCTTTAGCACCAGTACCATAAATAGCAGAAATCGATTTTGCCAACATACGAGAATAAGAGTTAACAACTGCTTTTACGAAATTCGGTTTAAACTCCAAACTATTTTTATCTGTAATTAATTTTCTTGCGACATATCCACGCTGCATATAGACGTAAAAATCTTTTACATCTCTTACACTATAACTTTCAATTTCTCCATTTGCATTGTTGCGTACATAAGAAGAACGAGGACTTGTATCTACACTAGTAATCAGTTTTTTCTTATCAATAAAACTTAGTGAGGAAATAGAAGTAGGAAATTCCATAGCACTATTTTTTGGATCTTTTGGATCTGCCATATTAATAGGAATAACTTCTCCACGTTCTAGAGCTTTTGAAACATCTTTTGCTAATGAGTACTTATATGTCTTTAAAATCTGTATTAAATAATCATATTTATCTCTATCGATTGTATAATTGTTTATCCATCGGTTAATCGATTCAAACTTTTGGGATATTTTAAAAAATTTATCTAGACTGTAATACATTCTAGTAGTTTTTAAACTATTCATCGATTGACTCCTTAACGTAATTATTTATGTTATTAAAATTAATTTATAATATATTAATAATGTTTTTCTTATATAGAAAAAAGAAATACAAAAAAAAAAAGATCTGAGATTAATCTCAGATCTTTTATCGACAAATTTATTTTATTTAAAATGATAATTTACAAATAATGATAGAATTGGATGTTTTTCTTTCCATTCTTTTTCCAATTTCCGTTCTTTTTCTAGTTTCATATATTCGTCATCAGCAGATAAATGATTAAGAATAATCCTATATCTATATAAGTTAGGAATAGCCTCATTTAATTTATCATATTCTTGTTCTTCATATATATCAAATTCACAAATTTGAATTTTAAATTTTTTATATCCTTTATTAAACTCATTCGTTATATCAGAAATAAATGCATTTTTATAATCTTTATATATTTCAAAAATTTTATCAAGAATTAAAGAATTGAACACCAATATAAATTTTTTATCATCATCTTTATATACAAACTTTCTATATAATAAATAATAATCGTCTGATATTTTAATTTTTTCCGAGTCGCTGTCTATTTTGATAATGGTTTTTAATTTAGGATTAAAAATAATAGAATAAAGACTATCGCAAAATAATTTTATAGATTTATTATATTTTTCCACCATTATTTGTTTATTAATTTCTTTTTCTTTTTCAAAATTAGAAACTATATCATCATATAAATTTGTGTCTTCCATTAAAATTCTCCTTGTTTTAGTTTATTTAAATCATCCTAGATTCATATTATTTTTTAACCCCTGCTTCATAAAGAAAATTACATATCGCGTTTTCTATTTCACCACTACACCAATATTGAAGATTCCATTCACTTAATGTATCTTCACCGGCAAGTTTTCGAGTTACATAATTTGTAACTTTAGCATTAATTCTTTTAGATATGTCTTCGAGTAATGGTTTTAATTTATTATCATTAAGATAATCTCTGCCACCAGTATAATAAATATCGTGATTAGCATTATATTCAACATCATTAGGAATAAGACAAACTTCTTTATCACATTCTTCACATCTATAAATATTTGTATAATATATTTTATTTTTTGGATTCGAATAATTGACTTCACCAACGACTACATTATCAGCTTTTAAAAACATTTGATCTTTACAAATTGGACATAATGGATTTGAAATCTTTTCTCCACAGTATGATTTCGATTTAAAATAATCATATGCTTTTATATGCGTATAACAAATTTCACATCCAACCTCTTTACCTGTTTCTTTTTCTATATATCTTTTATTTTCTTCATCTTTGATAAATTTATCTTTGTCTTCAAAATCGACAATATCTTTTTCTGTCATTTTATCCTCCTTAAAAATAAAAATATTAAACTACAGCCCAAATGGACTGTAGTTTAAATTATTTAATTTTGATTTCTCAAAGGTGTTAAGAATGAATTTGCTACAGTGTAATGGTCTTTAATAGGGATGAAGTTAGTATCAATCAATCCATCACCAGTTCTATCAAGAAGAAGATTTCTTGGTGAAAATCCATCGATATATGCTTTTACTACTCTAAATTCCATTAAAGCAAATACGTTCAAAGTATCACCATCGAAGTCACCAGTTTGTGCTGACAATGATGTCAACGGTACTTGCATTACACATGCATTTGCATCTTTAATTACATGAACAACTTTAAGAGTTTGTTGAGAACCAAGATCCATAGTAGGGTTTCGATTCAAAACAATCCATAAACCTTGTTTGTGATTTTTGATCAAGAATTCACAGATGAAATAAATACTTTCATCAACTTCACTTGAATATTTTGCTTTCTTCAAATAAGCAACTAATTCAAACAAAGTCATATTACGGAAATTAGGATTTCCGATTCCTCTCATCATACAATTCAAAATTAACAAAGTATAAATTTCGATGAACTGTTTATAATTAAGTACAATGTGATCCATTCCTAAATATCTGTTATCAGTTAATGAAGTAATTACTGCACGTGAACTGAAAGAAGTTCTTGCAGAAAGAATAGTATTTCTAATTACTTTATGTTTACCTGACAATTTTGCAGATATAGTCATAGAATAATAAGACTGAAGTTGTTCCTGTATAGCCCAAAGAAGTATTTTATCTCCGCCATCTTTTAATCTTTTACTTGTACCATTTTTTAACAATTTTGCTGAACTTAAAATACTAGTTAAATATGAATTTAACTTATCATAACTAAACATTTTCTTTTTAGAACTCGCATATGCAGGTCTAAGAAGATTACTGAAAACAGGAATGTAGTTTGTAAAAATTCGTTGTCTCATAGCAATAAGAAACTTTGCTTTTTCTGCTTTTGCAGGTTTTATGGAAGCATAATAATTCATAACTTCTACAAAGCGTTTCTTAAATTCCATCATACCAATATTCTGGAATGGAGCTGCTTTAGCATCAACTTTAGAAATATCAATTGAATTACCATCAATATCAATATTAACTTGATACTTTAAAATTCTTTCAAGATTTTTAGCTCCTACTACAGATTTTATCATCTCATAAGCATCTGGTTGAATTACGTAATAATTTCCTAAATGAATCCATCCGTATTTTTCAAGATCTGCTCCAAAAGTTTCTTTGCATACTGTTCCACATTCATCGCAGATATCTCCTTCTCTAAGTCTTGAATTAAGTTTACCGCAATAACAAGAATACTCGCGAAGATCTTTATCGGTATCAACAATGTTTCCAAGTTCAGATGAATAAATACCACCTTCGATTGGTGTCACATCTCTTTTGTTAATACCAACATCCTGATTAATAATGTAAGGATTACCTTTAAGATATTTATCATAATAAAATCTTATTCTCCAATTTGGGAGAACCAGTTGGGATTCTGACAAAATTTCCTCCTATGTCTTTTATTCATGAATAACTTTTATTGATATATTTCCAAATATTTTCTTGTAAAGTTTTTTCTTCTTGCTTGATGCTTCACTATATGTATCAAATCTCTTAGCAAGTTTTTCGTCACTTTGAAAAGAATTTGTTTCTTCACAATATGACTTATTACCCATTACAAGAATATACTTTTCTTTATCATCCATAATTTTTCGTTTCCTCCTACGTTTTATAATATATTTTTATCTTCAAAAATCAATTTTTCGTTTAATAGATTCGTCATTATATCAACAAAAAATTATTTGATTTACATCAATAATAATTTGCTTATCTTTATTATAAATTATATCCAAAATAGTCTTTTTTTCTGGATTTTTTTCTATAAATTCTATCATAACTTTTCTAGCTTTATAAGCTTCTACTAAATCTTCAAATAGTTTAGCATTTTCCAATTTTTCTGTAAATATTGGTGTCCCAGAACGATGGATAAAATGCTTTAAATATTTTTTCTTTTCAGGACTGTAAATTATAAATTTAGAATCAAATTTGTTTTTAAGTTTTTCTTTATCTTTTTCATATTCATTTTTTATAACAAAATTTTCTAAATATTTACAACTTCCATAGTTATAAAGTTTAACTTTTGTTCTCATTTTATCCACCTATTATCATATATAAATTTTATTAAAGAAATAAAAAATTAACAACACGTTTAAATACGTGTTGTTAATTTATTTAATAAATACTACGTCTTTTTACAAATTTATTATAGTTTTCTTCATCCATAATAATAATTGCTGATAGATATGAAATAAAATAAACATTATCCGATGATATATTTTTTATATGATAATCAATATAATTATTTTCATGTTTAAATATACATCTATCTGATTCTTTCATAAATCCACATTCTTTAATGGGTGTACCTATAATTAAAGTTTGTAATATTCCGCCTCCATTATATGTTTTACTCATACATTCATTGTTAGATTCATATAATGTGTTAAAAACCAAAGAAGTTACAGATTCTAAAGATGATTTAAAAACATATTGGAATTTATCCGATAGAAATTTTATTAATTCATCTTTATAATCATCTTCTTTTTTATTGAATGAAAATACTTCTATTTTTACCGAAATATTCGGTTTTAATATAGATATCATTTTTATTCCTCCTTAATTATTTCAATAAATAATATATATTACAAAATTTAATAAATACAAAAAATAAATAGTAGGACCGAAGTCCTACTATTTACTTATCTTTTCAGATTAGAAAAGTCCACCTTTAGCGGCACCATCTTTTCCTTTCATCATGCTCATCATCATAAGAGTCTGAGCATCCATCTTACCACCGAAGAGCATAGACAACATCATAGGATTGTCCTTGAATTTGTCAAGCCCGCCGTTCATCATAAGAAGAGGAAGCATGCTGTTGTCGCCACCTTTGTTGTTCATCATCATGAGCATCATAGGATCGATTTTTCCATCCTTGTTGTTCATCATCATGAGTGTCATCGGATCAACCTTTCCGCCCATAAGTGTCATCATGAGCATAGGATTGTCTTTGAATGCAGCATTGTCTTTCATCATAAGGAAAGGAAGAAGTTTTGATGTATCGCCATCCTTGTTGTTCATAAGCATAAACATCATAGGATCGATGTCTTTGTTGCCAGAGAGCATCATCATTGTCATCGGATCAATGTCTTTCTTTCCTGAAAGCATCATCATTGTCATCGGATCGATCTTTCCGTCCTTGTTGTTCATAAGCATGAACATCATAGGATCGATGTCTTTGTTGCCAGAGAGCATCATCATTGTCATCGGATCAATGTCTTTCTTTCCTGAAAGCATCATCATTGTCATCGGATCGATCTTTCCGTCCTTGTTGTTCATAAGCATGAACATCATAGGATCGATGTCTTTGTTGTCAGAGAGCATCATCATTGTCATCGGATCAATGTCTTTCTTTCCTGAAAGCATCATCATTGTCATCGGATCGATCTTTCCGTCCTTGTTGTTCATCAACATGAACATCATCGGATCAATGTCTTTCTTTCCTGAAAGCATCATCATTGTCATCGGATCGATCTTTCCGTCCTTGTTGTTCATCAACATGAACATCATCGGATCAATGTCTTTGTTGCCGTTCATGAGCATCATCATCATCGGATCAATCTTTCCGCCTTTTGATCCGCTCATCATAACTGCAGTGTTGAATTTGTTTACAACATCTTCGCTGCCAGTCTTTTCGACTGCTGTTTCGATTGCCTGAACAAATGTCATAGCAACGAATGGGTTGATGATAGAACCACCAACATTTACGCCCATGAGCTTAAGATTGAAAATCAATTCAGGAAGTGAAGCCTGCATTGCCATCATTTTAGACATCGCATTGATTGATACCGGTGTCTTTGCTGAAGAAGCATTCTGTGTGTTCTTCTTGTCGTCCATTTTTAGGACCTCCTATAGGAAAATATTTTTTAATTTGCTGCGCAGCAAATTTTTAAGTACAATATCCGTATACTTACAAATCCTGTACATAGATATTGTTTAACATTGTATAATATTTAATCAAAATACTAATTTAATTTTTACTTATTAAGCATTTTCTGTATTGCCAATATTGACATCATATTCTTTGTTTTATCATCAAGTTTAGAACTATTGATAAACTTCTGGAATAAGATATTGTCATAACCGCCATCATATACGCCATTACCAGAGAAGAACTTGTTCAAGTCCACCTTAGACATTGCGAAAATACTTGAGCTGAATTCCAATTTCATTGTTTTAAGAGGATTCAACATAAAGCGTTTCATTCTAGGGTAATATGATTCTACAAATCCGAGTTGTTCAATGAATTTGCGTCTTGCATTATCATTTAAAACATTTACACCAGATTTTTCGATATCAGCTTTGAACAATTTTGAGAATGGAATAGGTAAGAACAATCTAGGATCTTTTCTATAACCATCTGTTGAATTTGTTCTATATTCTGGAACACGAATAAAGCATTTTCCTTGACCATCTTCAAATGAATCGAACGTCTTGAAGAAATTCTCATTATCCCACCAAATTTCCAAACTTGGACTTGGTAAAGTTGAAGGGTCAAATTCATATTCGAACTGATACTTGTACTGACTAAAATCAGTACCTAAGAATCTAGGATCTTTCACAGTATTATTGAGTTTGTGCTCTTTGATAATAGCACCAATAATATGATCAAATCCATCCATAAGAATCGAATCAGCTAATTCAGAATAATCTGTAATCTGATATTTTACTGTCTTACTCATTGGATCAGGTTTAACGATATATCTAGCAGTTGCAACCATATAAAGGTTGTGATTTTTCATATCCATCTTGTAATTTTTATTAAGATAGTTCATGAAGTCTTTAGCTGTAAATTCTTCGTGTTTACCAGATCTATGTCTAAGAGCAATAATACCAATTTCTTTTGTACATGGCTTACCTTGTGGATATGAAGAATTTTCTGCTTCAAATGAGCGGATGACAGGAATACTATCTGTATAGAACAGAGTATAATTTCCAGACAAATTAATAATTCTTCTTCCATCAAATTTTTCTTTATTAACAATCTTAATAAGATTTTTAATAGTTGCTTTTGTGCGTTCTTTAGATGTAAGACAATCAGAATAGAGATATGCCAATCCATATTTAGTTCCCTTAGGAAGAGGATAAGCAAATTCAACCTGACGTTCCATAATAGCAAGCTGCACTTTCATCTGTCCTACTTTATTACAATCAATACAGATTACACGCATTCCTGATTCGAAATCTACTACAGGAATTTCAAATGTATCTTCACTAATTGTAAATTTAGCATTAAGACCTGTACGCTTACATACATCATAAATAACTTTACCTAAATCAGATTCTTTAAATTCATTAATAAGATCTACTTCATCCATCAATTCATTGAAGTTTTCATTTTCATCTTCGCTGAATACTACAGGATTATTATACCATTTCTTATCAGATTCAGAAACTTTCTTAGCTTCATCTTTTACAAAATCTTTATGATTTACGTCTGATTCATCTGATACATTTTTTCCTTTTTCTTTTTTAGAAGTAACATCATCTCTTTCGAGAGTAATTTCTTCTTCATCATCAGTGAAATTTTCATTTACTGATTCGAGTTCAATTTCATCTTTTGAATCTTCAGATTCTATTGATTTTCTAGCCTCTGAAGTAATCGGCGATACTATTTTGTTTTCACCAGTTTCACTTCTTTCCCCAGAGGCTTTTGAAAAAGGGTTTTCATCACCACTTTCATTATCTAATTCAAGTGTAATCTCCCCATCATCTTCTTTAGTAGAAGTTTCAACCGCTTCGGTAGAAGTTTCTTCAGTTACAGATTCTTCTGGTTTCTTATTTCTACCAAATAAGTTATCGAAGAAACTAGGTGAACTAGAATTATCATCCAATTCAAGAGTAATTTCTCCACTGTCTTCTTCAGTAGAAGTTTCAACTGCTTCGGTAGAAGTTTCTTCAGTTACAGGTTCCGATTCTGTTGTTTCTGGTTCAGAATCAATTGTTACTTCTTCGCTGCTTCCACCAAATTCATCTTCATTCTGAATATCAGAAGTTGTGATTTCAGTTTCATCAGTTTCAGTTTCCTGTTCTGTTTCAAGAGTTACTTCTTCGGTAGAAGTTTCTTCAGTTACAGGTTCCGATTCTGTTGTTTCTGGTTCAGAATCAATTGTTACTTCTTCGCTGCTTCCACCAAATTCATCTTCATTCTGAATATCAGAAGTTGTGATTTCAGTTTCAGCATCCTGTTCTGCTTCGAGATTTACTTCTTCGGTGGAAGTTTCTTCAGTAGGGATTTCTTCGGCTACAGTATTCTCTTCAGTTACAGGTTCCGATTCTGTTGTTTCTGGTTCAGAAGCTTCATTCTGAATATCAGCACTTTCATCGAAACTTTCTGCAGATTCCGCGTTTTGAACATCAGGTTCAGAGGTTTCATCTGTAGTTTCTTCGTTGACTTCAGATTCTTCTTTTTCCTTTGCAGCATTTTCGTTTGCAAGCTGATCTTCATCTATGTATGTGATTGAATCTCTTTCTTTATTTACAAGAAAGTCTTCAAAATTCACAGTTACACTTTCATCTTCTTTCAAGATCGCAAAGATTTCATCTTCTTCAATTCCAAATACACTTTCTTCAGATTCATCTCTGTCGAGATCTTCGAAATATGTATCAGAATACAACATGATTACCTTAAGTTTAATTTTATACTTTTTGCTGTTTTCAACATTTGGTTTGAAAGTAACAAATTCGTTTGGATCAACAAACAAATTTGCTTTTGTAGGAATAAGTGTCGAATTAAACTTTTTATCAAGAATTTCGACTGCACGTTTATATAGCAATTTGTTAAGTGGACGTTCTGGTTCACTTGTAACACTTTCTTTTCTACTTGCAGCACATACTTCACATGAATTTACAAAATACTTTTTCTTAGTTTTAGGATTTTCAACTTCCTTAATTAAATCAATTTCATCGAGAGACTCAAACGTTTTCTGTTCGCCACACAATGGACAAACACCTGTGAGTTTCCCTTCACCATTCGCATTTTCACTTATATAAGTGATATTATTGAACGGTTTGTAACCCAACTTTTTAGCTCCAGAAATAAGGTGTTTTACAACTCCTTCTTCTGCTTCTGATGGACTAATCATATCTTTTAACCTCCAAAAATATTTTATTATTTATTTTAAAAACTAAATTCTTCTTCCTCATCTCCGTCGTCGATTTCAGAAGATTTTTCGTTTTCATTTGATTCAGTTAATAATATATTTGTATTATCTTCGTTTAAATTTTCATTTTTAATCTCATCTGCAAGTTTTGTTATATTTGTATTATCATTTTCTCTTGCAATTTCTCGCATTTCAATTTCATTATTTTCTGATTTCACTTCATCATTTAGATTATTTCGTCTTACGTGTTTATCTTTTGTTTCGTTAACGTGATCATTTTTAGTATCTACTTTTTCAACAGCAAAAACTGATCCTTCTTCTTGTGCATTAGCGAAAATATAATCTAAATCAAATTTACTTTTAGGTTTTTTATTTAATAAATCATTTCCAATTATTTTTTCATCATAATCAGGATTTTGTAATACATAATCGTCGAATGTTTCAGATTCTACGATGTCATCATCTTCATTTACAATTTCTGCTTCAAATTCTTCTACAGTTTTTTCTTCTATATTATTTTCTGAATCTACAGTTGTTATATTATTTGGATTATAATTAGGATTTTCTTTTTCTATATATTCATCATACGGAATAGATTCTACGATATCTTCTTCTGATTCTTTTTGTTCTTTCTCTCGTTTCTTTTCGAGTTCTTTTATTTTTCGCTTTTCTTCTTCAATTTCAATTTGAACTTCGCTCATTCGTTTTGCAGTTTCTGTTGGATCACTAGATTCTAAATATTTTTTAGTTTCTGAAATTATCGATCCATCTTCTTGACCGAATGAACCTTTGTCTTTCTTTTTTCCTCTCAATCCTTTAGGATTACATAATGGACACGGATTAGATCCATAAATATACACCAATTGTAACATTCTTAACGGTGTCATAAAATGTTTATGTTCCATATTATTGCAACATGTAAATTCGAGTTTGTCAGTCTGGAAATCATAAACCTCTTTCCCATCTTTCTTAATTACAAATGGACTATTTCCATTATATTGCCGTTGCAATGTCATAACTAATGAATATCTTGAGATTGTTTTTGGTGCTTCTACTTTTCCCATACAAACTCCTTTTTAAGTGACAATATATAGTAAAACATTTGTATATGTACTTATACTTAATTGTATAAAATGAAATAAAAATTAATATATATTGGAGGTCAAAAATGTCAGCATCACATTTTAGACGAAAACCTGAGGTTATACGCTTTAATGGTCAATTAGTTAATTTCGCAGCTCTTTGTCCAAATCAAGTGAACGAATCTGAAATCGAATATGATAATAAAAGATTATTTGAATTATTTAATCCAGAAAATAGATATCAGTTGAGTATGGGTTATAATCTTTTTAATATGTATTCAAAGGTTTTCAAAGAATACAGTTTCAAACTTTTTAATTTAGAAAATCTTAGATCTTTATTTTTAAAATTTTCAAACTCACCAAATAAATCTACTATTATAAATGAAATTTTATCAACAGATTGTGTTGATGTTAATGGTACAAGAAACGACATTAGAAATGCTTTTGTAAGTGATTTGAAGTGTAAAGCTTCTGTAGTATTTGCGGACAATACAGTTAATTGTGTTGATTTCTGTTTTGATACATTAAAAGATTATTCAGAAAATAAAATCGAAGGAATCCAAATTTCTGAAAATGGATTTATAAATCCATCGAAATTTACAGTTACAATTTTTATTAATAAAAAATATTTAGCAGATTATTTAAATTATACTGATGAAACTGAAGGTTATTTTCAGGATATAAGATTGTCATTGTTGGCTGCCGTTTTTAAAGACGGTTATAGAATCGCAATGACAGAAAAACTTATGATGTTACTGAATCTTCTCGGATCTTCTGATTTCACATTTTTAAATACATCTTCATCACAATATATCGAATATAATAATGAACGATTTGAAAATATTTCTAAAGAATTTTGCGAAACATATGAAGACATTATTACTTTATTAAACAAAGATGAAGATTTCAATAAATTGATTTCGATGTTACAAAGTTTATCAGCAAATATCAATCCATTAAATATTCTTTCATTAATTGAACCATCTGATAAATTAGTTGGTTCATTATTGAAAATTGAATTTAGAGATCCTGAAGAAAAAATCAATAAATTTATTTCTTCTTTTAAATTATATGAAACAGACGATGATAAAATTGTAGATAACGTAAAGAAAACTATTCTTGCAGCAAGAATTCTCCCTTTATTACAATTTGCTACTTATTATCTTCAAAATTCTTCAAATTATAAAGCATATAAAATTGTAGATGATACTATCGAAAAATTTGTTCATGATTTTGTTGCATATAATCCTATTTATAATTTTGATGCATTAAAATATACTCATTTTAATAATGATGAATATTATGATAAAATAAGAGATACTTTTAAAAATCCTTTGAAAAATACAAAATATGTAATGGAAGGATTCAACAGATGTATCAATAGAATAACAGCAAGAACAGAACCTGAACCTGTGGCTGTTCCAGAATCAGATTAAGGAGATTTTGATGATAACTACTAGCTTAAACATCAGAGAAAATCCTTTCTTATCTACAGAAGATTTTCAAAAAATTTATAATAGAAAACCTGAAAAATTAAAAGTTTCTATTAAAACACGTGAACGAGATTATCACGAATATGCTAGAGGTACTGAAGCTTTCTTTGGTGATAATAATGAATATAAAATTACAATGATTTCATTATTTGCCGAATTAAGAAGTGTATATCAAGAAGCAGTTTCTGATAAAAATAATAAAAAGACTAGAACTGATTTTTCTAAAAAAATCTCTCCTATTCTTAAAAAAATTGAAAAATGTGTCGAAAAAACTTTTAATATTAGTAGATGTTACTTTGGTCTTATTGATGATCTTAATGCTTGGTGTATTCCTATGTGTTTCGATGCAAACCTTGTAACAAAAAAGAATGGTCGTATTCACGTAAATGAAAAATTAAAAATATCTCTTGAAGATATTGCTGAAACAAAAAATGGATATAAATATAAAACACCAGATGGAAAAATTTACTGTGTTTCTTTTGGTATTCATTTTCTTGATAAGAAAAACGGAAAGGATTTGTTTACAGATGAAGAATGTGTAGCAGTTATGACACACGAATTTGGTCACGCTATGCAACACGCAATTTGTTCTATAAACGAAAACCTCGCCTCAGTTTATATTCATTCATTATTTGAAGACGTTTATAATCTTTTGAATCCTATCGTATTATTATTCTCTTTTGGTTTCTCTGGATTAGCTGCAATTTTTGAGCATAAAACTATGAAAGAAATTAGAGATGATGATCCGGAATATATTGGCGGTCAAATTATTAAAGAAGAAATTGGCGCCAATAGAAAAGATTATGATAGAGAATATTTTGGTGAAATGATTGATACAAACACTCATGATGTAACAAGATCTTTACCAAAACAAAAAGATCATAAAATCTTGAAATTCTTTGGTAAATTTATTTCATTCACTATTGGTGGTTTACTTAAAATGATAAGTGAAGTACTTTATTCTGTTTTAAGTACTCCTTCAAATTTATATGCTCTTACACAAAAAAATTTCTTAAATAAAAATCGAAGATTTGAACAGTTTGCAGATATTTATACTGCTGCTTATGCATTAGCTCCAGCTCAAGCTTCTGCTCTTGCTAAAATCGGAAATTTACACGGATATAAACAAGATTATGGTATTTTCAGTTTATTGAATTATGTACCTGTTGCAAATCTTATTACTGGTGCTGCTCATTACACAAGTCTTTCTATGCAGCAATTAGTAAATGGATATCCTGATATGACTGGGCGAATGGCTGCCATGTATAAATCTTTAAAAACCGATCTTGAATCAAATAAAGATTTAAGTCCTGAAGATAAACAAATCATTCGTGATCAAATTGAAACTATGAATGATACATATAATCAATATGTATATGATTGCTCTCCAAAAGGATTTGTTTATGCATTAGTTCACAAAATTCAATTTAAGAATTTGAAAAACGAAAAGAGCGATGCTGAAACAAATGTAATTGAAGCATTAAAAGATTTCTCTAAAGAAAAGAAACTTACTTCTAAACCTACAGAAAATAGAGATAAAGAAGTAAATATTTCTTCTAAGAATCTTATATCAGCTATGCTTACAGGAATTAAAAACTTAAAAACTAATTACGGTTCATCTACAAAAGGTCTTCTTAATGTAATTGAACCAGAATTACGAAAAATCTAAAAAAAAAAAATAAAATACTGGTGGTATAAAACCACCAGTATTTTATTTCTGCTTAACTACCAGTCACACAACTTAATGCGTGAATCAATAAATGCTTCGAGTTCATTCATTTCATGATAAGTAATTTTGTGACCATAGTACGCATTATTAACACTCTCTTTAAGAGCACGAAGAGAACCTCTCTTATTCTCATTAGGAGTACAAGAGTTTAGAATCATCATAGATTCCCTATCAACTTCATACTTCAATGTATCAAAGTACATACTTGATTGTGTCGACTGATAATATGGATATGGTTGCTGCTGTGGTTGTTTTGGTTGATGTACAACGACAACTTTACGACTATCACGTGCATCTTCGAGTTCGTCAGAGATATAATCACCAATTAAAGCACCAGCAATTCCTCCAACAGCTTTTTCTGCTGGTGAATCTCCAAACATAGATCCGAGAATTCCACCAACAATGGCACCTCCAACAGTACCATTAGCCATATCATTAAAATTGAACATACTCATAGTATTTTTCCTCGTGATTATCTAAATAGCCTTTTCTCTAAGGGAGCATAGGTTTTCTCTCCTATACTGCTTATTCTCAGTATTAACTTATCATACGATAAGTCGAAGGATTTTTATTCTTATTCTTTCCTTCATTATATAATATACCAATAAAATTATAGTTTATTACAAAAAATATATTTTAGGGATCTATAAGATCCCTAAAATAATTTATTCAGTTTTAGTATTCACTTTATTTATAGCATTCTTTAAAGTTAAAAATGCATTTATCTTTCCAACAATAATAAAAGTTATCAGATTTTCATACAAATAATTTATAATCAATTTCATTCCTTTAATATAGTATACTTCATGATCAAAAATATCTACAAATTCAACTTTTCCATCAGAATCAGTAATAATTTTGCTAAGATATTTTTCTTTTATATGTGAATATTTTTTAATCATTTTTTCGCATGTTTCATCGTTATATTCATCATTTGTTAAGAAAAACGAATCTGACTCGTTCTTATTGATTTCATTAGTTAAATCAGAATATAATGATCTTACTATATTAGTTATATCATAAGTAGTTTGTTTATTTCCATCTTGTGTATGAGCTCCAACCAAAAACGGTTTATCGATCTTTAAAAATTTTAAAAATTCATCAAAGCCATTTAAAATATCCATTGTTTGTGTTAATTCGAATGAGTTCATATTTCCTCCTTTTTATTTTTATAATTATTCGTTTTATAATATATATTTAATAAAAAATTATGATAGGAGATATACTCCTATCATAAAAATTTACTTTTTAACAGAATCGGTGATCAAACCTTTAAGTTCTTTCATTGCATTTGCACCATCTTCTTTAGTATCACAATAACCAAAGAAAGCACATAAAAACCATGGAATACCGACAGCTGAAATAAATAATTTATAATCAACTTGTTCAGACATAGTTTGAACATATCCATCTTCATCTGCTTCACCGACAGCACCAGTTTCTGAACCGCTTGCAAATGCAAAAAATCCAAAAATAAGTCCTGTTACAAAAAACAGAACGCTCATAAGACGATAAAAAGATAACTTTTTCTTTTCCATATTTTCACCTCTAATTAAATGTTAAAAAAATAATAGTGGCATCAATTGCCACTATTATTTCATTTTTATGCATCTTCTAAGAATAAATCTTTCTTTTTATTAATATCATCATCACCAAGAAGAATACCAGCCCACTTAATAGCTTCTGGTACATTATTCATTGTTACCTGAATAATCTTTCTTGTTTTAGGATCCATTGCTGTTTCTCTTAATACATCCGTATTTACTTCACCAATTCCTTTATATCGATCCAATTTACATTTAGATCCGATAAGCATCTTATCCAAACAATTAGAAAGGTGATATAAAGTTCCGTTATAAATAATCTTTGTCTTTTTGTCTCTCATTTTTACATTACCGAGTTTAATTTCGCAAAGTCTATTATAGATTGGTTTATAAATACTATTAAAGAATTTTGAATCTACTTTTAAGAAGAAGTGTTCAAATCCTTTATCGAAATAATAAATTCTATAATTTGGTTTAGAAGTTTTAAGATGAACTAAATATCCAAGTTCTTCAAATTGTTTATATTTACCAGTCATAAGATGATCAAAAGATCTTACTATAATTTCAAGTAAGTTAGGATCCAAATTTAATTCTTTTGCATAAGTATCAAGGAATGCATTATATCCGTTAATCTTATTCAAGAAAACTCTAAATACATTCTTGTTGATAACTTTATTTTTTGCATCCAATAATTCGAATCCATAAAGTGCAATTGCTACTTTATAAATACTGAAATATGTTTCATTAAGAATATTGATATGAATATTTTTAGGATAATTCAATCTATAGAATGGAGGAGTTGCAATAAATACATGTCCTTCTTCAATAAGTTTAGGATAGAATGCTAAGAGATATCCTAAAGCCAATGAAGTAATATGAGAACCATCAGGATCTGAATCAGCCATGATTACAATCTTCCAATATCTTAATTTTGAATAATCTGCATCTTTACCTCTTCCTTTAATTCCCAATACAGAATTGAATACTTGTAATTCTTCTGTCAATACTGGATTTTTCTTTCCTGTAATATTAAGAATTTTTCCACGAAGAGCAAGATATGCTTGTGTTCTAGCATCGCGTGCACCTACTAATGCAGAAGATGCTGACAAACCTTCACAAATATAAATTTCATTTTCTTTTGGATTATTTCCTGAACAATCTGTAAAGTTCTTGAAATTCAATTTAGATGATACAATATTCTTTACAGATACTGTATTCATTGTATTATCTCTTGCTTCTTTTGCTGCAAATGCTGCTTTAGCTTTAAGAACTGCAAGTTTACAAAGTTTATCCATTTCATTACGATGACTATTTGCCCATGCTAAGAAATAAGTATAAGCATTTATAGACATAAATTCGAAAGCATCTCGTGAAGTCAATCTATTTTTTGTCTGTGCATCATACAATGGATTTTCCATTTCAAGAAGTACGACCATAAAGATATTATCAATAATATCGGCACCCGTTACATTAAATTTAGCACTTTTAGGTACATAATTATTTTGTTTAAGATACTGAGTAATAGCTCTTGTAACACCGGCTTTAACACCATCTACATGAGTACCATTTTCAATAGTAGGAAATCCTTCTACATATGACCATACTTTGGAATCACCTTCTTTATCAAATGATATTACAGCTTTACCCCACATATTAGTTGTAGGATTTTCAGCTTCAAATGTACATACATCATCAATGAATAATTTCGTTTTTGTTCGTTTAGCAAGTAAATCAAGATATTCTTTATCAGATCCTTGGAAATAATATAATTTCCTAACACCATCAAATGTTACATCGATATATATTCCTCTATTTGTAAACATAAGACCAGTCATAAACTCATCAAATGCTTCATAGTCTAAATATACACCAGTATCAATAACTCCAATATTTTCTCCAAAGAATGGTTTCAAATAAGGTTTAAACTTTAATACAGTTCCAGTATCTTTTCCAGAATATGGTTTAATATCGTGTTTAACTTTAATACCATTTTCATATCTTACATTACAAATTTTTCCATCACGTTTTATAGTTAATTCAAGATAATCAGAAATACATCGCAAAACACAAAGACCCATACCATTTGATCCATTGTGTTTTTTATACGATTTATTATTATATTTGCCACCAGAATAAATATTATCCATAATGACATCAATAGATCCAATAGGAATACCGCGACCATTATCTTCAACATAAATTTCCGGTGTTTTAGAATCAATCTTTACTATAACTTTAGTTGCATATCCCGACGATGCTTCGTCATTAGCATTCTGAATTGCTTCTTTTGCCAATTTCATTATTGCAACTTGACCAACACCACTAATGAAAGTAGATGGTCTTAATCTAATACCCTCAATCATTCCAAGATTGATAATACTAGACTCGTCATATTTTTCTTCTTTAGCCAATTTATTTTACTCCTTCATATTATTTTCAAGTGCTTCGCATATAGCATTTTGAGTTTCTTCATCATTTGGTTCTTTCGATTTTAAATCTTCTGCAAGCGATTCTAATAATGCATTTTCGACATTACGATTAATATTTTTATGATAATATAAACCATTTGCAATAGTAGTATATTCTACATATGAATATTTTCCACTATTTTTCACATAGTCTATAATTTCTTCAGCCATACTATCTAATTCAGGATCAAATACTTTATGTGAACATCTTCCACGTACAAAATTATTAATATATTTAATTTTCTTTTCTATCTTTCTTTTATGAAGATATTTTTTAATGATTTTTATCATTACTTTTTTCTCCTTTTATTTTGTATTTTTTCGTATAAAGTCTTTTATTACTCATATCATAATATATGATTATTTTTACATCTAAAATTCTTATAATATAAAGATAATAAATATTATCAATTCCAACCATTAATTGTAAATACGAAATAGTTTTATCATTTATCGATTTAATACTTTCATCGATATCTTTATATTTTCGTTGTTCCTTTCTATACTGTCTACATAATTTTCTAGGTTCATCAAATATATCTTTTAATTGTAAAACATTTCTCATAAAATATTCATTCCAATATAACTCAATATCATGTCTTTCTTTGTCATAAATAATCATAGCAGGTTTATCTTCTTTTATAGTTTTATTGTATGACTTTTCTATCATTTTTATTAAAATCTTTTTCATTTGTTTTAAATCTTTTATTTGATTATGAAAAAGCATATCATAAAAATTCAAATAATTACAATAGATATCATTATCATATTTCGATTTAAAAATCATTTTAAATCTATGTTTGATTTTTCTTATTAACATTTTATTCCTCTACTTATAATATATTTTTAAGTTAATTCTTAAATAAATAATAAAAACGTATTAATATATAATTAGTAAACTATTGGAGGATATATAAATGACTATCAAAGAACAAGTTGCAGATTGTATCGCAAAAAATAGAAGATTTTCTATTACTGCAGATCAATACACATTCTTGGATGCATTAGTATATGATATTTCAGATCCTGATGCAGTTCGACTTCTCTGTAAATTTAATACTAGTCCTATGACTGTAGTTGAACCCGAAATGGGTAATAAACAAACACTTACTGGATTACAGGAAATTATTGTTCCATATGATAAAATTAATTTTATTACATGTCTTGATGTATCAGAAGATTTGATGGAAAAATATAAAGAAAGATTCCCTGATGATTATGAAAGAAGATTAAAATTAAATCACGTTGAAGGTGTTTCGTGGAATAATCGAATTAATATTAAAGGAACAGATTATAAAAAACCACCTGTAGAACCAGCAGTAAAAGTTTCCGAAGAAGGTGTTGTACTTTAAAAAAATATCTCTGGAGGAATATTCCTCCAGAGATTAATTTATTTTATGGTTCAGGTACTTCAACGATAAGTTCTTCCGTATCAGTTATTCCATATACAAGTTGAACTACACGTCCGATATTACCTTGACCATTTATTGATTTAATTAATTCTTGTTCTGCTTTAGCAAAATCTTTTTCTATATCAAAATCATCTTTATCCAATATATTTTCTTCATTTACAACAGTTTGTTTATATCCGAAATCACTAGCATTTTGTGATGAATAAATCAATTCGGGAGTATCTTCAATTTCTTTAATAATCAAAACTTCTCCTAATATTGGTGTATTTTCATCATCAATACCAATAATTGGTGGTGTAGGTTTTTCATTTTTAAGTCTATCGAAAATTTCTATTTTTCTTTCGATAGAATCAATTTGAACTTTATAACCACCAAGCATATTAATTTGTGCATCAGATATCCACTCGTGTTTATTTTCATTGTTTTCAATATGTTTTAAAAGATTACCATTTTTGAATTCAACTTCAATATATTCATTAAGAAGAGATTCTGAATTTTGGAACTTTGAATTTCCGTTTTCATCAAAATATGTTGGATATACATTTGCTATTACATATTTTCTAACATTTTCTTTTACTTTATCCATAATTTCTGACGATCTGTTATTATATTCAGTATAATAAACATTTATTTCTCTTTCTTCCATAGGTTCAAGATATCCATCACCATTTTTATCATAACCTACTATAGGATTACCCAATACATCATATTCATATATTGGTCTTCCTTTCTTTGTTTTACCTATATAATTTCTTTTTTCAACTTCAGATATTTTGAAAGATTCTACGCCTTTTTCATTATAAATAATTTCTATTACAGGTTCACCTTTTATAGTAAAACCATAAATAGGTTTATTATTTAAATCAAAACCATAAATAATCTTTTCATTTTCATCAGTTCCAAAAGGAGAAATTATAGCAGATCCATAAATGTTTTCATTATTACTATTATATCCGATAACAGTTCTTTCTTCCTCAGTATATTCATATACAGGTTTTCCGTTAAAGTCATAACCAATACACTTATATCCTTCCGGATTTTCAATATTATAAATCAAATCAGTTTCACCAAATACTCTATTACCAAATTCATCATAACCAACTACTGGTTTAATGATCATATATTTCAGCATATCTTCATAATCTGAATTTATTTTTTGATAAGATTGTATTTGTTTCTGATAAGCTTGTTTCAATACTCCAGATGCACCATTATTAATGTATCCTTGTAATGTATCGATCTTACTTTGGTTTTCTTCAATCGTTTTATTTATTTGAGATTCTGTTAAATTATTATCTTCAAGAATAGATCTATCTTTATAATATGCAAATACAGCTCTATCTCTGCTATCTGTTCCAATAGGTTCAATATCAGTGTAAAATAGAGGTGTTCCGTAAACAGCTTTTCCTTTTGTATTATATCCTATAATAGGACAAATATATCCTGTATCAGTAACAGGGAATGCGTTAGGATAACCGTTTTTATAAGAACCGACATTGTTAGTTCTTATCGTTTCAAGAATAACATCTTGTGATGGATATCCTAAAACAGGGAATCCTTCTGCATCATATCCACATATTTCATATTCTTTTGGATAATAAATTTTTCGTTCTTCTTCAATAAGAAGTTTTCTAAATCTTCCGGCAATATATTCATCACTTTTTTTAAAGAAATCACTCTCTTTAGCTCTACCATATTTTCTAACATATCGTTTCATATCATCAGGTAACATGAGTTTACTTACGTCGGTAGTAAAATCTAATTCAAGTCTTTTTAAATTTTTTAATGTTAATTCTTTAAGTTTAGTTCTATTATATGATGAAGCTTCACTTTCACTAATTACACTACGATTAACTAAATACTTTCTAAGAGTATCATCAGACATTCTATTAACTATATCTTCTGTAGAAGTTTGATTTTCATTGTATTTCTTTTTAAGATATAATTTCTTTTCATCATTACTCATTGCAGCAATTTCTAAATCATTTTTTTCACCAAAATTCTTTACTTCATTGTGCAATTCAGTTTCACTCATAGATTCAATTATAGGTGTATATGGATCTGCTTCTGAATCAATAGTTGGTCCAGTTGCAGCTTTAGATGTATTTACTTTGTTGCTACCACTACCACTCTTATTATTTTTATTTTTCGATTTACTATTCGATTTTTGTTTTTGTATTTCTTCAGGATCAGGTTCTGGTAAAGTTCGTAAATCATTATAGCTAATGTATTCAATACTAGCAGGATTAAATAAATATGGTTCCATAGATTTACCATATACATAAAATGCTTCTTCTATCGTATTAATTACACCAACTAAAGTCTTACCAAGACCAACGTCTAACAATCCTGCGAATGATTTATCTAGTGAGCTAATTAATGTACTGTATACAGGATATTTCAATCTATCATACCATTCTTTATTGGTCATATATTCTTTTTGAATATTTCTAGAAGCTAATAAAATATAAATACTTTTATTATTTACATTTCTAGGAATAATAAAAGTTTGTTCATAATCTGGTATTAATGATGATTTTTTAGTTACATCCGATACACTTCCAATAAGACTTTTTCCTTTTTTAGGTTTAAAAAACGGTAACATTATACTTAAATCACTTTTACTAATTCTTGCAACTTGACCGTATTTTTTATCTTTAGTACCAAATGCACTTGCTTTCAGATTAAATTCACTAAGAGCTTCTGAAACAATTTTTGGTGTCAAATTAGAGTATGAATTAACGATAATAGTTTTCATAATCTTATAAAGATTTTTATAACTCTTATCAATAAGTGTTTGAATAGTCTTATATTGAGGATCTTCCATATATTTATCCTCATTATTAATAGCCAATGCTTCCATCATTTTAGTATTTTCTTCATAATCTTTTTTAGCTGTTACATATTGTGGCAGCATATTTAAAGCTGATTCATTTTGTACAGTTGATTCTAAAAAATCAATTATAGTTTTAGATTCTTTTATTTTTGTCTCATAATTTTTTCTCATTCCTTCTTGTGTTGTACGATCATAATTAGCAGGAAGAGGATAACAATCTTCAAGTTCTTTTATTTCTTTTTGTAATTCTCTCATTATATAAAATGCTACATTGAATGAACCATATCGAGCAGCTTTCATAGCTTCAGATACACCTTTGTTATTTTCGACAGTGTATCTAATTCCTTCAAGACTGTCTACGTAAGCTAAAGATAATGGCATATCGTGTTTAAAACAAAGATTTCTTATATAATGATTTTTATATGCAATATTTGAACCTACACCAGCTAAAGGATATAAACCCGCTAAAAAGACAGCATCAGGTACATAAACTCTTGATAGCAAAATACCTTTAAATTTATCTGCTAAAGTTTGTAAAAAAGTACCAGATGCACTTTTTAAAAATCCCCATGTTTCGCTAGCATCAGATTTTAATTGTGTTAAAAAATTACTAAATATTCCTTGTATTCCATCTTTAAATAAACTAGAGATTGGTAAGTTTTTATCAATTACTGCAGTCATAGCGGCAAGTAATTTATCCAAACTATATTTATTTTTTAAATCTACAGGAAATTGAAATTTACCATCTTTAAATAATGCACCAGCCGGTAATTTATTCAACAGAGTGAGTAAATCGGTTTTAGCAGAAGCTAATGAAGATGCAGATTCTAAACTTGAACCAACAGAACCTGCTGTACCAGAAGCCACTCCACCTGTTGCATCGCTTAATGCACCGCCACCAGTATTTTCATCAGGTATAGCTGATTGATTTTCAAACGTATTATCAATTAAAGGCATTATTATAACCTCCATTATTTCATTTGTTATATTATTATGTAAAATGGTTTATATTATAGAAAAAAAATAAATGCTGTAGCTGGATTGCTACAGACATTTATTTTTATTTTACCAATGAATAGCGTCTACAGCTATAGCATTGCTATATTCTGGTCGACGTACTTCCAATGAAGTAATAGCATCAGGACTCCAGTTTCCTGTGCTATAATCCATCAATTTATAATACAATGCCGCTGTATTTTTTACAACGATTGGTTGTTCGCGTTCAAAATGAACAACAATGTCATCATAACCATCTGGAAAATTCTCCTTGATGAAATTTTTCAATGTTTCACCAAATACTACTTTCTGTGGCTCGAACTGATTATAAGTAATTTTTGCGTCCATAATAGACTCCTTGAATAATAAGATATTTTGTTTTTCCAGTCCATACGGACAAGGTTTGTTTTTATTATTTATCTTATATTCACTATATAATATGCTACTAAAAATATACTTTATTACGAAAAAATAAGAGCCCCGAAAATACGGGGCTCTTAATAAATCTCTATTGCTGCGATAACAATGCTCTACATATAATTCCTACATTATTTAAACCTGCTCGTTTATCACTTGGAGTTTTGCTAATTACGAATACGAGTTTTCTGTTATCTATTCCATAATATAAAATCGCATGCTTTCTTTTACTCTCAATATCAAAACCAAGAGATTTTAAACTTCGTTCAAGCTTAGGTGTCCACGCCGTATA
>Ga0247609_10001253_pt1 | contig 31159 bp, 49 predicted proteins | sample 172DNAGHGlowgp2_FD_193487 | JGI IMG/M metagenome (GOLD analysis project Ga0247609, IMG submission 193487) | Sheep rumen microbial communities from Palmerston North, Manawatu-Wanganui, New Zealand - 1728 DNA GHGlow gp2 | ecosystem: Host-associated > Mammals > Digestive system > Stomach > Rumen ... | reverse complement strand
GTATCCAGGCTGATTGTGATATTTTTTTCACGGGGGGGCTATCCGATCAGGATCACGCGCCCGAGTTCGTCAATCTTGAATCGCCTTGTTGGTTTGTGTGCGAGTGCGTGGCAATCACGACAAAGCAGTTCGAGATTGTCGAAGGCCAGTGCCACGTTCGGATCAGTGATCGTCTCAGGCGTCAGGTGTATCTTGTGGTGCACGATGACGCCCGGCCTGTAGATCCCTTGCTTCAGACATCGCTCGCATAAGTTCTGCTTACTCTTTGCGTATGCTTTCCTGCAGTCCTTCCATGCTCGGCTGTTATAGAATGGCGCTGCGAAGTCTCTTGCCATCAGCGAACCTCAAACCTTCCTGTTTCTCTATAGTCCCAATGTCGCTCACTATCTAGTATGTCGTACATTGCATACTCTTTGTCAGGCGTCCACTCACAGGCACTGACACAATTGTCACACTTCTTACGGTTGCATATGTAGTATGTTTTCTTTTCGCAATAAATTGTTCTGCTCATGTGTAAAAGGTTGGGCGCGCCAGTCTGTTAAGCAGCATTAAACACAAGTAGATAGATGTATATGAGGTCGGACGCAACAACAATAACCGCGAAGGGAACAACGGACACTGGCACGCCCGCTCATAAGGTTAGAAACTCCGCTGTTCCGGATGTAGGCGAGCATAGCTCAGGGCGGCGACTGCCGATGCGGGGAGTTGCAACGGCAAGATCGCCCGCCCTGTGTTACACATACAAAAAGAGCCGGGGATGTTTCTTTCCTCGACTCTCTTCACCATATACAATACTACAAATCAGATGGGGCATTCTAGGACTTCTTTGTGAACCTGAGCGAATTCCTGCAGCGCATAGCCGTGAAGCTTTGTGACGTGCCGGAAAGTGTAACCGGTCTCCGATGCAATAGCTTTCCAACGCAGGCCGTTGATGTACCTGAGGCGCAGTATCTGTGCGTGTGTGGGATTGGCAAGCTGATTGATCATGTGTGATCGCTTGTCGATTTCCGCACGGTATTTGATCAGGTTCGTCATGTACCTGTCGCCCAGTTCGTCGAGGCGCACCATAAACTGAGCCATGGCGTCTGATGATGGTGACGTCTGCACACGGTCTTTGTCATAGCGGATCGCTTTGATCTGCTCGGCCTGATGTCTCGCTTCTTCCATCTGAAGTTCAATGCTTCGGATGATGCGGCGGTAGTCATTTACTTCACTCAGATATTCCTTAGCTGTCATTGGTGAACACTCCGTGGTATCGTGTTACGTTGTCGTTTCTTTGGTTCGTATACGGTACAATCTTCCGCATCACATATCAGCATCCGGCTGTGTCCGGTGTACCCGATGTAATCACAGATGATCGTGGATTCCTTCGGGAACTTACAGCCGCCCGGAGAGCCGTACTTGAATGTTGATGCTGTGCCGTGATAGCGGCATTTGCGGCAGAGGTGTCCGTCATGGTTCTCCATGTCCATCACCGTCCCTTCCGCACATCTCAATCAGGAATGCGATGTTACATGCGTGATGCCACAGGTGCGGGAGACCACTCTCCTCATCTACTCCGTATGGGTCATCCAGGTATGCAAGCCAATGCCGGAATGCAGCGTCCTTGTACCGCTCAGGTTCTACTCGTTTCCAGTTGTCAGGGTCGCCGTATTTCTCAACACCATATTCTCTTATGCGTGCGATTGCACGGAAGATGCCGCGCGGACAGAGAGTGAGGCGCGGTTTGCCTGCGTCTGATTTAATGTTCTGATCGTTCATGTTGTTCCCTCTTTATGTACTCATCCCAGAAGAACACACCGGCGATTGAGATGATATTGATTGTGATTAATACGATTACTGTTAGCATTTTGTTTCCCTCGGATCGCAGTTATAACCATGATCGTCCTGATTCGGTACAAATTCATATCCGCCGCTGTCGTGACCAGTACGGCATCCATCTCCATTCTGTAAGTTCATATACGCAAGTTCGCCCTGATCGTTAATACATAGATGATCGTGCCTGTCATCACCAACCCTGTGTATCATTCCAGAATACCTGTCACGGACGTAGATATCTATATTACTCATTCGTCTGCTCCTTCCTGATATCTTTCTGGTAGTGGCATCCATGCGATGACGTTTCTGAGCCAATAGAATCCATCCGCATCACACGCACTCCACACGCCTTTTCTGCTTGGGTCTATTGATCCGATATCAACATCGCCATCATATGTGGTTATTAGATAATTACCATATTCTTCTGGCAACCTCTCACTGCATGGTATCCACCGCACAGGCTAAACGTCTGCTTCATAATCACTTTTAGCTTGCATGTAGCCTTGCTTATATCCATCGTCATGTTCTTTGTCAATTTTCTCAATCATGTCAAAATCAGGCTGTGCGGATGGCAAGTGTTGTATATCCGTGACAGCTAACACGCATGGTGTCGTGTACTTCTTGACTCTGTTTCTGACGATATCAATCGCCTCCTGTCTTGAAATCAAATCGCACGCATTCGTTTTCGTGCGTTTGTCGTGCGTTTCTGCATCATGAAGATGTACCATTTCTGAAAAGGTTTTCTGCTCCTTCAATCTTTCCATCTTTGGACAACTGCAACCCCAACAACTCGCCTCGGTTGGCTGTGCGGATGGCAAACTTCTCAACCCCAATTCCGCTAATGCTTTTGCAAATTCATAAACGTTTAAATTTTTATAGCAATCATTCGGATAGTGCCATAGAGCATTTGCCATCGCTAAGATCGCATCCTCACGGTATATGGTGTCCTTACTCATCCTGTTCACCTTCTCCCCAACACGGCAACTGTACCATTGCCATTTTCATTTCGGTCTGAATCGTACTGCACCAGTTTCTAAGATTTTCTGACTCGATTTGAGCGCATATCTCAGTTGGATTGATGTCAAAAATAAGGCCGTTCAAACGTTTTGCCGCCTTGTTCTTCTCGGGAGGAAACCAACATTTCTGCTCAAACTCACCCCTAATAAACTCCGGCATACTTTCGTATTCTTCTCTTGGCATATCGTCAAAGTATGTAGTTTCGTGAAGAAAGCGCATACAAACCGCCACAGCATCATCAAGTGTTAACATCAGCATTCTTCGTTCTCCTTTCTGCATGACTGCAAAAATCAACAGGGTCACAAGAGCCACACCAATGTCTACACTCAAACTCATCAACACCCTTTGGCAAATATCCGTACATACTCATGTTGCACTGAAACCATTTGCACTCTGCACACCGTATAATTTCCGGCTGTGCGGATGGAACCATCTCAAACTCAGGTGCTTCTCCGTCTATCGCATTCTGTATGAACCGCCCTGCATTCCTGAATGCCTTTGCAGATACCGAATCACCCACGCTATGCATAAGTGTTTTTGCCGATTCTTTTACCAGTAGCATCCTATCAATACTGTCAAGCCATCCCATCTGCCAGAAGCGAAACAGGAGGTCGTCAAGCACCTTCATTTCATCTGGTGCGGTTTCGATGTTTGTTGCTTCAATCAGTTCCTTCTTGTACTTCTCGATTAATTCAAATCTATTGTCATTGCATAAATCACTCATGCGTTTCTCCTTATCAGTTTTTTGCATATAATCCTCATAGTCTAACCATATGTTCATGGTGTACTTTTCTTCTGCATAAAATCCGATGACCTTGCAGTCATACCACGGAATCAGTATTACATGATCTCGGTATGCCTCTACCCATGTTTCTTCCTCTGACATGAAACACAGATTGATTTTAAATACGGATTGTGGTCTGAAATCATCCCATTCTTCCCATTCATCTGGAAGCGGTTCTTCCGGCTTCATCGCTACAAGCAATTCACGCAATGTTATCATCCTGTTCCCTTCTCCAATCTTCCAACATGCCTAGTATTGGATTGTCATAGGCATAACTCATATCTTCCCAATCATCTGCGTATCTTTGAATCCAATCCAAATGAATGATGTCTCCGACATTCGTGTCGGGAACATTGCTAGGGACATCTGTGTCCTTACCAAACTTATATGCTTTTTCTATTAGATCGGCATAGAAATCGAATGCGTGCGAGTATGTACTGTAATCAATTTCTCCGCACGAATTTAAACCGTTCAGATAGTCGGCAGATTCAGCCTTAAGTTTCTCTAATTCAGATGCTGTTGCAGCTATTCCCCAACTCATTGTGCTTTCTCCCTTATCCCGAATAATCTGCCGCCAATGCGGAAATCAGCTTCTTTTCCAGTGTATCCGTTGTCAAGTATTCTCTGCTCAAGTTCTAATGCCTTGATTGCCATATCGCATGATTCTTTCATCAGTGGTATAAGCGCATCTCTATATGGATGATCTTTCCCTGTCTCTTTAAGTCCTGCCTTTATAGCTTCTTGCATCTTTATCGCTTCTTTGTTCGTCATGATTTACCCCAATCTATTGCCTGTCCGCATTTCACACAGTAGCGTCTTTCTGGATGCAAATTTCCAATGCCAGAAAGCTGTCTTCCGCAATTGCCACAACGCTTAGTTGATGTTGTGGTTCTTACAGACATTGGTATCTGCTTATACAGTGCTTCGATTGCCATGTCAAACATATCTTCGTTAGGCTTGTATCCGCTGAACTCTTTCGACAATGCTTTTAATCCCTTAATCGCTTCTTTGTTGGTCATCTTGTTCACCTCTTCGTCTTCCATTTGCGCAGTACCATCCGCCTGTTGGATATTTGCCGCTTAAAGCACACCTGCCTTGCAGAGAATCCTCTTGTTTTGTCCACCAATGACAATCCTTGCACAATACCACTGACAGAACTTCCGGCATATCCTCAACAATGCTGACCGCATGAACAAGCCCTTTGTAATCATCGGTATACCTGTATACGTTCCCGCCAACATGTTCTGCGATGTTTGCATTTGCCGCCTGTTGCAGTGCTTCGATTGTTGCGTCCTTGTCAATCGTCCTCATGTTGCTCCCTTTCCGTAAATGCCTCATAACATTCCTCACACTCCCCACCCGACCAAAGTATCGGACAGAGCACAAAACCGTCCTCAAATCGCAGAATATTAGCTTCCAGACAATCTTCCAGTTGTGCGTGTCCGTGGTCGATGTTGTCATCAGTCTGTACTTCCAATACTTGCCATCCTCTCCTCGTATGCATTCCACGGCAATACTTCATGCAGTTCGCATCCGGGATAGTGCGTGATCAGTAATCGTTGCTTCTTGCCGACAAACACGATCGACCGCTCTGTCTCCACTATCTGATCGCCCTGATAGTAGTGCGCCGGTATCACTTTTTCCAGAATTCCAACCTGAAAGCATTTGCGGTTCTGTGTTGATATATCCACCGCCACTTTCTTGCCGATATAGCTTTTTCGCATGATCCGGCAGATAACAGCACCGGCCTTGTGAATATAATCGCCGACCGGCGGCTCCTGTCGCATTGTCGGATGCCAGTCAAATATGCTCAGTTGCCTCGCCTGCCTCATGTTCCTTCTCCCCTTTCTGTATCTCCTGCACCGCCAACATGATCCCGAAGTTCTTGCCGAACTTCCATTCACTATCCGGCTCAGGATCAGCAAGCGACTCAATCCGCTTAATCAAATCATCCATTATTCCGCCTCCTGTGCTATCAGCTCCAGTCCCAGTGCATTCAGCACATCCTCAACCGTATCCCACCGTGGCATTGTTCCGCCCTGGATCAGCTGACTGATTGTTGCTTCAGATACGCCTGACCGCTCTGCAAGGTCGGCCTGTGTTATATCTCGTTCCGCCATCCTGTATATGATGGCCTTCTGGTAATCCAATGGTACCATCCTGTTACCTCTTTCCGTAATCGCTGAAATACATATCGCTCATCGTTTCTCCAGGTATCGCCTTGTAATTCTCACTGATGCATCTGGAATACTTGCAGTTCAGGCAGTCGTACATGCTCGTGAATCCGCATGGTGCAGGTGTACTTGTCAGCACGTTCTTCTTCCACTTCGGCCTTTTCACCGCATCCTCAACTGACAGCTTCTGCTTGCGAATCCGGTGCCAGATCGTTGCACGGTCGACCCCTGCCAACCTCGCAAGGCCTGATATCGTATACAGGTCGCCGCGATATTCGTATATCTTATTAGCCATAATCACTCCTTTAACATTGGCGGGACTGCCATGCTAGCCTGACAGCCCCTTCGATTCAGTATCGATCGACTCCATGAGTTGACGCCTCATGGTGCTATAACATCCGGCGCGGTTTGTATCTTGTATACTCTTGTTATCCACATTTGACATTTAACTTCTTACATTTCTGTTTGGAAATGGTTGTTTATAGTTGCGTGCGCCGGGGGTTACCATCAGTTGAATCGTGGTCGGGGCCGCTGGAAGTCCGGGAGAACAAACAGCAGCCCCTTGCAGATCAGTTCTGCCAGACTCCGTGCGCTTACTCCACACGGTGATATAACATCCGGCACTACTGGATATATGCAAACAGTTGTGAAAAATCCGATTACGGTTTACTGGTTACATTGTGCCGGCAGTTACCTTACGAAGGTTCCCCGTCCATATACCGCTGCAGTGCAGCCTGTTCGATCGCGGCAAAGTCATATGCCTGACTGTTTTCGAAGTTATTAAAACGGTTCTTGCTTCGGTCCTCTTGTTTCTTGTCTTTGTCCTTTTGCGCCCAGAGTGCAAGCGCTGCCGTCCATTCCATTGACCATCCTTTGCCCTCGTTGTATTGCATGAACTTCTTAATGTCGGTTTTGATGTTGTGCTGGTTACAAAAAAGAGCGATTTCGTCAAAAGTAGGAATGTGTGTGTCTGGTCCAGCCGCAGGCGCATTAACATTTACATTATCATTTACATTTACATTATCATTAACATTTACATTTACATTAGGTTTGCTTTTGGTTTCGTCTAGGTTATGGTTAGGTTTTGTTTTGGTTTTTGGTCTGCCGCCTTTTTGACCGTTCTCATATCGCCGAAAATTCGCGTCAATCTGCGGTTTTATGAGGTCGAAGATAGCACCCGGCACACCGTCCAAATCATCAGTTTTTTCACCAAACGAGTATTTGCAAACTTGTGAATAAACTTTTAACTGGTCTCTTTTGTTTAATTTTTTGATCGCTTCATAGAACGATTTGTAAAAAACGAAACTCTCTTTTGCCATAATCAACCTCCAGTCGCAAGTAATTCCGCGATCCGTTTCCCGGTTGATCTCTTATCACAGAACAGGAACTCAACGCCGTATGCAATATGGCAGCGGCAGATTTCGTTGTATAGACTGTATCCGCTTACCCTTGTATACTTGCTTCGCCATTGAGGAACGTCCTTCAGCGCTTTGATCCGACCGCCTTGTTCGATCAGGACGATCATCTTGATTCGTTCCGCTTTCGATCTGCGAACCTCTCTCCAGAACCGTGACCGGTCATGAGAAAAAAGATTCTGGCAGAGTTCGTCCAGATTTTGTTTGCGATCAATGGTCAAATGGCCGTTGTCCTCATCCATGTAGTCGCCTGTGTCCAGCTTCGCGATCCGGTATGGAATCTCCCGCTGTTCGAAATACTGGATGATGTGCTGATTCTTTTTTTCCCTTGTGTCGCAAATAATCATGGCGTCGCCTTACTTAAACGGAAGTTCTTCCTGGGCGTCGTCAGGTATGTCCATGAATTCATCTGACGCCGGCTTCGGTTGTTCGTCGCGGATCTGCGTCGCCTTTGAACCGGCAAAGTGTGCACGATCCACCATGCACAAAGTCACATCCTTATCGTCATCCCATCTTTGTGTCTCCAGATGGCCAACGATTATAATCTCCTGACCCTTCCGGAAGTATGTGCTGATAAACTCGGCCGTCTGTCTCCATGCCCGGCACAGAAGAAAACACTTCGTCTCTACATCTTTGTATTTATTTGACCATGCGACCGTGAATAGCAGCGTGCTGATCCCGCTCTGAGTCGCTTTTAATTCCGGATCTTTTGTCAGTCTGCCCTGAAAAACAAGTTCATTTACCATCGATTTCCTCCTTTGCCTTCTGCATACACTTCAGGCACAATGCCCGGCCTGTGTTTCGTTTGCTGATCTCTGCCAGTTCTGACGGCTGCTTTCCTGCCGCCGCCTTGATTGTTGTTCCGCAATCTTCACAAATATAAATGCCTTCGTCCGGTTTCGTGTTCCGGACCCTGATTGCATCGTGCATTTTCCCGAATGCCTTAATCTTCGATGTCCCGACTATGATCTTTTTCCCGATCCAGTCCGCGATCTTATCAGATTCGCACACATCGGCAATCGTTTCTGCATTTGTGACATTCAACACCATGGGAAGATCCAGTTCCTCGAAGTGAAGCACAAGACCCTTCTTTTTCCCACCTGTTTCTGCGTCGTACATTTCTTCCTCGCCGATCTTCTTGATCGTCAGAGTCTTATCACCGTTTTCGAATGACCAGCCGCCAAGAAATGTTTTGAAATACTCCTGATAATGGACGTAATTCCCCATATTTAATCCTCCACTAATTCGGCCGGAACACCTTCCGGACCTTCATACCCATACCAGTCACCACTCACCTTGCAATAGTGATAGACACCGATCAGCTCACGGAACTTGTCATATCCGCGCCTGATCCATTCCGAATCGCAGATGTATACCCGTGATGCGTATGGTGGTTTCTTTTCCTGCGCTACAAATGCAAATCCATGCTCAACGAAAGTATTCTGGAACAGGCCTTCGCAATACATTCCCGCTTGGAACTGATAACCATACTTGCGTGCGGCTCTTTCGAAAGCACCGTCTTCGCAGCTGTCCGTTGTCTTGTAATCAACGATGTACGGTTTCCCCTGATACTCAGTCACGCAGTCAACCTTGCATTTACAATGTTCTCCGGTCAAATCATCGACCCAGTAATATTCCTGTTCGTGTTTACCTTCCAATAGGCTGTTCGCAAGCGGATCAAGTGCTACTGCGCGCCGCATCTCATTGATCGTGTCGAAATCTTCCTCTGTAATCACGGTCTTTCCGGTTTCCGCCGCTCGTTGCATTATGTTGTAGAATATTTCTCTGCCAGCCTTCGTCCTCCTGTCGATGTCATCCGAAAAGACAAGGTAACTGTCAGTAAATTGCTTTACGTCCAGAATCGCCATATGTGCGGCGATCCCGAACGCAAGCGCTTTGGTGTCTTTTCCTTCTCTGTGGTTCATGTGGTACAGGAAGTGCATCGGAGTCTTGTTAATAACCCACAGGTCAGACCTCCGGATGCCTTCTGCTTCTTCGTAAAATCCCATGATCAATCCTCTGTTGTCTTGTAGTATTCTTCGCGAGCGCAATCCTCACAAAGTATCGCGCCATCTATGTACCAGTATCCGCCATCCTGTATGTACTCGTTGCAATCGTCACATACAGGACAGTTCTTCAAGCGTTCCTCCTGCTCGAATTGATAGTTATCCGCATCCCTGACAGGATCGTCTGTGTAGTGCATCATGCGATTTCACCTGCCTTCCGCAACCTGTACAGCGCCTGATGGATGGAATTCGGATCGACACCCATATCTGCCGCAATTTCCTTTGGCGGCCATCCGTTGTTATGAAGTGCCTTGATCTTACCCATGTCGAGTTTTCTGCGCTTTGGCTGTTCCGGTTCCGGCTCTGCTTCTGGCTCTTCCTCTGTTTTGACCGGATCAATCAGTTCTAGCGCCTGATGCAGACATTTCGGACAGAAGTCAATGCTCTCGATTTCTGCCGCTCTCTGTTCGGTATAATCGTCCAGCTCGGCACTAAATCCGCCCTCTGTTTCGCAATCGACAATCAGCTTGTACGGCAGGTGGTCAATCTTCTGTTTGCATCTGTCGCAGTAATATATGATTTGTTTCATAATCCTCCGATCTGTGGTATACTAACCACGAACGTGATGTTCATCGTTCAGTGAGTCCGTGCGTGTTTTGAGCTGTGTGCGGACTCATTTTCTTTTGCTTCTTCTGATGTCGTTGCGGGTCTCGCGGATCATGTTGCAGACCATGATGAACAGGCAGTAATACACGCAGATCAGTGCCGGCAGATACATCTCGGCCAGTCCGAAGAACAACGCCTGAATGATTGCTGCAAACAATGACAGCCAGATAAAATCCGATCTCGACATTTCGTCCCATTTCTTAATCATTCCTCAATCTCCTTCTTGTTCCCGACAAAAAAGCTAGTATCAACAGCGCAACACTCGTGACAGGTTTCGATGAATTTCAGCGCGTCAGCCATCTCGTTAAACTCAAATTCCTCGTTGCTGTCGCTCTGGTAAACAGTAACCACGATCACAATTCACACCTCTCTTTCAATCGTGCCGCCACCTCTATGATCAAGTAGCGATTTCCAATATGCTCCAAATCCTTCAAATACTTTTCACTCACCCGCCAGACTGTCTTGACGCCGAGAAAATCAGCAAGCTGTTTCGGTGTGATCATCCCGGCGCCGGTAAACTGTCGGAGAGCTGCCGCGATGTCTGTACGAGTCATAGTACACCTCCGTCTACATTGTTCACTTTAAGTAGACACTTCAGGCAAAATAATATCATTCTCCGAGAAACCTGTGACATGACAAAATGCGTATAAATATACCATTTTCATCGGCGTCTTACCGGTCTCCCAGTTAATGACACTTTCCCTAGAAACATCCAGTTTTTCAGCCAATTCCTTCTGGGTCATGTTGGCAGCAACTCGCGCTGCCTTCAAAGAAATTTTTGCCATTTCTTCCTCCTTCCCGTTCGTATTCCCGCAAGTGACGATTATATTATAGTACTCTTATAGTGCACTGTCAACACTTAAAGTAGATTTTTTCAACTTCGTATTATATAATATATGCACAGGGGAAGAAAGGCGGGCACAATGGCAAAATATATATCAGATGAGGATTACGGAAAAATCGTTGCAAAGAACCTGAAAAGAATTTTTGTTGAACACGATAAAACGCAAGCCCAGGTTGCAAAGGATCTCGGAATTAGCAAGACAACTCTGTCGAGCTGGATGAATGGAACGCGCTTGCCGCGCATGAATAAGGTTGACATGCTCTGCAAGTACTTCGGATGCCAGCGCACCGACATCATGGAACCACACGACTACTACGCACCGGACACCGCAAAGGCTGCACAAGAGTTGTTCGACTCCGATCTGCGTGCGCTGATGGATGCGGCTCGCGACTGCCCGCCGGAAGTGATCCGGAGTGCCGCTGACTTGCTTAGGAAATTCAAGGAGACAAATCCAGATGGATGACATCTTTGTATATGTTGTCAGTCTGCCGGATCAGATCAGGGAGATGGTTCTGCCGTGCGCAGACGGATATACAATTTACATCAACGAAATGTTGGACGAATCCGAACGGCTGAAATCGTATTATCACGCGATTGATCATATTGATAATAAAGATTGGAACAAAAAAGACGTTCAGATTATTGAGACGCTACGACATTGAAAGGAGACGTGTTATGACAGCGTTAATGTTAATAATTGGTATTGCATTGATTGTGCTTTCGGCGATTTTGTTATTAATAACTCCAGTTGGTATTGCAGGAATTGTACTGGGAATTGTTCTGATCGTCGCATCTCGCAAAACAAAAAAGAACATTGCGGAAGATCAGGCTCAACGAGAAGAACACAAACAGTATGTAAAAGATCACTATGTGACAGTTGATATTGCCGGCCTGTATTATCATCAGGAAGAACTGTCAGCTATTACCGATGAAGAAAACACATATGATGGACCGTGTCAGCTGATACAGGAACCAGAAAACGAACACGATCCGAACGCGATCAAGGTTGTCGTCAAGGGAATACTGGCCGGATATATTCCAAAAGATAGAAATGTTGAAATCAATAAACGGTTCAGCGATCTGCTTGAAACCGATGCGACGATTGATCTGGATGGCGATATAAGCGGATACGTAACAATGAAATTCAAATAATTTTTGAATCGGAGTGATTATATGCCTCAAAAATATAAATATAACTACATCCGCAAAACCTTCACGTTCAACGGCCGCCGTTACGAAGTCGCCGGTAAGACAGAAGAAGAAGCCATTCGGAAGATGATTGAGAAGAAGATTGCTTTGGAAAACGGTGAGGTGTCTGTAAATGGCAACACCTTACTGAAGGATTGGTATAAGACCGCATTCGAAGCATACAAGCCGAACGTGTCCGCTCGGTACATGAATCAGTGCCTTGTTCGGTTCCAGAAGCACGTCATTGATGATATCGGAAGGTATCCGCTCTCCCAGATCACACCTTTACAACTGCAAAGCATTCTGAACCGGCAGAAGGGCATGAGCCGGTCGCACATCACAAAACTGCATCAGGACATCTTCTTCGTATTCGATGCTGCTCGGAAGAACCACATGATCCAGAAGAACCCGGCAGCCGACCTCGTGCGCCCGATCGGAACCAATCACAAGCGCCGTGCATTGACTTCGGATGAGCGACACCACTTCCTTCTGGTAGCGCCGACCGACCCCCGATTCATCTTTTTTGAACTGATGTTGTATTGTGGATGCCGCCCTGGAGAGGCAGCGGAAGTCAGATATGATGATGTGGTAATGATCGAAGACGTGCCATTCCTGCACATACGCGGCACGAAAACAGCGAATTCAGACAGGTTTGTACCCATACCAGAAGAACTGAAGCCTCATCTCCTGAACGCGTCAGGAAACGGCATTGTGGCGCCTTCGCGGGCGAATAAGAAGCACACCGAATCATCATACAAGCGCATGACCGAATCCCTGAAGCGCGCTATGAACATTTCCATGGGCTGTCACGTCTATCGGAATCAGCTGATCCCGCCCCTGCCGCTTGCTGATGACTTCGTTCCATACCTGTTCCGGCACACATACTGCACCGACCTCAAGAAAAAAGGCGTCGATGTCCGAATCGCTAAAGACCTGATGGGTCACGCGGACATAAAGACGACCGCAAACATTTACGACCACTCAGACGGTGATACGCTGATGATAGCAGCGCGGCAGATGGGTCTTGCGTGATTTTTTCCACACTATTTTCCACGCAAATAAGTGATAAAACGTTATATTTTGTGATCTGTTGCGACCTTCCAGAAAATAAAAAAATGGGCGGAAACCCTTATTTTTCAAGGATTTTCGCCCTATTTTCAACACCGTGCGCTAGAGGATTCGAACCCCCGACCTTTTGGTCCGTAGTGAATCGAAAAACATTGTGTTTATGCGGAATATTCAGTTTTTTCCACGGTATTTTCCACGCTATACCGGCCACTTCGTCCATTTCTGATTTCCAATATACACCCAACCGGCACCTGACTTCAACCGTCCCCATGTCATTGCTCTGTTGGTTTCAACGATGGTGAACTTGCCCTTGCCTGTGTACAGCTCCTTGCCGTTTGCCTTCCTGACCTTGTCGTACTTCGTTCCGGCACCCTTGCGGATGCACAGATCACGGATGCGCACCTTAATCAGGAATGGTGTCGTAACACTCTGAGTTTTGGAACTGGTTGTCGATGTGGTTGTCGTACTGGTTGTCGTAGATGCCTTGACGCTCTCAACCTCATTGACCAGCTGCTTGAAGATACGCCACTTTGCTTCGTCTGGCGGAATCCAACCAGACCATCCGGGGCACTTCTTGCTGCACACATCATAATGTCGAACCACGTTATCAAGCGGAACCGCATATAACGCCATCAAGTAGCGCGTCAGGGCGATTGCATTGTTCTGTGTAGCTGTTGGAATCACTCCCTTTGTGCTGCACATCTCAATGCCGATGCTGTTTTTATTAGTACACTTTCCAAACAGGTTATTGGAGCCGTAATTCTTTCCAACATGCCAAGCTGCGTTTGTGTCCTCGACAGACTGCCAGATGCTTGTATCATCCACGAAGTAGTGTGCAGATGCACCCCGATGGCCGTTGTAGAAGTAATTGGCATTCGCCTTGGCGGAATCCGTGATATTGCCGGTGTAGTGCAAGACGATGTATTTGATTGCCTGACCGCTCCGGCTCTCATGATTGTAACTGCTGATTTTCCGTGTGATGTTTGGTTTTTGGATCACCTTGACCGCACCCTTCTGGACATCAACCGTCTTGCTGTCATACTTCGTCAGGTTGTACCGCTCAATCACGGCCATGACATTATCAACATATGCCTGACTGGTAGCATAACCGGCTTCTTTGAGTGCCAGAAGATACCGCCGTGGGTCTGTCTGGTTGCGTGCGGAATTGTAGTTGCTGATGCTGATGAATTGCAGATATCCCTCGACGCCGGCTTCCATACTGGAGAACGCAAACCACTGATCGGTGATCTTGACGTATGTACCATTGGCAAGCTGTTCGGAACTGCCGTCAACGAATGTGCCGTCGTTGCATGTCACACGGTTTGCTCTGTACTTGAGTCCGAAATAATTGTGATGCTTTGCCTTACTGGAAGTACCATAAGCCGATTCCAGGCATGCCTGTGCAATAATCGCAGAGTTGACGCCATACCCATACCAGTTGGTCATTTTCTGCACGATCGGCGCTATCTTTCCGATAAAATCTTCCTGATAACTCATCCGCGCCCCTCCACTTCAGGCAGACCTGTTGCAATCGAAGTCAGCACGGAAACGACGCCCGCAAGCAGTGCCGTACCAACCACAGCCTTCCAGTCAACATCGGATATCATAGCCGCCGCGGGGATCATGCCGACAGCGGTCTGACATACGGTGCGAATTGCGCGAATTGCAGTTGCTTTCCAGAATGATTTTGTCATTTCCCGTCATCCTCCTCTAGTTTTTCCAGTCTGTGATTTACACGCTTGAACTCAGCCGTTGCCAGTCCTGCCTGCTCTTCAAGTTTGTACGTGCGCTCAATCAAGTTGTTGTGTTTCTCGACCTTCTTTGTCAGCTCGGAAATCTTATATTCGATCAGCGCACGGCTCTTTTCGGCTTCGGCTCTGTTATTAATAAGGCAGACAATCAATGTGACGCCCGCTGATACCAGTGATGATATGATAGTCTCCAATATTATGCCCTCTTATATAAGTTTCTCCAGTGCCGCCTCAAGTTTTGCAACACGCGCCTCCAGATCGTCAACGGTCTTCTTCTGCTCTTGGATCAGTGCGAGCATTCCCGGAATGATCTGCGCTTCGGACCATGATTCAATCTCGCCTGTCTCCGGATTGCTGATGACCGCTGCCGGATACACCTCTGCGACATCTTCCGCAATGAATCCGGGAACCGTTTTATCCTTCATGCAGGCGTATGGCGGTTCGTGATCGTCGTTGTATACAAACTGCTTCATCTTCAGATCATACAGACGATGTGGATCCAGTTCGTCATTAATCTGGTCAGTGATGTCGTGCTTGTAGCGTTTGGATGATGATGTCACCTGAATGGTGTTTCCATCGATCTGTCTGTAGTTGTCGCCAACGCGTATATAATGCGTACCGCCAAGTACATGGAAACCATTCAGATCAGCCTCAATTGATATATGACTGCCGGATGTCTGTACTGTTTGTGATCCCAGTCTTTCACCGAGTGCCACATACTGTGATGATCCGCTTTTCATGTGCAGTGCCGGAGCGCTTCCAGAGCCTTTTCTTAACTCAAGCGTGTACACATTATCGCCAACAGTTTCAATCATCTGCGTATATGTTGTCGGTTTTGTACTGTCCGACAAATCCGTAACGTCGCACCCAGTGAACACGATCCGCTTGCACTGTGCGTTAATGGTCATATTGACTTCCTGCCAAATGCTTCCGCCCTGCGTCCACAACGACTGACTGATAACCTTGCCGGTTGTTGCGCTTCTCCAGCGCGTATAAAACGCAGCGTGATGACCCCAGATCATCCCCTGCACGCTGTCGTAATAAAATATATACCCGTCTTCAATCGACCGCGTTTCCTGTAGGCCGACTTTTATAGCCAGATCACCGATTGCATTGATGCCATTGTTATCCCAGGTGCCGATCAGGTTGTTGTTTGCGTCATACACTTCCAGTGTGCCGTTCACATTGCCGCTGCTTCCGAGTTTCAACGTGCCGCCCTTGAGTAGATCAGCGCTCATGGTGCCGCTTGTGATCAGATTCGCACTAAGCGACCCGGCAGTGATGAAATCAGCAACAAACTGCCCGTCAAGCGTCCATGCAGATGTATACGGTCCATTTATGCCGGTACTGGAGAATCCAATGCCATTGACATTGATCCGCAATACATGAACGGCTGTTGCAGTGTCAGCAGTGTCCATGATAAGCATTTCGATCGGTTTGCCATCCGCATCATATACAAATACAATATTTCCTCCCATACCACCTGTTATTAGCTGTGTTGCGTTCTGAATTGCTGTATCAATTTCTGATGTGTAATCCGTTACGACCGCCCATGCAGATCCAGACCAACGATACGTCTTTGATGTTGACGGATCGACCAGATAGTCATTCGTCTGGACGCCTGTATATGTTCCGGTTGGCGATCCATAGAAAATTGTGGTCTTGCCGTCAATCGCGTCGAACAATTCGTCCGTCGCACTGTATGATACCCATGTGCCTGTTTGTGTGGTGCTGTCATAGCTGTATCGGTATGTACCGTACTGTGTGCGAGTGTTCGTTGTCGTGCCTGTGTAGCACCACAAGTCTCCGTCGTGTTGTGCTTTTAGCGTTGAAGTAGTCCATGCGCTTGCAGGGTCGGACGCCTGACGCCATGTCTGGATCTTTGCGTCGATCTGCAGCTGCAGATTATTCTGAAGTGCCAACAATTCGACTTTGACCCTGTTCTTGGTCGCAAAGTTTTTTGTCATTGCAACCGTTTCTGCCTTTGCCGCATTCAGGATAGTGTTGGAAAGCGATGTTTTGGCGTCACCCAGTTCCATTTCGTCGTAGCGTTCCTGCAATACATTGTATACAACCTTTATGATCTCGACGTTTTCCGCCGTAATGCCAAGTGCCGGATAGTAGACATTAACCTTGTCGCACAGCTGTAACCGCTGAAGCACCGCAACATCCTTGTATTCATCTGTCTGCCACAACTGCGTAAAGCTGATCTTGATGTTTTCATCAGGCACATACGGCTTGTTGTTGTCGAGATAACTCAGTGCCTTTTGGCGCAGTGCGCTTGTGGTTGGGGCTTCCTCCCACTGATCCGAAAAATCCATAGTCACGAGATTGACGACGGTCTGCCCGGATGCAAGTACATACCAGTCAGGAAGCACGACAAGCGTCTCTGATTCTTCGTCGTACCAGAACGGCACGATTCCGGTATAGTTATCGAGTGTATCAATTTCCTGCTTGATGCCTGTCAGGTTTTTGCCGTATCGGATCGTGATGTCAGTCTTCTGTCCGCGCTGTTTGTATAACCGGACCGTTCTGTTATCCCAGCGATATTCACCGCCATATACATCCAGAATTGAACCCTCAGTGCCGCCTAACACGCTTCTTATGCTTGAAGGCACATCACATGTAAATTCGCCCTGCGTGGTTACATCTGTCCAGAATGTAAATGGATTCGCCGGAGTTGTTTCCGTTGAGAAGGCGTCAAACGCATCTGTCGCGCTGATCGCAGTCATCGGGTGCAGGATAATATGATTCAGATCGTAGCTGATATGATGTGCATTGAATGTTACAAGACCGTCAATCGGTGCACTCTTCCGATAAATGCGGAACGGCTGCCTGTCACCCGAATCGTCATGCGTAGCAGATACGATCATTCCGTTCTGGATCTGAGAGTAATATTTGCCCGTGATCGGATAAACAAATTCCAGTTCAAACTGTCCATTGCGTTCTTCCGTGACGATACAGGACGTACACTCCGCCAACCGGCCGATACCGTTCGATGTGAATGTTGTTTCTGTTGAACTATATAAAATTGGGATCATGTCGTTCTCCAATTATAATTAAGAAGGGACGCCCGAAGACGCCCCTGTGTTAGTTACTGCGTTAAAGTCTCCTTTAACTTGGTTCCTCTGTCGGTTCTTCCTCGACCACTTCAGGAGTCGGAACAGGAGCATCGTGATGGATGTACTCTTTGTAGCCTTCAACAGGATCAAGGTTTTCGTCAACAATTGCCACCTCTGCTGTCAAAACATCAGGAGCATTCCAGAGCGTCTGACAGAGTCCGTGATATGATACCTTTGCTGATGCAATATCGGTGAATCCTTCTGCATGAATAGAATATGTTCCATTGATTACTTTAACGATTGCGTATTTCATGGTTATTTCTCCTTATTAGTGAAGTGCTGTGTACAGTTCATCTGCGATGGTTGTAACGGTATAGTTGGTGTTAAGTGTAAATGTTGCCCCGCTTGCAATAGCGGTTTTCGCTTTGCAGAATTTGTTGTTCAGCAAGAAATATTTTCCAACAGCATAAGCCTGACTAGCGGTCGTGCCTGTCTCAATCGGAGCAATCATGCTCAAATCCAGATTCTCAAGTTTTGCTCTTAAGTTCTCAGGATATTTTGTGTAATGTCCTACAGGTACGAGCGATGTGCTGATAAATTCCTCTGTGCCGTATGGATCGCAAATTTGCGGGTTTGTGTACGGTTCGGCTGTTTCGGTTGTTGGTGTGGCAAGTTCATAGACAAGGTATACGCCTGACATTGCGGATTTGAAGGATGCGGCTGTTGTATAGCCAGAATCCGCAATAAATATAGTTTGTCCACCAACAGCAATCGTCTTGTCGTATCCGTTCTTTGCGACCTGCGCTGATGTAACAGCTCGGTAATTCCCGCAAAAGATATTTGCAACCTCAGATGCGTTGCTGAAGTTTTTCATGCTGTACAAGATATAATCAAAATACCCATATGGTAAAGTAGATGTTGGAGCGTGATATGTCCAATTCAGCGTCCCTAAATCTACAATCCCATACCGTCTAGTAACCGTCCCATCGCTCTCATAAGTATCTCCATCGAAATAAAGCTGATTGTTGTTGTCGAGTTTCGGAATACCTCGCAGGGTGAGAGAGCTGTCGAGTGGGTAGGAGTGCTTGGTGTAGGGTTTATAAATATCAGACGCACCGACACGCCTTATCATTGGGTAAAATGTTTGATTTGCCGCATAACCGCTTGCGTATCTAAGTCTCAACTGATATGTATGGGATTCGTCAAGCGTACCTGTTGCCCCATTGCCAGTGTCAGCAATACCAGTAGAAGCGCCAGTCGTTGAGTCGTAAATCCACAACTGATATGACGATGCACCGCCGCCAGATGGACAACCACTTAAAACTATATTTCCACCGATTCCCGTAAAATCAACACCGAAAGTTGCGGTTGCCGTTGCTGTTCCAGATGCTTTTACTGCACCGTCATTGTTTACCGTTAAAGTAATTCCGCTTCCAGTGCGATTAGTAAACTTCTGGATCAAATTCTTCCCAACCGTCTCCTTCGCACTCACCCCGCTTACATGCCGCATTGTGCCTGCGTCATAAGCATAGTAATCCTCTGAAAACAGCTTACGGAAGAACGCCACACCTGCACCTGCTGTTGCTTGCTCAAGTGAATAGATATAGTCGGCTATTGTTGTGCCGAACATCTGCGTCAAATCACATACCATATCCGACCCGCTTGTCAGACCTGTAACCGTACTTCCTGTACTCGCTCCGATGCTCCATGCATCACTCTTTTTCAGCAGATACTTATGCCCGCTTGTGACCGTGACAGCCGCGCCCTGACAAAGCTGATTCCACACCACACTCCCGCCAACCACTTCCTCAATTGCCCTGTCAGCGCCGTTGCTGTTGGTCTGTCTGTACAGGTATGGTGTCTGATCCACGGTGTAGTTGTCGGAAATAAGCTGATCTGCGGATGGTGCATTTCTGTTGTCGATTGCATAGCCCGTAGCTTCTGCATCAGCGGCTTTATCTTCCACAGTCAGTGTTTTATCTGTCTGAACTGCAACGGCATTATAAACACCGCCATCTGTCCATGCAGAACCATTCCAATAATACCAATGCCCTGCCGTATATCCTGATTCAGAACCCGTATAAACATAAACCTTTGTTCTATCTGTCATGGCAGATGCAGTTGCCGCTGTCAGCGGGCTTCCATATGCCGCTGATCGTGCGCTTTCTGCGTATGCCGCCGCTTCCGCTACAATGCCCTCCAGTTCACTGTCAGATGGAACCGCACCCGCCGCAACCGTATCCGCATCAATCACAAATCGAACGCGCCCGGTTGCAATTGTATTGTCGCCGGAGATGATCTTGATCTTTGCGTCCCACGTTCCAGCCGCCGCCGTCATCTGAACTGTTTCCTGAATCAGCACGACATCGTCATCAATCGAGCCTGTTCCTGAATACACGTTTCCGTCCGGCTTTGTTCCACTGATCGTGACCGTTACAGTTGACGGTATAGCTGTTTCGTTGCCCGACAGTGTAAAATATAAATTTCTTCCGTTTTCGTTCTGTGACAGCCTTACAACCGTCGGCATCCCATCCGGCTGGATCTGCAGGATGCTGTTTACATCATCAATATATGCCATGCTTATACCCTCCACCAATTCGGTGTTATAACTACGTTCGAAACATTTCCGCTATACGTCACACCTGTCTTACCTGGCGGAAGAATCGGAAAATCATTATCACTGAACGACACCTTACTGTTCGCATTGGACGTGCCGCTGTAACAGTCCAGCATTTCGCTGTCGATATCAATATAGGAAAACCCTGACGCAATCGTTATTGTCACATGTCCGATCACGACCGTGCCGTAACCGGTCACGCGGATCAGCGGCTTCGCATCAAATTTTGTCGGATTCTCGATGTACCCGCCCGACCGCATTGTAACCGGCAGCTTTCCAATCTTCAGGAACCGACGCGGATCGCAATTAAACGTCACATCAAACTCGCCCGCGTCGTTTCTGTTGGTTGCATCGACCTTCATGTCTCCGGTATAGATCGCGCGCCTGTACTCATCCGGCGCATAACTGTCTTCCAGTTCCTGATACCCGTCAACAGACAGAAGTGCCTCTTTGAATCGTGAAATCGCCGTTTTAAAATCAGCATAGATGAATGCCGGATAAGTCAGCTCGATGTTTTCAAATCTGTTGTTAGAAATGGTCAGATCCCCGGAGCGTCCCGGAACCTGTATAAATTCGACATCCTTGACCGGAGCGTCGTACGTCCCCTGACCGCTGATATATACGCCATAGTCACGGCTGTCCATCCCGCCATAACGAAAAAAATTACGCATATACAGACTCCCTCTCTTTCTGCATCTGGACAAGCACCTGTTCGACTTCCTGCGCAAGCTGTCGTGTGTTCATGCCCTCTGATGCGTATATATTGAAGATGTTGGTCTGCTCACCGCCCGATGCCTGCGCAATATCCCGAAGCAGCTGATCACGACCGTATACGATTTCGCCTGATCCGCCGCCGTCTCCGAATCCCTTACCGCCGATTACAGTTGGTGACGTAAACAGGTACGGATTGTTATATGCTTTTTTGTACCAGTCCACGCGAATACTGAGCGGATCTGGAATAACACCAAGAAGCGGCACGTCAATATAACTTCCAACAGTGATGTGCGGCAGCTTCAGATCCGGCAAATTCCACTCAAATGAAAAGATGTCTTTGATCTTGTCAACGATCCCGCTGATCTTATCCTTTGCGCCGTCCACAATACCGACGATCTTTTCTTTCATGTCGTTAAACTTCCGAGTAGCGGCGCTGTATATATCGCCCGCCTTATTTGATATGGTGCTTTTAATGCTGTTCCATTTCTCAGACGTGCTGTTTTTCAGGTTGTTCCAAGTGTCATTGACCTTCGTCTTGATATTGTTCACTGATTCCGAAACCTTGCTTTTCATATTGTTCCAGGCTTCAGAAGTTTTCTGCTTAATATCATTCCACTTTTGAGCAATGTTTTCCTTCAGCTGATTCGCAGATTCTTTTATCTTGTCCCAGTTCGCAATCAGAATTCCGCCCGCCGCAACAAGTCCCGCGATGCCAAGTACAATCAGTGTGATCGGACTCGCAAGCAACCCGATTGCCGTTACGACTCCGCCGATGCCTGTTATGATTCCGCCGATAATCATTACAAGCGGCCCGATCGCAGCAGCAATGCCTGCAGCCTTCAGGATCGCGTCCTGTGTTGCAGGCGACAGATTGTCCCACTTCTCTTTCAGCTCCTGAATAGCATCACGAAGCTTCTCCATTGCGGTCTGTATCATCGGTGCTGCCGTTTCGACCAGCTCAGCGCCCAGATCCTTTAGGGTGTTCAGTGTGGTTTTCATCTGATCGAGCGGATCAAGCGTCTCGTCAAATGTTTTTTCGACCGTTCCGCTGTAATCGCTCAGGGATGTGCCCAGCTCCTCGAAGGATAAGCGACCTTCCATGACCGCATCTGCAATTGCCGGACCCGCTTTGGCTCCGAACAATTCAATAGCGGACTGATATGCAGCCGTCTTGTTCGATGAGTCACCGATCGTCTGCTGAAGTTCGCCAAGCGCCTGATCCATCGTCTTACCTTCTTTGGTAGCATTGGTCAGTGCTTTTTTCATGCCAGTGAGAACAGACGATGCATCGACACCGTTTTTGCTCAGGTTGGCAAGGAACATTGCAGAGTCCGATACAGAGAATCCCATTTCAGAAAGCGCAGTTTTATTAGTCGTCAACAGCCGAGACAGCTCGTCAACAGATACGCCTGTGTCTTGCCCAGCTTTCGTCAATGTGTCCAGAAGAAGCCCCGCGTCTTTTGTTTCAACGCTCCACGCAGCCATCACGGACTGCACGTTATCAATGGATGACGAAACATCCGTGTCGTTCAGATCCGCGAATTTGATGAATTTCCCAGACAAATCTTCCAACGCCTGTCCGGTCAGGCCAAACCTTGTATTGACCTCGCCGATTGCTTCGCCCGCAGTCTGGAACGATGTCGGGATGGTTTCTGCAAGGTTCTTGGCGCTCTTTTGCATGTCTTCAAGCGCCTTGCCGGATGCTCCCGTCTTCTTCGTGACAGTGTCAAGCGCCTCGTCAACCTCTGTCCACGCTGCCACTGATGCCGCTGCCACGCCAGCGATCGGTGCTGTGACGTGCGTGGTCAGACCTTTTCCAACATCAGTTACTTTTGCGCCGACTTCCTTCAGCTTGTCGCCCGCTGCCGCGAACTGCTGTTTTGCGACAGATCCGAAGTCTTTCGATTGCTTCTCCAGATTCTTCAACGCCTGTTCATCTGCAACGATCTGGCGCTCCAGAGCTTCCATCTGCTGTTTGACTTCCGGCGACTGATCAGCCTGCTTCAGCTGCTGCAGGGCTTGCTTTTCGGTGTCGAGTTTGCTCTTGGTGTCCTCGATCGCCTTTTTCAGCAGTCCCTGCTTCTGCTTCAGCAGATCAACATTGCTCGGATCAAGCTTCAGAAGCTTTGTGACGTCACGCAGATCCGACTGTGTGGTGCGCAGATCCTTATTGACGCTCTGCAAGGCCTTCTGCAACGGTGTGACGTTACCGTCTATTTCGATTGTGATTCCTTTAATTCGTGATCCTGCCATAGTTAAAACCTGTCAAAATCTTCCTGTGTTGCCACGTAGTCATATTTCTCAGCATCATTACCTTTTTCGATCAGCAGATCCTGTACCATTCCGTAATCAAGATCATGCAGATCGTCAGGTTTTAGGCCGATTTCCAAACACCGAAGCAGATATACTGCTGTTGTGTATTCCCGCTCAGTTACGCGCCCTTTTTTTTTGGCTTTGATGCCGTTTTTGTCTGTCCCAGATAAAACGCAATGATGTCACCCGCTGCAAACATGATCATGTTAGAATCGAGCGACTCTACCCACTCATAAAAATCATCCTGTGTCACGTTCGACAGATCCTTGCGCTCACGTTCTGCCTGTTCCTTCATACAGAACAGCAGTTCAGCGCAAAAAACATCGTCTGGATTCTCCAGATTGAAGTTCGTAATCTGCCCCATGATGTCCCTGCCGAACAGTCTCCTGTAAAAAATGGGGCTGTAGCCATTAGCCACAACCCCGATTTCCATTTCTCTATCTGCGCCGCTTAATTTTATTGTTCCCTTCATGCTGTCATCTCCTGTTTATGCGCCTGCTGACTGATAGACTGCAGAAGTCCATCCTGTATATGTTGTGCTGTCTGAGCTTTCTGTGCAGGATGCTTTAACGACATCTTTATCCAGTGCTGCATTGTAAACACTGGTAGCTGTAACCGTCAGCGTCTCTGTCTGAGGCTCAACGTTCTCACCCTTTGTCTGACCGCCTGCTGTCGGACGTGTGCATGTGCAGTTGTACATGACGTGCTTTGTCGCTTTGACGTCTCCCTCAAACTGGAAGAGCAGCGCAAAGTGAACGATTGCGGAATTCATATCCTCGACCAGTACGCCCTTGGTGTCTTCGATTTCTCCGAGTACATCGGTCCGGAATGATTCAGGAACCAGTGCGATCTCAAGATCACCCGAATAACCTGTATTGCCGTTTCCGACCCAGTACTCAATGTTATCCGCATAGAACGGTGTGTTTTCGCCCTGCGGTTCAAGCGACATCGATACGGCACCCGGAATGCGTACCGGTGTTTCGTATGTTGCAGCGCCATCCGCGTCAATGGTAGCCACTGCGTAATACACATTAGAAAGACCGTATTTGATCTTATTAGCCATTGTTATTCCTCCGTAATAATTACATCCATCTCATACACGACCTCATACATCCGCTCGGTGTCAATCTTTGCTTCGTCACGCGCCCAGACCATTCCGTGGTTCCTCAGGACGTTTTCAACGACCGCTTCCGATGCAAATGATTTTGTGTCTGTGTACAGCTCTATGATCAGATGCTCGATATTTTGATAATTCGAGTTATCCGCTTTAAAATCGTTGTCGTTCGCAAAGTAAAAGCAGACGAACGGTGTCGCCTGCTCTGTACCTTCTGGAAATTGATAATATGCGTTTGGATAACCAATTTCGGCGACCATTGCCGCCACTTCCTGATGTGTCATACTTTTTCCAACCTGTCCATGATATCGTCGTATGCTTTGTTCGTGGCCCATTCTTCAACCGGTGCAATATGAACAACCGGCTGAACTCTTCCACCGTTTCTTTTTGCGTGGCCTTTTTCAAGAAGATGTGCAAGCTGATATGTTCCATTTTTACCGTATACTGTTGCAACTACATTCGTGCGGCCTCGCTCGAGCTTGTACGCCCATCCTTTCGCATACTCGCCGCCGCCCGGACGCTTCGGAGATTCAGCACGCAGTTTTTTCGCCGCTTCTTTTGCAACATCAGGAACAACTTCGACCATTGCCTTATACACTTCCGGAAGATAATCAACTCGCAGTATGTCGTCAACAATATCGGCGAAATTCATCTTACTGGAGCTTACAATCATTTGTTTGTTCCTCCCTTCCGCTCTGCATACAGTTCAATCACATCCGTTCTGGCATGGTATACACGATAAATTGCATACCGCTTGCCATTGTAGATTGCGATCTCCTCGCCGTCATAATCAGCAAAGAACATCGAAAAGCGGTATTCAGGGTTTAAACCATTCCGACCGCCCTCAAAAAACTCTGCGCGAGTGACGGAGTCTACCTGACAATAAACATCGCGCTGTGTTTTCGACAGTTGCCAGATTCCGAAAGCGTCCTGTGTCTTTGTTTCTTTAACTAGTGTGATAACAGATGATCTATCCATCAGACATCACCCCAATCAGTATATCCAGTACACATTGACAACTGCGCCTTCTGCTCGTCATATGACTTCTTGAGTCGGTCATATTCGTCTGGCTGACCGAAGTGCATCAGGAAATAGGTTATAGCCGCCTGAGTTACCAGAGCATCATACTGCTCCGGCACCTCAACACCGGCAACTCCGAGATCGAGCATGGCAGCGTTTAACAGAAGCTCGATCTGTTCATCGAATGCGTGTGTCGATATCCTAGCAGCCGTCATTGCCTGCTCAACCAGTTCGCTTGTTACGTTTGCCATGCTCTTCTCTCCTTAGTGAAATGCTTTGAAAAACTTATCATCCACAACCGAGTACCCTACATGGCCGCAAATCATTGTCGGATCACAATAGATCTTGAATCCGCATTCTCTTGCTCTTATGCAGAACGATACGTCCTCACCGTTGCTGCCAATCGGTGCGAACATGGCTCCGTGTTTAGCCTGGACATCCAGAAAGACATCCGTTTTCATGAGCACACAACCAAATCCGCACCCTGCGACTTCAAATATCTCATTGGGGATCTCATCAAAGTCTTCGTGAATGCAATCTGCACCTTCCATTTTCAGTGTTTTAAACAACACTGGCGAATAGGGCGGAACCCGGCGGAAATATAGTCCCGTGAGAATGTCAAAATCGTTTTTCTGTAATGTATCCATCATTTTGACTAGTGTGTCAGGTCTGAACACCATGTCAGAATCCAACCAAAGAACATAGTCGAAATCTCCTGTAATAGTTCGCGTTGCAATATCATCTCTTGCTACATACACAAGAGATCCCGACTTCATTACCAGCGAACAATCTCCGACTTTTTCGATTTGTGCCAGACTTTGGCAAAATGGTGCCGGTACCTGATCCATGCACGGTACTGCGATGATAGTTTTCATGTTTTTTCTCCTTGTTGCAAAATCGCCTGTTAATTACTTCGTTACCTTAACGAATGCATCCGGCGCAACAACTCCAATTGCAACAAACTCGCGACCAATTACTCGGACAAGATCCTGGGTGGCCAGTGTCATGTCATCATATTTAAAGGTGATGTCATCGCCATTCGGGAAGTTTGCAAGTGCGCCCTGATCGAGGTCTCCAACGATCATGTATGCAACGCCGGTAGTTGCTGCGGAAATAGCTGTGATGGTGTCATTAAATACAACCGGAAGACCCTCAAACGGATCATAACCATAATTGCCTGCAGCCTGCAGTCCCTTGAATGTTCCCCATGTGAGTTTATTCATCATGATAACCGGATTGGTTGCCTCATCAGACAGGTTTGCGATAGCTTCTGCTACAGTACCAAGTGTCGGTGTAGCAACCTTAATGGCCGGAACAGCCGGGCATGTGGTTGTAGAAACAGTACCGCAAGCCTGAATCTTAGCTACAAGCATATCAGCTGCCTTCTTTGCGATACGGTATGCAAGCTCGTCATAGATGTATCTCAGGAAGGACTCTCCGCGCATGTCCATAGCTTCATCGGATACAGAAATCCATTTCTTGATGCTCTCCGGGATAAGCTCGACAACGCCAAGTACCAGTGTCTCTTCGCTTACTGCCACGCCTTCTGAATGAGTTGCTGCAGCACTGGAAGAAATCTCGAATCCGACCTTCAGATTGCCGCGCAGATATGCTTTGCGGACTCTGCTCATGATGCCCTCGCGCGCCCATGCGGTTTTAACGATGTCGTATACCAGTTCCGGGACCGGTACTGTTCCGTTTGCATCATTTTCACTCAGGAGAGCACGGCACTCTGCCGGATCACTGGTTTTGATGTACTCTGCATATGCGTCAATATATTTCTGGCTGTTTCTGATTTCTTCGATGTTCATGTTTTCTCTTGTCTCCTCTTTGAACTGCTGAACAACTGTGCCTGCGCCTGCAGCAACTGCAGACCTGATTTCTGCCTTCTTTGCCTCTTCAGCTCTTCTTGCTTCGATTTCCTCGTTGATACCCTTCATTTCTGCCTCAAGAGCATCCAGATCCGCTTCAGGTGCGTCCAGTTCCGCAACGATTGCGACCTTGCGCTCCTCAAGCTGTTCGATGGTCATGTCTTTAAATTCCATGATTTACCTCTCCCATAATTCTGATTTTCTGCTTCTGACGTTCGCGTCTCTCCTCTTCAAGTCGCTCCGCTTGTTCTGCTTCAATCACTCCGTTGAAGTAGTCACGAGTTGATACGCTCAGTTCTGTGGTTGGGTTTGCCGGAAAACAAACAGGCGAGACGTCAAACACCTTTGCGATCCGGTCAATAACCCTTGTATGTGTAGCTTTGTCATAATGATCTTCAGCTACTCTGAACGCAAAAGACATCTGTGGATAATTCCCTGCAGCGATGTCCGCATACAGCTCTCTGCCTCTTGCGGTCAACCCTAAGTCGGTTTTCTGTGCAAGTCCATGCTCGTCCGTCCACACCTGAACGGTTCCGGCGGATGTGCGCGCATACACCGGACCAGTGTGATCAACACGAAAAACTACGTCCGACATGTCAGCGCCATCAAACGCGTCCGGCATGATCTGCTCTTTGTAGTCAACATCATCAACCGTCAGCAGTGTGTACGGTTCAAATGTGCTTGCGTATCCTTCTACAAAAAAAGACGGCTCTTCGCCGTCCACGTTCTGAGATAATCTCAGCTCCATATTCCTGTATTCTCTATCATCCCTCATTGATCTTCTCCTCTTGTATCTTTTCATCTGCGTTCCAGTATTCGCCGCGGATGATCCGAGCATCACCACCATCAACCGGCGGAAGGTTCCAGATCTCTCGCACATCATTGATTGACATGATCCCACGGTCGAGCATCTGGCTCGATACGTTCAGTTTTTCGCTGTTGCTGAGATACTGCAGACGGTTTGCGGTTGCTATGATCCTGTTGCCCTGTGACTGTTCTCGGAATGTGAACAGTGCCTTTGTTTCTACTTCAGAAAACTGAATCGCAAACGGTTCCATGGCTGATTCATAAAACGCGGTCCATGCGTCGCCGTATGCTTTGCCCTGTAAAACGTCTTCGTTCATGGTAAAGTAATCGAAAACGCCGTCTTTGATGATCCGCATCTGCTCCGCATCTACTACCCACGGTTTTGCATTGATTTGCTGAATATTGTTGTATGTGTTCGGGAATAACAGCATTCCGCCACCTTCAGCTTCGGCAGAAAAATTTTCTTCCGTGAACCGTTTCCGTTCTTTTGCAAGATCATCTGGTTTTGTGAAGTTTCCTACTTGAGCCATGAAGCGGTAGCTTGCGGCGCTCTTGACACCTTCCTTAATGCCCTGGTTTTGAATATGGATCAAATCCATTGTCGGAAACAACGCGCGATTACTCTCCCCGAAGAAATCATTTCTGTACTGGAATTTGTTCATTATGCCGCAATTTTCTAATTCGATCGCGGCACGTTCTCCAGAGCTGAAACTGTATCTCAGATACGGCACGCCGCCATACTGGATTATTTCGCATCGACTTGGAAGTGGTACATAGATACCAGAAGCTTCTCCGAACGGATCATATACAGGACAAATGAACGCAGTGTTGTGGATGTCTAGGATCGTACTGAGTCTGTACATGAATTGCGACCATGTCTGAAACTGATTCGGACCGTGTCGCAGTTTGTTCTGCAATGCCGGACGAGCAGATCCCTGTGTTTCGACTTTCAATTTACTGATATGCGTTGCTCTTGTATGAATTACCGCTCTGATCAGCTCAGATTCATACACACTTCCGCCCCATGTTGAAAAGTGTGGTTTGTAGCCGTCTAGTAACTTAAACGTCCCCTCAAACTTGCCTTTCTCTTTTGGTCTATTTCCAAATATCTTGTCAAAAAGTCCCATTTGTTCAACCCTCATTTTTGATCTGGTCTCCGATCTCGGAATACCATTTTTGTCTGACGGTCATTGCATCGAGCAGCGCTGCAGTCCCGTCTATGTGTAGCGACGGTGACAGCTTAACAAGCTTACCCCTGCCTCGCTCCGTGCTCATTTTGATCGCACTGTTTAATAAGTGCATCTTTAACAAATCGTTATCGCCTATATGAATCTTGCCGTCTTCCAGCAAGCCTTGTGTCTCTTGAATCACCGGGTACAGGTTTTCACCCTGATATACGTCATCCATGTGGAAACCGTACTGCTTCATGTCTTGTACTAGGTACTGTGCGCTATATCTGTCATAACCAACTTTCAGCGGGTAGATCTTGTACTTCTCTATCAGATCAACAAACCACTGGAAGCAATCGTGATAATCAACGTAGTTGTCGCCGGACGCGCTCATCAGTCCGCGCTGAATGTATATGTTATACGGCACGCCATCGCGCTGTGTTGCCTCGTCGATCCGCTCCGTCGGAAGCCAGGAATGCGAAAACACATATAATTCTCCGCCCTTCTCGATCACGGCGACGGCAGCGGTCAAATCTCGCGTCTGAGACAGATCCAACCCGCCGACACAGTAACAATCCCGAAAGTCTTCAAGGTCAAGCGGATCACCGCACGCATCTTCAACGATGTTTGCCGACAGCCATGCCAGTGAACTGTTTTGCTTAATGTTTGCATACTTAGTCAGGAATTCAGCACGCTTTGACAACGATCCCTCTGCGACCGCAATCTCTTCCAACAGATAATCGACTGTAACGGAGACGCCCAAGTTCGGATTGCTTTTTCGTAGTTCGTTAATATCATTCCATTTGTCAACGTCATCAATGATGTACAGGATCGGCAGCAGTCGCTTTTCCTTTGAATCGCCCATCAGAAAGCGCGTTGATCGTTTCATGAGTTCGTCATAGATCGAGTCATTAACGTATCCCGAAGTAGTGCATGATATGATCAGGCCGTCTGGACGCGCGCCCATGGCCGACTTCATAACCTCGTACTGTTTCAGACCTTTGTCGCCCTGCCACGCCGCAACCTCGTCGCAGATGGTCAATGACGGATTGAAACCATCTGATGATTTACTGTTAAACGCGATCTTTTTGACCGTGCTGTTCGTGCCCGGAATTGCCAGATCCGACTGCCGATGTCGCGCCAACATGGAGTCATCCACAATCTTTTTGTTGTGCGCATCACGCTCTGCGGTGGATTCCTTCAGCTCCTGCCACTCTGGATCCAGCTGGGTCATCTGCCAGATGCAGTTGTAAATGATATCCGCCTGATCGAACTTCGGTGCGATGCAGAACACTCTGGCACCGTACCCGCCATCGACCTGCCATGTATATTTACCGAGTGCCGATGCCATCAGTGATTTACCGTTCTTTCGGGCAACAACCAGAAATACCTCGCGGAACTGCCGCGTGCCGGATGCGTCGACCACTCCGAAGATGGTTGAGATCATAGCTTTCTGCCAAACTTCCAGCTTCAGTGATCCGGGCGCGAGTGGCCCCTCAGTGTGAAAACAATGCGTTTCGACCCACTTGATTGCGGCGTTTGCCTTGTTTCCATCAAAAAAGAACTGCTTAGTCTGCAGTCCTTCCACGAGATACTCATACAGCAATGTGATAAACCGGCCGACCAGATAAGTGCCGTTCTTAATACCCTGATAGTATGTATATATCCAGTTTTCTGATTGTTTTTTAGATGATTTTCGTGCCATGTCGAGCCAAATCTCTCGGTTTTTGCGGGTGTAGGG
>Ga0247609_10001251_pt1 | contig 31176 bp, 19 predicted proteins | sample 172DNAGHGlowgp2_FD_193487 | JGI IMG/M metagenome (GOLD analysis project Ga0247609, IMG submission 193487) | Sheep rumen microbial communities from Palmerston North, Manawatu-Wanganui, New Zealand - 1728 DNA GHGlow gp2 | ecosystem: Host-associated > Mammals > Digestive system > Stomach > Rumen ... | reverse complement strand
GAACTGGGGTTTCAACGGCAAGTTTGACGGCTGGTACGAAATCGACGCCTTGTCTTTCCATCCTTATGGTGACGATGAGATTTGGGATTTCAGCCAGAGCAGCAACAGCGGAAATCAGATGGTTATCAATTGTATCCCCTACGAGGGCTATGTGATTCCCGGTGACGAGCCCCAGAGCTTGCGTGGCGACGTGAACAAGGATGGTAATGTCACGATTGGTGACGTGGCTGCATTGATTGACTATCTGCTGTCTCATGATGCTTCTGCTATCGACTTGGTCGCAGCCGACTGTAACCAAAGCCAGGATGTGACTATCGGCGACGTAAGCACCTTGATTGACTATCTGATGGCTCACACATGGTAATCCATTGACAGTCACAAGATTCATTAACAGGAGCCTGTTTTCAGGTTCCTGTTTTTTTATATTCAAAAAACTGAAAACCACGAAAAAAGAGATTATCGGCCTTTATTTCACAAATAATGATTATCTTTGCAAGTTAAGACAAAAGACACGTGACGATGACAACAGGAAATGCTATCCGCTTTGTTTGTATCCTGCTCCTGTGGGTAGGATTGTGCTGGCTGCTACTCACCCGGGCTGCCAAAATTGACTTTATGGTGATTTTCACTATTGTGGCATCGGGCATCATCGTTTTTGTCCCTCTCTACAAGAAATATGTGAGAAAAAAAGACTGAGCCATGACAACAAAACCATACATACTGGAAAACTGTCCGCTGCTGGCCACCATCGACAGCCCTGCCGACCTGAGAAAACTAGACGTCGACCGGCTGCCACAGGTGTGCCATGAACTGCGGCAATATATGATACATGAGCTATCGAGCAATCCCGGCCATTTCGCCTCAAGCATGGGTGCGGTGGAGATTGTGGTAGCGCTGCACTATGTTTTCAACACCCCCGATGACCGCCTGGTGTGGGACGTGGGACATCAAGCCTATGCCCACAAAATCCTGACAGGTCGTCGCGACCAGTTTGACGACAACCGCAAGCTTGACGGCCTGAGCGGATTTCCCAATCCTGCCGAGAGCGAATATGACACCTTCACTGCGGGCCATGCCTCCAACTCCATCTCGGCGGCCCTTGGAATGGCGATTGCCGCCGAACTGCAACAAAACAGCAACCGCAAGGTGGTTGCCGTCATTGGCGACGCCAGCATCAGCGGCGGCTTGGCTTTTGAGGGCATCAACAATGCCACAACCAATCCCAACAACCTGATTATCGTCCTGAACGACAACGACATGGCGATTGACGCCAACGTGGGCGCGTTGAGTCACTACATGAGCGACCTGCACACGTCGCACCGCTATAACAAGCTGCGCTACAAGACCTACCAGTTCCTGCGCCGCCACAATGTAATCAACGACAACCGCAAGGGACTGATCATGCGTTTCAGCAATGCGTTGAAGTCATTGTTCTCGGGACAGCAGAACATCTTTGAAGGATTGAACATCCGCTACTTTGGGCTCTATGACGGCCATGACGTGAAGCGCCTAGTGAAGGTCTTCAGGGAAATCAAGGACATGACGGGGCCCAAGCTGGTACATGTGCGCACCGTGAAGGGAAAAGGCTTCGCTGCTGCCGAGGCCGATCCCGCGACCTGGCATGCACCGGGCAAGTTTGACGAGGAGACCGGCGAGCGCAACAAGGGCGGTAAGGGCGGTCCTATCAAATATCAAGACGTTTTCGGCAAGACACTTGTCGAGCTGGCCGAGAAGAACGATAAGATTGTCGGTATCACAGCCGCCATGCCCAGCGGTACATCGATGTCGCTAATGCTGGAAGCGATGCCCACACGCGCCTTTGACGTGGGCATCAGCGAGGGCCATGCCGTGACCTTTGCCGGCGGTCTTGCCAAGGACGGCATGCTCCCCTATTGCGCCATTTACAGCACATTCCTGCAACGCGGCTATGACTCCATCATCCACGATGTGGCCATCCAAGGTCTGCCGGTGACCTTCTGCATTGACCGCGGAGGCATTGTCGGCGAAGACGGTGTGACGCATCATGGCCTGTTTGACCTGGCCTACTTGCGCTGCATTCCCGGAATGATTGTGGCATCGCCCATCAACGAGCACGACCTGCGCAACCTCATGTACACGTCACAGAAGATTGCCTGCGGCCCCTTTGCCATCCGCTATCCGCGCGGAAAAGGCGTGTTGACCGAGTGGCACAACGAGATGCAGGAAATGTCCATCGGGCGCGGCCGCCGCATGAGCGAAGGCGATGGTGTGGCAATCCTCAGTATCGGACACATTGGCAACGAAATAATCGAAGTGGTCAACCGTCTTGCCCAGCGAGGCATCAAGGTGGGCCACTATGACATGATTTTCCTTAAACCCATTGATGAGGATATTCTGGAGGAGGTCACAAAGCGCTACCACAGCATCATCACCATCGAGGACGGTACCGTCGTGGGCGGCCTTGGTTCGGCAGTTGCCGAATGGATGACGAAGCATGACAAGAAGAACCACTTGAGAATGTTAGGTGTTCAGGACGAGTTTGTGCACCAGGGCACCGTGGCCGAGCTGCATGAACGCTGCGGCATGGATGGAGCATCGGTCGAGAAGGCCATTCTTGAGTTATTAGAAAACGAGAAGTAAAACCAAGATTTCAAGATAAGTATTATGAGAATCGTTATTGCCGGCGCAGGAGAAGTTGGTACACATTTGGCCAAGATGCTCAGCAACGAGGAACAAGACATCATCGTCATGGACGTTGACAACAGGAAGCTTGAGCCTCTTGAGAACTACAACCTGCTCACTCATCAAGGCAGTGCCATATCATTCAGTGACCTCAACGCCATCAAGACCGGCGTGTGTGACCTGTTCATTGCAGTGACCAAGAGCGAGGCGAGGAATATTCTGGCATGCTCAATGGCCAAGAAACTTGGAGCTAAAAAGACGGTTGCCCGCATCGACAATGACGAATTCTTCAGCCCCAAGTGGCGTGAACACATTGTTAAACTGGGCATTGACCACCTGATCTATCCTGAGATGCTGGCAGCCAAGGAGATTGCCAGCGCCCTGAAACGCACATGGGCAAGAAACTGGTTTGAACTGTTTGACGGCGAGTTGATTGTTGTCGGTGTCAAAATCCGTTCCAATGCAACGATTGTCAATCAAATGCTCAAGGACGTGTCCAACATCAGTCACTACCTTCATGTGTCGGCAATCAAGCGCAACCGCGAGATTATCATTCCTCGTGGCGATGACCGTTTGCTGGAGAATGACATCGTCTATATTGCGACAACCCGTGACCATATCGAGGAGGTGCGTGAAGTCTGCGGAAAATTGCAGTATCCCGTTGATAATGTGCTGATTGTGGGTGGCAATGACATTGCTGAGCAACTTATCAAGAAACTCGGCAAGACTGTTGACATCAAAGTCATCGAGGATGACCTCGAACGCTGTGACCAACTCTCCCAACGCTATCCCAACTGCAAGATCGTGCAGGGCGACTTCCGCGACACCGAGCTGAGCGAGGAAGAGAGCGTGAGCAACTATGACGCCTTCATCGCCCTGGGCGAGAACAGCGCTGTGAACATGATGGCCTGCATGATCGCCAAGACCAATGGCGTTCCCAAGACCATTGCCCAGGTCGAAGACATCCAGTTCATCTTTGAGGCCGAGGCGCTCAACATCGGCACCATCGTGAACAAGAAACTGCTGGCATCGAGCCGCATCTATCAAATCATGATTGACGCCGACGAGGACAATGCACGATGCCTAGCCCTCGCCGATGCCGAAGTGGCAGAGATTATCGTTCAAGAAAACGATCGTGTAACCCGTTCAGCAGTCAAGGACCTGAAACTGAGCCGAGACTTCACTATTGCCGGACTGGTGCGCAACGGCAAGGGGCAACTTGTTGACGGCAACACCCAGATTCAGGCCGGAGACCATGTGGTGGTCTTCTGCCTGCAAGGAGCCATTCACAAACTTGACAAATACTTCTCGTGATGCGCAAACGCACGAACCAAAATATCAACTTTCCCATCGTCCTGCGCATGCAGGGCTGGCTGTTGCTCATCGAGGCGGCATTCATGGTACTGCCCCTGATTGTGTCATGGTGGTTTGAGGAGTCTACTGCACTGCGGGCATTCATCTACAGCACATTAATTACTGCCGGCATGGGCGCCATCATGGCATTTGGCATCAAGCCTCGCAGCAAGTCAATGAACAAGCGTGAGGGATTGATGCTCACCGCCATTGTGTGGGTATTCTTCTCACTTTTTGGCATGCTTCCTTATCTTTTCTCTGAGACATTAAACAATGTGACCGACGCTTTCTTTGAAACGATGGCCGGTTTCACCACGACGGGATCGAGTGTGATCCGCTATGTTGAAGAGATTCCACGAGGCATCTTGTTCTGGCGCGCCATGACGCAATGGATTGGAGGCATGGGAATCATCCTGTTTACCCTTGCTGTCATTCCCATGTTGAATCAAAAGGGCGGCATCGCCCTGTTCAATTCTGAGGTAACGGGCATCACACACGAACGCCTGCGCCCTCGCATCAGTCAGACCGCCAAGGACTTGTGGCTCATCTACATTGGCTTGACAGCACTGCTCACGATTCTGCTCTTCCTTGGACCTATGGACTGGTTTGATGCGGTTTGCCATGCCATGACGACAACATCGACAGGCGGCTATTCCACCAAGAACATCGGTCTGGATTATTGGCAATCCAGTTATGTGTTCATCGTGGTCATTATCTTCATGTTCATTGGCGGTATCAGCTTCTCGATCATCGCTGCAGCAATTCGCGGCAACTTCAAGCGCATCGCCAGCAATAATACCCTGCGCTGGTACTGCATGACGGCACTCATCACCACTGTCGTTATCGTGATATACATGGCCTACATGTCATTCCTTGACAACAACTTCGACCGTTTCGTCTATGGTGCGTTCGACACTATCTCAGCCATCACCTCGACGGGATTCTCGACGTTTGACTACGAGAACAGCGGTGAGTTTGTCACTGTCATTCTGATGGTAATGATGTTTTTTGGCGGCATGGCAGGCTCCACGTCGGGCGGCGCCAAGATGGACCGCCTCATCGTGTTGCTCAAGCACACCGCCAACGAGTTCTACCGCGTGCTGCACACCAACTCGGTGCGTTCGGTCCACATCGACGGCAAACCTGTCCCAAACCATGTTGTGAGCAAGGTAAATACATTTTTCACAGTCTATATCGGCATCATCATGGTCGTGGCCCTCTACCTCACATTCTATGGCATCCCTGTGTTTGACGCCATGTATACCTCGATGTCAGCCATCAGCAACGTGGGCATCGGGCACGGCCTCACCGGCCCCAACGGGTCATGGGTAGTGCTGCACCCTGGAGCCAAGTGGGTCCTTGCCTTTGAGATGATGGTGGGCCGTCTGGAATTGTTTACCGTTCTGGTTATCTTCACCCGCTCGTTCTGGAAAAAAGACTAACGCTCCTGCCGGGCAATTCTATAAAGCGCCGTGGCATTGCCACGGCACAGTAGAATAGCCTGATGAATACACAACAGAACCATGGCCCCCCTGGGACTGGCGTGGTGAAGTATCGATATTTAGTTTTTTTAATGAAAAAAATAGATTGATTTGCGTTTGTAAATCAATTTTATTTTGTAATTTTACACCCTCAAACACATACGATAGCAAAATGAGCAAGAGTCAAAGCAACCACAATAGTAAAATAACTGATAATCAGGGCTATTACAACCCTGACATCAGCGGTGTTCAAAAGTCTGAAGACTACCGCAAGCGCCAAAAGGTAGAAGAAGCCATCGACAACGATAGCATGACCAAATTGCAACGGTTCAAAGCCTTCTTCCAAAACGGCAGGCTGAAGTTTGCAATAGGAATTATCCTAGTGCTGATAGGCATCTACCTGTTGATTTCATTCCTGTCCTTCTTCCTGTCGGCTGGAATGAGTGACCAGAGCCGCATCACCAATTATTCAATGATTGAGAATGCTCAGGTTCCTGACCAGATTCGCAATGCGGGTGCCGCAATGGGAGCATCATTAAGCGATTTCTTCATCTCAAGTGGTGTGGGAGTTGCTGCATTCATCATTGTGGTGTGGTTGTTGACGCTGGGCATGCGCCTGCTGCGTAAGCAGAAGGTCCACTTCTTTCCCTACACATTTGTGTGCCTGTTCAGCATTTTCACCTTCTCGATGATGGTGGGAGCCGCCACCTACTTTATGAAACCCATCACTTTCTTCCCGCTGGGTGGCTATTTCGGCTTCTATGCCAACAAATGGCTGTTAGGGCTTGTGGGCATGTATGGCATGATAGCCGTGAATCTGGTTATCTTTATGCTATGGGTATTCCTGACCTATCAGACCTTATCCTCCCTATATAGCCAAATACAACAAGAGTTTTCAAAAAAACGCAACCGCAACAAGGAGGAAAGCGAGAAAGTTGTCAACCAGCACGGCCAGACCACCTTCCTGGGTAATGAGCAAAAAATGGTTGATGAGCAGCAGGATGACAGCCAACCGGTAGCCAAGAAATCTCCCTTGAGCCGCGCACGCAACCGCAAGGCTAAAACGAACGCCCTTGACAATGAGGGCGGCGAACCAGTACGTCTCAAGCCCATCACTGCCAGTACCGATGTGAGCAACCCTCATGACCCAACCGGTGAATATCGTCATTACCGCTTCCCTACCCTCGACCTGCTGCAGGACATCCGCATGAATCCCAATAGCGTCGATAAACAGGAACAGGACGAGAACAAGGAGCGCATTCGCGACACCCTAAGCAAGTATGGCATCGAAATCAAGGAAATCATGGTGCACGTGGGCCCCACGGTGACACTGTTTGAGATTGTGCCGCAAGATGGTGTGCGTGTGAACAAAATCCGTGGTCTGGAGGATGATATCGCCTTGAGTCTTGCAGCCCTGGGCATCCGCATTATTGCTCCCATGCCCGGCAAGGGAACCATCGGCATCGAGGTGCCCAACCGTGACCCGCAAGTCGTGCCCATGCGCGAGGTGCTGGGTTCCAGGGCCTTCCAGGAAAGCCGTGCCAAGTTGCCCATGTGCTTGGGTTGCACCGTGAGCAACGAAGTGTTCATTGCTGACCTGACCAAGATGCCGCACCTGTTGGTTGCCGGTGCCACCGGTAAGGGTAAATCCGTTGGTCTGAACGCTATCATTACATCGCTGCTCTACAAGAAAGGCCCGTCGGAACTTAAGTTCGTCCTTGTGGATCCCAAACGTGTGGAGTTCAGTGTGTATGCCGACCTGGAGAAGTACTACTTCGCTAAAGCTCCCGGTGAGGAGAAAGCCATCATCACCGACACCGACCGTGTCATCAAGACGCTGAACTGCCTCGTTCAGGAAATGGAGAACCGCTACAGTGTGTTCGAGGAAGTGAGGGTGCGCAACGTGAGCGACTATAACGAACTGTGGCGTCGCGAATTGCGTGAAGTGCGCGACGAGCACGGTGAGAAAAAATACCAGTACATGCCCTACATCGTGGGCATCATCGACGAGTTCAGCGACATGATCATGACCGCCGGCAAGGAAGTAGAAACGCCGCTGGTGCGCATCGCACAGAAAGCCCGCGCCGTAGGTATCCACATGATTATCGCTACCCAGCGCCCGTCGTCCAAGGTCATCACTGGTTTGATCAAGGGTAACTTCCCAGGTCGTATCGCCTTTGCCGTTGCCCAGGGTATCGACAGTCAAATCATCATCGACCGCAGGGGAGCGCAGCAACTCATCGGTCGCGGTGATATGCTGTTCCAGATTGACGGTGAGTTGACGAGGCTGCAGTGTCCGTTTGTTGATACGCCCGACATTGTGCGCATCTGCGACTACATCAAGGAGCAGGAGGATAACGACCGTGACATCAGCCACGAGGAGCCTTACCTGTTGCCCGAATATGTGGGCAAGGATGAGGGTGGCAGCAGTGACGCCAACGTGGGCAACGTCAAGGACCGCGACCCGCTGTTTGAGGAGGCTGTCAGGTTTATCGTCATGGGAAACACTGCGAGCACCTCGTCTCTGCAGCGCCGCTACGAGATTGGTTACAACCGCGCAGGCCGCTTGATGGACCAGATGGAACATGCAGGCATCGTGGGACCGGCCCAGGGCAGCAAGCCACGTCAAGTGCTGGTGAGCCCCATGGATATAGACCAGCTATTCTCGTAAAGACGGCTATTGTTTCACAAGAGTGCCATGGTTGGCACTCTTTTTGCTATCTAGATGAATTGGAACACTAGAATCTCTACATTTTTAGAGGGACTAGAATACTTTAACAATGAGATTTAAATGACAATGAAAAGAATCCATATCACCATTCTCATGGCACTGGTAACCATAATTACCATGGCCCAGACACCCAGTGCTATGCTCGACAAGTGTTTAGCTGCTACCAATGCCAGTGGCGGCGTCACGGCCAATTACAGCATCACTTCTAGTCAAGGTACAAGCAAAGGTACTATTGCCATTCAAGGCAACAAGTTTCGCTTGACCTCGCCCGAAGCCAAGTCCTGGTATGACGGCAAGACACAGTGGTCATGGTCTCCCGTCACCGGTGAGGTCAACATCACCTCCCCCACTGCCGAGGACCTGCAGATGACCAACCCCATCGCTGCCGTGCAGCACTTCAAAACGGGTTTCAACTTAAAGAAAGCCAAGGCAAAGACCGCCAACACCTACGCCATCAAGCTCACACCCAAGAAGAAAGACAACATCAAGACGCTGTGGTTGTACTTTGACGAGAACACGTCGCTGTTGCGCACTGCCCGCTTTGAGATGAGAGACAAGTCGGTTTATATCATCAAAATCACAGGCTACAAGCACAAATCCCTGCCGGCATCGACATTCACTTTTGACAAATCGCAAGTGCCTGCAGGCACCGATGTGGTGGATTTGAGGTAATTTAAAGAAAGTGGCCATGTATCAATATTTAGTTGGTCCCCTAGTGGGTGCCGTCATCGGCTATATCACTAACGACATCGCCATCAGGATGTTGTTCAGGCCTCATCGGGCCAAGTATATCATGGGTGTCCATATTCCCTTCACTCCCGGCATCATTCCCAAGGAGAAGGCACGCATTGCAGGCGCCATCGGCAAAGCGGTGAGCGAGAACCTGATGAACCGCGAGGTGCTGGAGAAGAGCCTGTTGAGTGATGACATGCTTACCAAAATCAAGGGTGCCATCGACGAGTTTATCACTACCCAAAGCAGCAACGAGGAGACCATCGAGCAGTTTGCACGTCATTATCTCACTCAAGACGACATTGTCGCCATGCGACAGAACGTTTCGGACGGCATTGTCAAAATGGTGTCTTCAAAACTGACTGACAGCAATATGGGGGAACAAATCGCCCACATGGCAACCGAACATGTGCTGGCCAAGACGCGAAACAGCGTCGCAGGCCTGTTTGGAGCCGACAAACTGGTAGCAGGAGTGGCGATGCCCATTGAGAAAATCCTGGCAAAACACATCAACGAGATACTGCAGACCAACTCACAACAGATGATTGAAGACCTGGTGGTGAAACAATCAGATGACTTGATGAACATGACCATGAGCCAACTGGTGAGTGACCATGACGAGCAGATTGCACAAATCAAGAGCGGAATTCTGAATGCCTATCGCGTCATCATCACCGAGCACCTGCCGCGCATCCTGCAAGACATTGACATCAGCGGCATCATTGAGCAACGCATTAATGAGATGGACATGGATGAGGCAGAGGCCATCATACTGGACGTGATGAAAAAAGAGCTCCGCGCCATCGTGTGGCTCGGAGCATTGTTAGGCAGTATCATGGGCACCTTGAATGCCCTGATTCTTTAATCATTAATCCACTTGCCAAGTATCGCCTGACATGATCACATCGTTCAGGCAGGTGAAGCCGTGCTTTGCCTTGGCTTCTTCAACTTGCTCGGCAAGAGCAGTTTCATAGGTGGGAGCCTCTACCGCACGAATGACACCCAGTGCCACGGGCAGGTCAGTGCCGTCCATCATGGCCAGCATCTGGTGGAGGAAGAAACTCTCGCAGTGAGCATCGTGAACAAGAATGTCATCGATGGTGTAACCATCCTCACCGATGGTCACCGCCTTGAGGCCGAAGCCATCCTGAACAAGGCCACGGTTATTGTCCTTGCCGAAGATCATCTTCTCGCCATGCACGAGATGGATAGTGCGGTCGGGACGGTTCTCGCGATCGGTAATATAGTTGTGGATGCCGTTGTTGAAAATCATGCAGTTCTGCAGAATCTCAACGACTGAGCAACCCTTGTGCTTGGCTGCCGCCATCATCACCTCCTGACTGATATCCAATGCCACATCGAGGCTGCGGGCAAAGAATGTGCCGCGCGCACCGAAAGTCAACTCGGCGGGGATGAACGGATCCTCGGTAGTGCCATAGGGTGATGATTTGGACTTGAAGCCGCGAGCGCTCGTGGGCGAGAACTGACCTTTGGTCAAGCCATAGATGCGGTTGTTCAACAACAAGAGGTTGAGGTCAACATTGCGGCGCACCTCATGGATGAAGTGATTGCCACCAATGGCGAGACAGTCACCATCGCCCGATACCTGCCAAACGGTCATATCGGGATTGGCCGCCTTGAAGCCCGTTGCCACCGCGCCACCACGACCGTGAATGGTGTGGAAAGCGTAGGTGCGGGTGTAATAAGGCAGACGTGAACTGCAACCAATTCCTGAAATCACAGCGGTCTTCTCTCGAGGGATACCCAGTTGTGCCATTGCCTTGAGCAGGACATTGAGCACAGCGTGGTCACCACAGCCGGGGCACCAGCGCACGGGTTGATTGTTCTTGAAATCGAGAGGCTTTAGAGCAATATCTTGATTGTCCATTTTCTTCTGTTCCATTAGATTTCCTCCTCCATCATGATGTTTTTAACTCCATCGACGATTTCCTGAACCAGGAACGGCTGGCCTTGCACCTTGTTGATGTGGCAGATGTTCAGGTTCGGTATCTTGCTCTGCAGGTAGCTGGCCAGTTGACCAGTATTCAATTCGGCAACTATCACCGTCTTGAAGCGGCTGAGCAATTCTGCGGTGTTCTTGGGCAACGGGTTGATGTAGCGGATGTGTGTCATCGCAATCCTGATACCCTCATTGTTCAAGCGGTTCACGGCATCCAAAATGTGGCCATAGGTGCTCCCCCATCCCAAAATAATGGTATCGGCACCCGAATCACCCTTGAGCTTAAGTTCAGGAATGTCGTTTGCTACATTTGCGATCTTCATGCGGCGAGTCTCAACCATGTGGGCATGGTTGATGGGGTCGTTGCTGAGCACACCCAGATTATAGTCCTTTTCCAATCCGCCGACAACGTGCTCCAGACCAGGAGTGCCTGGGATTGCCCAATAGCGAATGCCCAGCGCATTGCGCATGAACGGTGTCCAGGTGGCCTTTAAGGCTTCGGGGACATAGTTGGGCTTGATGGCAGGGTATTCACCCTCCTCGGGTATGCGCCATGCCGATGAGCCGTTGGCGATAAAGGCATCGGTGAGCAGGATAACGGGAGTCATGTGCTCAATGGCGATGCGGGCAGCTTGGAACGCCATCTTGAAGCAATCGGTAGGAGATGCGGCTGCAAGCACGACCAGTGGACTCTCACCACTGCGGCCATACAGTGCCTGCTGCAAATCGGTCTGCTCGGTCTTGGTGGGCAGACCCGTTGAGGGGCCACCACGCTGCACGTCAACCAGGACGAGGGGCAGCTCGGCCATTACAGCAAGTCCCAAAGCTTCGCTCTTTAATGCCAAACCGGGGCCTGAAGTGGTGGTTACAGCCAGATGTCCAGCAAAAGCTGCACCAATAGCTGAACAGATACCACCAATCTCATCCTCCATCTGGATGGCTTTCACACCCAGGTCACGACGTTTAGCAAGTTCGTGCAGGATATCGGTGGCAGGGGTAATGGGGTATGAGCCCAAGAACAAGGGACGACCGCTCATTTCAGAGGCCTTAATCAAGCCCCAAGCAGTAGCCTTGTTGCCACTGACGTCGGTATAAGTACCAGGACGCACCTCATCGCTCTGGATGCGATAGGTCGAAACGGTGGCATGAATATTATGGCCATAGTTATAACCGCCCTTGATAACCAATTCATTGGCGGCATATATTTCGGGCTTCTCGGCAAACTTGGCCTTGAGGAATTTCAACGGTGCCTCCATGGGACGGTTGAACAGCCAGCAGACGAGACCCAGGGCAAACATGTTGCGGCACTTGAGTTGTGCCTTCAAATCCATGCCGGTGTCTTTAAGGGCCTCCTTGACCATTGTTGTGATGGGGGCTTCAATCACCTGGGCCTTGAGGTTCAATTCCTCATAAGGATCATTGGTGGTGTAGAGCGCCTTGTCAAGACCGGACTGGGTAAATGTGTCGATATCGACAATGGCGGCACCTCCCTTGCGCAAAAACTGCGCATTCTGTTTGAGGGCTGCAGGATTCATGGCCACAAGAACGTCGCACTCATCACCTGGAGTGTGCACTCCATGACCGATGTGAACCTGGAAACCTGACACACCGCCAAGCGAACCTTGCGGAGCACGTACCTCGGCAGGATAATCAGGGAAAGTTGAGATGCGGTCACCCAAACCGGCACTCACATTTGAAAAGATGTTGCCAGCTAACTGCATACCATCGCCGCTGTCACCAGAGAAACGAACGACAATGCTCTGACGGAACTGGACTTTTGCTTTTTCTGCCATTTCTAACTTAATGATTATGAAACAGTTTTATTTTAAAATCAGTTGTTAAAAAACGGCGCAAAAGTACAATTATTTTTCTAATTACAAGTATTATTTTTGAATATTTTTGCGTTAATTTGAGCTTCTTTTTTTCCCTTTTTTCTTGAGTAAAAAAAGGGGCCATTAGCCAATTGGTATCAAAATTGAGAAAATCGTCTCATTTTGCTCAAATGGCACTAAAAATACCAGAAAACCGAAAGACGAATCAGCTGGAAATGCTTCATTAAGAAATCAAGCAAAAAAGACCGTGGAAACAGTCCTCACGAGGAAAAAACGAGACGAATTGACGGTCACTTCATAGTGGAATAGGTGTCGTCGTCATTGTGCTTGACAAATCCTTCATCAACAAGAAAAGAAAGCATCGACATAATCTCATCTTTGGGGAAAGACAAGGTGTTCAAAAACTCTTCGAGGCGGCGCGGACGCAAACCGGCCATATAGAGTATGCCTTGCTGGACGTCCTCGGGTTGATGATCGTTGCGCTTGCGGCGGTCGATACACAGGTCGCAATGGCCACATTCTTCACCAGATGATTCACCAAAGTAAGCCAGCAACATGCATTCACGGCATCCGTTATCACTATAAGCATAATTAATGGTTGCCTCGACACGTTGAGACATTCTTTCCTTCAAATCTTCATAGACGGCCTTTGGAATAAGCACATGCTTGGGTTCCTCTCGTGAAGTGAGATAGATAATGTATGGTGTGCGCTTGCGGGGCACATAGTGGAGAATGTGCATGCGGGTTAGTTCGAGCAAAGAGTTGTAGATGGTTTCCTGATCCAGTCCCGTCCTGAATGCGATAACATCCTCGTTGATAAACACATAGTCGGCAAATAAACCGGTATAAAGCCTTAGGATGGCCTGCAGCACCTGATCGGCACCGCGGGTAGTGGTGTCTAAGTCATAGAGTTCCTCTTTGTTTACCAAAATCATCACCCTAGACTGGGTTTCGATTTCCTCGACAAACTCAATGTATCCTGCCTGGCTGAGAATTCTAAGGGCGTTATGGGTAGGAAGCACGGGCAAATCAAAGGTGCGGCAGAACAGGTTAAAATTGAAGTCATACATCTGTTGGAAGCCTTCGCCCAAACTCACACCCAAGAAATCACCAACACGCTCATAGACATGACGGATGAAATCCTTCTCAGGAAATGCTTCTGTAATGTGGCGCCTCAAAATGCGTTGATCGGTATGTTTTACCAGCAAAACCGCATAGGAACGCTTGCCGTCACGGCCTGCCCTACCCGCCTCCTGATAATACTCCTCGAGCGAGTTGGGGATATCTACATGAACAACCAGACGCACGTCGGGCTTATCGATGCCCATGCCAAAGGCATTGGTAGCCACCATAACCCGACACTCGTTGCTGGTCCACTTGTTCTGCTTGTCCTCCTTGTCCTCAACATAAAGACCGGCATGATAAAAATCGGCATGAATACCCGCCCGGTTCAGTTCGTCACAAATCTGCTTGGTTCTCTTGCGCGAGCGGACATATACAATAGCTGTTCCAGGTACCGACTTCAGGATGTGGATGAGTTCTTGGATTTTCTCTTCGGTTGATCGCACCACATAAGACAGATTGCTGCGGGCAAAACTCATTGAGAGAACATTGGGTGCCTTGAAATTCAAGCAGTGCTGAATGTCTTCGGCCACTACTTGCGTTGCCGTGGCAGTAAGTGCCAGCACTGGAGCTGCCGGGAACAGTTTACGCACTTGAGCAATGCGCAGGAATGAAGGCCTGAAGTCGTAACCCCATTGCGAAATGCAATGCGCCTCGTCGACCACTATAAGTTTGACCGGCATCTGCCGCAAGTGCTCTAGAAAAGAGCGAGACTGGAGACGTTCGGGGGAAACATACAAAAACTTGCAGCCGCCATACATGCACTTTTCATAAGTTCGGGTGACCTCAGCCCGTGTGAGACCGGCATAGAGGTAGGTCGCCTTGATGCGCAACGCGCGCAGGCGATCCACCTGATCCTTCATCAGAGAAATGATGGGCGTAATGACAAGGGCCATGCCGTCGATGGCCATTGTCGGAACCTGAAAAGTGATGGATTTGCCTCCACCAGTGGGCATCAAGCCCAAAGTATCCCGGCCGTCAAGGACAGACTCGATGATATCTCGCTGCAGCGGCCTGAAGGCATCATAGCCCCAATACTTCTTGAGGATATCAAGAATCGGCCTGGGCGTCGTCGGCATCGTCGTGCAGTTTTATAGCTTTTACCATAAGTTGCACCGTGGTGCTCATGCGATGCCTAGTCTCCTCTATCGTATAACAGATATCAATGGGCTTGCCTGCCTTGAGTGCATCATTATACTTGGCCTGTCCAAATGCAATGGCGTTAAACACCTTGTTACCTTCCTCGTCCACAAGGTCGAGCTTGATGTGCTCCATCTTCTTACCCACGACTTTGCTGGAACCCACATCATAGAGTTTGCGAGTGACAAACACAGGTTTGCTGTTTCCTGGGCCGTAAGGATTGAGCATGCGCAAATAGCGCAACAAAGATCCATTGATGTCACTAAACTTGATTTCGCAGTCGATATCCAATGCCGGGGTGACTTGTTCGTCCTCGATGTGATCCTCGACGTAGGCTGTCAGTCGCCTGCGGAACTCGGGAATGTTCTCTTCCTTGATGGACAAGCCTACTGCATTGGTATGGCCGCCAAAGGTTTCCAACAAGTCGCGGCATGACTTGATGGCTGTATAGACGTCAAAACCACGCACCGAACGAGAAGAACCGGTTGCCACACCGTCGGCATAGTAAGTCAACACCACCGAGGGACGGAAATAGAGTTCAGCAAGTCGCGCAGCGACAATACCGATAACGCCTTTGTGCCAATTGCGGTCATAGATGACAATCGGCTTCTTGCCGTCCAACACCTGAGCGTGGCTCTCGATAATCTCGTTGGCCTCTACAGTTACTTGGCTGTCAAGCTCCTTACGGTCACTGTTATACTGGTCAATGCGTTTGGATATCTCCATCGCACTCTGCATGTTGCGGCTCACCAGCAGCTCTACCGACTCCTGGCCAGACTCCATGCGACCCGAAGCATTGATGCGAGGTCCAATCTTGAAGATAATGTCATTGATTGTCAAGTCGTGACGATTCAGGCCACAGGTGCGGATGATGCTACGCAGTCCCACATTGGGATTATTGTTCAGGCGGCGCAGCCCATAAAACATCATGACGCGGTTTTCTCCAGTGAGAGGCACAATGTCGGCGGCAATGCTCACGGCCACCAAGTCAAGCATGGCCTCGAGATTGTACATGCTGCCCAATCCGTTGCTCTTGGAAAACGCCTGCATGAACTTGAAGCCCACACCACAACCCGACAAGCCCTTGTAGGGATAGGTGTCGTCAACAAGTTTCGGGTTAAGAATTGCCGAAGCATCAGGCAACTCATCATCCGGGACATGATGGTCACAAACGATGAAATCTATGCCCTTTTGACGGGCATATGCGATTTCGTCAATTGCCTTAATTCCGCAATCGAGCACTATGATTAACTTCACTCCAATCGACTCGGCATAGTCTATACTCTGAATCGAAATGCCATAACCGTCGTCATCTCGCGTCGGGATATAGTATACCAGATTGGAGTAAATGTTTTGAAGATACTTATAAACGAGCGCCACAGCCGTGGTTCCATCCACGTCGTAGTCCCCGTAAATCATAATCTTCTCTTTGGCCCCTAACGCCTGATTGAGCCTTGCCACTGCCTTGTCCATGTTCTTCATCAAGAACGGATCGTGCAGCTGTTGAAGCGAGGGGTAGAGAAAGTCGTGGACGTCGCCCGCGCTTTTCAAGCCCCGAAGCACCAACAGCCGAGCGATAGCGGGGCAGTTGGGGAACTGTGCCACCAGCTGCTCCTCGGCAATGCGTTCGTCGGATGTTAGAGGTAAGTAATTCCATTTACTTATCATTTATGTTAGTTTTTTAATATGCAGTATCGGGGCTCACCGCAATAGAGCGATAAGCGCGTGGAGAGGTTTATATAAACCGTTGGGAGTCAAACATCTGGGCTGTCGATTTTTAAAAAGCCGTCCTAGCGTGGAATGCCACCGACAGCGGCCACCCCCTTTTATTGCCACAAAATTACTGCAAATGATACACAATACAAAATATTCGAACAATAAATTCACATGCAATTCATATCTTTTAGAGAATTTTAACAACAAAACCTAGCACTTTCAAGAGAGGTCATCCCCAGACCACATTATTTACAAGTTATAAAAGATATTGTGAGAAAAAGTCTTCAATTTGGCTATATCAAATCAACAATATATTTATTTACAATGAATTATATATACTTATTTAAAGTGATTGATTAAGCATTTGTACACTCATAGCACAAAAATCAGCCTACTCTAGTCACTTATCAGTAAATTAATGTGGGATGAAAGCTTGGCAGGAAATACATGCACAAAGCATGGAAACATCACTTTCATCAAAACAAAAAGTGAGATTGATTAATCGGGAAGAAATAACAAAAAACGGTTTTTTTTATGTAATTTTGCGACAAATAACGCCCAACAGCAAAAAACAATGAGAAGAAGCGAGCTAATCACATTCATGGTGGCAGTCTTCATTGCCATCTCATCATTTGCCCAGGACAACAGGGCAGATTATAAGGTCATTCCCCTACCCGATGCCATCAACGGCATCAAAGACAAAGACTTCAATCTCTCGTGCCAAACCATCATCAACTATCCGATGGGTAATCGCGAAATGGAGCGCATTGCCACCATGCTAAGCAATTATGCGGAAGAGATGACGGAAATCCATCTGAGCACTCGTCCCAGCTCTTCTCCCAAAGATCGCAACGGCAACATTACGCTATCTCTCGACAAGAACATTGAGGGTGATGAGGCCTATGCCATCACCGTAACTTCCAAAGGAGTCGTAATCGGCGGGAAAACACCTGCCGGCGTCTTTCAGGGTATCCAAACCCTGCGCAAGTCATTGCCCATTGGCACTTTCACCACAGTCAACCTGACTGCCGCCCAGATAACTTCAAGTCCCCGTTTCGGCTACCGCGGCATGCACCTGGACTGCGTTCGGCACTTTTTCCCTGTGTCGACCGTGAAGCACTATATCGACATGATGGCGTTGCACGGCATGAACCGACTGCATTGGCACTTGACCGACGACCAGGGCTGGCGTATAGAAATCAAGAAATATCCCAGACTGACTGAAGTGGGCGGGTGGCGTAACGGCACCGTCCTGGGGCACAATTCACCTGTCAATGACGGGATTAGATATGGCGGGTACTATACCCAAGAGGAAATTTGCGAAATCGTCCGCTATGCCGCCGACCGATACATTGCCATTATTCCCGAAATTGACATGCCCGGCCACATGTTGGGAGCACTAACGGCATATCCTGAGTTGGGCTGCACAGGTGGTCCCTACGAGGTGTGGGGCCAGTGGGGTGTTGCCGATGACATCTTGTGCGTAGGCAAAGACCAGACGCTGCAATTTGTGAAAGATGTGCTTGATGAAGTGATGCGGTTGTTCCCGTTTGAATACATTCACATCGGGGGTGACGAGTCTCCCCGTGTGCGTTGGCACGAATGTCCGTTATGCCAACAACGCATCAAGCAAGAAGGCATCCAAGCCACTAGCGGTCAAAGCAATGAGGCGCTCCTGCAGGGATGGTTCACAGAACAGATACAGGAATATCTGTCCCAGCACGGCAAACGCATCATTGGATGGGATGAACTGCTGGGGTGCAACGTCAGCACTTCGGCCACCATCATGTCATGGACTGGAGCAGAGCCCGGTGCGAAAGGCGCAAAGTTGGGCCATGACGTCATCATGACGCCCAACACGCCCATGTACTTTGACCATTACCAGACCAAAAGCACCTGGAACGAGCCCATGGCCTTCGGTGGATGCGCCACGCTGAAAATGGTATATGAATTTGAGCCAGTGTCTGCCGAGCTTCCTGCCGACAAGCGCCACCACATCATTGGTGCGCAAGCCAACCTGTGGACTGAGTATGTCACCTGCGAACCGCAGATTGACTATCAGGTATTGCCACGCATGGCAGCGCTAGCCGAACTGCAATGGCTACAACCCGACCAGAAGGACTATAACGACTTCAAGTCTCGCCTACCCCGTTTGGTGGAGATCTACAAGATGTACCATTGGACCTATCGTGCCAAGAGTCTTGTCCTAGAGGACGAAGACAAGCCCAAGAATTAATCAAGCCGCATTTTCCAGCAGAAACAAAACTAGAATAGTTATGGCAGTAAAACGAGAAACGGTATCATTCACCGCATTGAGCAAAGAAATCAAGGACGGAAAATACCGGAGCATTTACATTTTGCAAGGTGAAGAGCCGTATTATATCGAGCGGTTACAACAACTTATCATCGACACTGCCCTTACCGAGGACCAGCGCGACTTTAACCTGTCGATCTACTACGGCAACACCGCCAATGTGCGCGATGTCATCAACTCATGCCGTCAATACCCAGCCTTCTCAGACCGCAAGGTTGTGGTTGTGCGAGAAGCCCAACTGATCCTCAAGCAACCAGGGCATAAAGATGACTTTGATTTGTTCGCGTCCTATGCCGAAAAGCCCCTACCCTCCACAATTCTGGTGATTTGCAATAAGGGCGGTGCGCTCAAGAGCAAACCGTTCACCGATGCGCTCAAAGCATCGAAAAGCGGTGTCGTCTTTGAATCCAACAAAGTGAAAGAAGGCCGCGACCTGGAGAGCCTGATTATCAACTATGCTAATTCTTTGGGTTGCAGCATTGACTCCAAGGCCACCAGCATGCTTGCAGACCACATTGGCACCGACATTGCCCGCCTGTTCAGTGAGTTGGACAAACTCTCGATACTCACCGACAATAAGGATATCACACCCTTATTAATCGAGCAAAACATCGGCATCAGTAAGGATTTCAACAATTTTGAGCTGGAAGATGCCTTGAGCAGGCGCAATGCTGAAAAAGCATTCCGCATCGTTGACTATTTTGAGCGCAATCCCAAAAACAATCCGACAGTGGTTTCAATAGCAGTATTGTTCTCATTTTTCTCAAATGCCCTGCTAGCCGCAACAGCGCGCGACAAATCAATGGATAACATTATGGCTATTATCGGGACACGCTCCCAATGGCGCGCCCGCAAATTTCTAGAAGCGACACGAACCTACAGTGTACAGTCTCTTATTAACATCATCGGCTATCTGCGAGAGTGCGACACCCGCAGCAAGGGCATCGGATCCCGCCAGGACCAATATGCGCTGCTAAAAGAGCTCGTATATAAAATACTACACTCCTAAATCAATAATCAACATTAAAACCATCATGAGAATTATCAACATTGTCATTGCTAGTATTATGCTGACATGCCTTGTCGGCAATGCCGCGACAAGATATGTAGGCGGAGACATCTCGTTGCTTACCAAATATGAACAACGAGGAGCCATTTATTATGATGAAAACGGCACTAGAATCACCAATATGCTCAGTTACCTCAAGAATGTAGGCCTGAATTCCATGCGTGTTCGCCTGTTCGTCGATCCGTCACAGGCCGACAGCGAAGACCAGGGAGAAGGTGTGTGCCAGGATTTGCCCTTTGTCATTGCATTGGGCCAGCGCATTAAGGCTGCAGGTTTCGACCTGCTGTTAGACATCCATTACAGCGACACCTGGACCGACCCCGGGCAACACAGCACACCCGCATCGTGGACATCCACCGATGCACTTGCCGACAGCGTTTACAGCTACACATGCCGCGTACTCAACGCAATGAAGGCAGCCGGGGCAACGCCTGATTTCATCCAAGTGGGAAACGAAGTGACTTACGGCATGTTGTGGCCATCAGGGCACTGCTATCCTAATGGAGGCAACTATGGGTCAGGCACATTTGCTAATTTCGCCAACTACCTGAAAAGCGGCATCATGGCATGCCGCGAAATCTGCCCTAACGCTAAGATTGTTGTGCATACCGAAATGGGACGTGCCAGCAATGTCACATCATTCTACAACACATTAAAGAATTACACCACCGACTTTGATATCATCGGTTTGAGCTACTATCCTTATTGGCATGGCGCTTTGAATACTCTTGATGAACTGTTGACCAGTTTAGAGAACACTTATCCCGCCAAGAGCATCCAGATTGTTGAGACAGGATATCCACATGCTTACTATCCCGATGGTGCGACCTATGACCTGCAAAGCACATGGCCAGCTACCGAAGCCGGCCAGCAAGCGTTTGCTGCCGCCCTTGTCGAGACGCTCAATGCCCATCGTAAAGTGAATGGCCTGTATTGGTGGTTCCCCGAGGCCAATGAATATGGCATCAATTACACCAATCATGTCACGACAAACTGGTATAACTGCGGTTGGTGGGATAACGCCAACGGCCAAGTAATGGATGCCCTGTTTGAGATGCCCAAATTCTTGGATGGCAGCGGCGATGACCCCACTCCAGTAGACAGTGCCGACATCTATATCGTGGGTGGTGCAGGCAACTGGGACCTGACGAGCCCACTAGGTGCAATGACCAATCATGGCGGTGGCATATATGTGGATACTCTTTCCATCAACTCATCTATCTATTTCGTGTTTGCCGATGGTGGCCCCGACAAGTGGAACAATGACTGGACTGTCTTCAACAGCACCTACCGTTACGGTCCCACATCGACCATTACAGTCACAACTGGCACCCAATACAGCACAGCCAAGCGTGACAACAACTATTCCTACCATTTCACTGGTGACGGCAGCAACTATCTGTTCACATTCGATTCAGACAATCTCATTTTTAATATTCAAGTCATTGCAAGCGAGCCCGAAATCAATCCTGGCGACGTGAATGACGACGGCCACGTTTCCATTGGCGACGTGACTGCATTGATTGATTACCTGCTAGGTGGTGATATTGAGAGCATCAATGCGCTCAACGCCGACGTGAACAAGGATGGCAACATCAGCATTGGCGATGTAACTGGGCTGATTGACATACTGCTGGCCTTATAAATCCGTTTTGTCTTTTACACTTTAAAAATATTGACTAAATTTGCAGTTTCAAAGCAAATCCTAAGGTTATATGAAACGAACAATATCAGTTTTTGCAACCCTGTTCACACTGGTAATAGGGTATGCCCATTTCCAGGAGTTTCTGCCAAATTCCATTCGCCATTTTGACTATGAGCGGTCAATTATCAATCACAACAGTTTTAATTCACTGAATCAATTTGCACCATCACTATCATCGCCTCACACTGTTGCAGGTGTTGAGATGATTGATGCTTTTATTGAGATCGAAGACCCTTCAGTTCTTAATTCACTCGAAGCTGCTGGCGTCATGATCAATTGTGAATTTGACGGTTTTGTTACTGCTTCAATTCCCGTTTCACGTCTCTCCGAAGTATCGCAACTTCCCGGTGTTGTGAATGTTGAGATAAGCAAAATCATGGAGCCGTGCACCGACACCACATTAGTTGCGACTCACGCGGGCCAAGTACTCAACGGCAGTGAATTCGGTTTACCACAAGCCTATGACGGAAGCGGCATCATCTTTGGCATTATTGACAAGGGCTTTGACTACCAACACATCACTTTCAAAGATGCTAATGACCCCACCCGTAGTCGCATCGTTAGGGTATATGACCCGGCAGATACAACTGGACACCCAGCCTTTCTGGGCGATACAAAATTGCCAGGTTCCATCTTCATGGGTGAGCAGATTGACACCTTAACTACCGACTGTGAATCCACCCACGGCACACACACTGCCAGTATCGCAGCCGGCACACATGTGAACGGCTACGGAGGCATGGCACCTGGTGCCGACATTGTGATGTGTGTTTCTCGATTTGAAGGTGTTTCAGATACGGAAATTGCCAACAGCATGAAATATATCTATGCCTATGCCGACAGTGTAGGAAAGCCCTGCGTTATCAGCCTCAGCACAAGCCTTTACTATGGTATTCATGACGGGACCGACTATTTGTCGCGTGCCATTGCCCAAATGGTTGGCCCTGGGCGCATTTTTGTCATCTCTGCAGGTAATTGTGCAGGAACATTCCAAGGACATGGCCGATATATCCATGGTCCCGCCACTAAGGCCAATCCATTGAATTTTAAACTTCTGCAGCAGAAGAATGATTTTCGTGACGATTACACCTACTTCTACCGCTCAATGTGGTTTGAAACATGGGCTCGCACAACGGGAATTCGTCCTACTTTTCAATTTCACATCCTTGACAAGGAGACCCGTCGAATAGTCTGGAGGTCTGATATTATCCCTCTTGAGCAAAAGATATTTACCAACGAATTTTCTGATTACTATACGAACAACCCTGCGACCGACAGCATAGGCTACATGTATGCCTATTTATATTACAGCGCTAAGCCAAATAAATATGGCATACGCGCATATCTGTATAATCTACGTTCAAGATCATACTCTGTTGACAGTACCGGCTGTTTTCATAGCCGATATGCAATAGGTCTCACAATCTATCCCGGCACCAAAAACGGCCACGAAGTCGATTCTTGTTATCTGGATTCGTGGATGGCTGCCAGCTCGATATATTTCGGCAATGATACAGAGCCCATCTATGTTGATGAGATTTTGCCAGGCGAAGACACCATTACGACCACAAGAATCGACAATTTCTATGCCATTCCAAGTGACGAGTGTTCAATCAATTCTGCTGCTATCAATGATTCCATCATTTCGGTAGGCAACTATGCAGCCCGAACCGGTGCCTACTCATATTTGAGAGACTCAGTGGTAACGGATACTCTCGCAATACTTGGAGACTACTATTACAACTCCAGCTATCAGCCAGAAGGTTGCGGCCCAACAGGCAAAGCCCTCCCGACAGTATGTGCACCTGGTGTTTGTGTTGTCGCTGCCGGAAGCCACTATTCCTACTTTAGAATCCTCAATCCCGCGACTAACCCAGACCTTGTCAGGAGAGACTCTTACCTCTACTTGTGGGGCAAGATGACAGGCACATCAATGTCAGCACCCACAGTGGCTGGTATTATTGCACAATGGCTACAGATTAACCCCGACTTGTCACCAAGCGACATCAAAAACATCATCGCACAGACCGCCATTAAAGACAATTTCACAACGTCTCCTCATTTCGGCCCCAATGGAAAAATTGATGCCATGGCAGGTGTGAGGTATCTGTTGGGCATTACCGATGATGACTTTATCTTGGGCGATGCCAATGGTGATGGCCTTATTACCATTGGTGATGTTGTGACAATGATTGACATCTTGCTTGGTCAATATGAGCCCGTGCCAGCAATGAAAATCATCGACACAAACGGTGACGGTGCATTCACAATCGGAGATGTTGTAACCCTGATTGACATGTTGTATGTTCATGTTGATGTTGATGAACCTGAAGACTGATTCTTTGTTACATCATTCGACGCACATATAAACTGATGAAGAAATCGCTGGTCATAGCATTACTGTTGGTCATGTTGCCACATATCGCCATGGGGCAGAGCATGTTACCGGCATCAGTAGCAAAATTCATGCAGGAGCGCGAGCGTACTGAGCGGTTCAAGTTTTTACCTAAAGAACTGCAGATACCCACACGCTATGTTCCTGTCCGAATGATTGACGGGCACGAGATGGTTGAGGCATTTATTGCCATCAGCAACGAAGGTGTCATACCTTTGCTCCAGAATAAAGGCGTCTCCGTCAACTGTATCTTTGACGGCTTTGTGACTGCACAGATTCCTTTAGAGAGATTAGCCGAGGTATCGTTGATGCCAGGTGTTACCGACGTTGAAGTCAGCCAAAAAGTGGATATCTGCACCGACAGCACACTAAATGTCACTCACACAGCGCAAGTACTCAACGGTACCGACTACGGATTGCCAGAAGACTATGATGGCAAAGGCGTGATTGTCGGTATCATTGACGTCGGCTTTGATTTTCAGCACCGCGCCTTCAAGCAAGAAAACGACCTATCCAAAAGCCGAATTGTCAGAGTATATAACACCCACGACAACAGTGGCCATGTTGCACGCTATAACCGAGTAATCAAGTTACCTGGCTCCGTCTTTATGGGTAACGAGATCAATGCCCTAACAACTGACAACACCAGCACGCATGGCACTCACACTGCCAGCATCGCAGCCGGCACTCATGTCAATGGATATGGAGGAATGGCGCCCAATGCCGATATTGTATTGTGTGCAGTCACTGTTTTAGATGGCAGCATGTCTCTCGTTGAAATCGCCAACTGTGTCCGCTATATAGACAGCTATGCCGATAGTGTGGGAAAGCCTTGTGTCATGAGCATTAGTGTTAGTACCGGCAACGCACAGCACGATGGCAAAGATTACCTGACAAAAGTCGTTTCGCAAATTGTAGGTCCGGGACGCATATTTGTCATCTCGGCAGGCAACAACGGCAACAAGCCATTTTATGCTCATCACCGGACAACTCAGACCGACCCTCTGAACCTTCTATTGTTCTACAATAAAAAAGCTACTGAAGATTCCACTTATTACTATGGCGAGCACTATTCCGAAATCTGGATGAGGAAAAACAAGACGAGCTATCTATATAAATTCCACATTCTGGATAGACAAACCAATTCCATTGTGTGGGAATCAGAGCAATTCTCAGGCAGCACAGTCATCGGTGTGGACGTCTTGAATCATTATTACATGTTTGATTCATCGGTTGATACAACCGGTTACATCAAAACATTGTCAAAAGCCTCGTCAGACGGGCAGAAATATGGCTTAGAAATCGAAGTCTATAATCTGCTATCCAGGAGTTATAAAATTATAAATGGCGTTAAGAGAAGCCGCTACGCCATTGGATTAAGTATCTGCCCTCGCTATCTATCATCATGTGATATTGACGCATGGGCTTATGTCACCACGTCGGGTTTCGGGAATTATCTGTCTTCAGTAACAACTCTAGACGGTACTGCACAAACAGACTTTTATGCATCTGTCAGTGACTCCTGCTCTATTGGCAGCTATGCTGTTGGCGATTCCATCATTTCGGCTGGAGCATTCGCAGCACGCAATAGCTATTATTCATATTTCAAGGACATGATCATGGTGGATCCCACGGTGACCATTGGCGATATCTGTTCTTTCTCCAGTTATCAAGCTCCCGGTGCGGGACCAACTGGAGAAGCCTTGCCCACTGTTTGTGCGCCTGGATACTACGTTGTTGCAGCTGGCAGCCGCTATTCCTATTTCGCCAACAAACACATCCACACTGTCATGAAGACAGAGGACGGTTGCTACTGGGGTGTGATGAGCGGCACTTCGATGGCTGCGCCGACGGTTGCAGGCATTATCGCGTTGTGGCTGCAAGCCAAGCCCGACTTGAGCGTTTCAGAGGTAAAAAACATCATCGCCCAAACCGCAATAAAAGATAGATTCACTCGCTATGGGGAAAACAGTATCCGCTTCGGCCCCAACGGCAAGATTGATGCCCTTGCGGGTATGAACCTCGTGCTGAAGCATTTGGCCGCGCTTAGGGGTGACGCCAATAGTGACGGCGTTGTTAATATCGTTGACCTGACAGTGATTATCGACTATCTGTTGACCGGTCAAGGCGGTGCCACGTTTGATCCAATAGCCGCCGACGTTGATGAGAATGGATATGTTAATATGAGTGACGTATCGGCATTGATCGATCTGATACTCAATCCATCATAGTATTGTTTCTCATATATCACAATGAAAACGGTTTGCGCTGGCATGTGAGGCGCAAACCGTTTTCAGTTACAACTACTAAAGTACCAAGCAGTTATTTGGTAATATCGATGAGTCCGTGACCTGTCATCTCTTGGGGCTGCGGAAGTTCCATGATCTGCAGCAGACTCGGAGCGACATCGGCTAAGCGTCCCGAATTAATAATCAATTCAGGATTCTCGGTTACATAAATGATTGGCACCGGGTTGAGCGAATGAGCGGTATTTGGGGTGCCGTCGGCATTCACGGCATGGTCGGCATTGCCATGGTCGGCAATGATAATCACCTCATAACCAGCGGCACGCGCTGCCTCGACGGTATCGTGCACACAACGGTCAACGGCCTTCACAGCCTGTGTGATAGCATTATACACACCAGTATGCCCCACCATATCACCGTTGGCATAATTGACGACGATAAAGTCATATTTTTCACTGCGAATGGCTGCCACCAGCTTGTCCCGCACCTCAAAGGCACTCATCTCAGGTTTCAGGTCATAGGTAGCCACATCAGGCGATGGCACCAGTGTGCGGTCCTCATTCTCGAAGGGTTCCTCACGACCACCACTGAAGAAGAATGTCACATGCGCATATTTTTCAGTCTCGGCAATATGTAGCTGCTTTTTGCCTTGAGATGACAAATACTGAGACAAGGTGTTGGTGATATTGTCCTTGGGAAACAGTACATGCAGACCTTTAAAGGTGGGATCATAGGGAGTCATGCAATAATACTGTAGCCCCTTAATAACACTCATGCCGAAATCTGGCTTGTCCTCCTGAGTTAGGGCAATAGTAATTTGTTTAGCCCTATCGTTGCGGAAGTTGAAGAAGATCACTACATCACCTTCCTGAATTCGGCCATCTACATTAGTGTTGACAATCGGCTTGATAAACTCGTCGGTGACACCTTCATTATAGGATTCTTGAATGGCTTGAACCATGTTGTCGCTCTTCTTGCCGATGCCTTGGGTGAGCAAGTCATAGGCAATCTTGATGCGGTCCCAATTGTTGTTACGGTCCATGGCATAGTAACGCCCGATGACGGTTGCCACTGTTCCCGTGCTCTTGGCACAATGGTCAATGACTTGAGCAACATATTCTTTTCCGCTCTCGGGATCGGTGTCGCGTCCATCCATGAAGCAATGCACAAACACTTTTTCAAGGCCATACTCCTTAGCGATATCACACAAAGCCATCAAATGGCCCAGAGAACTGTGAACGCCACCAGGGCTTGTCAGTCCCATAATGTGAAGCGCCTTACCATTTTCCTTTGCATAGGTATAGGCACTCTTGATCTCAGGGTTGGCCAGAATGGAACGGTCCTCTATGCTCTTGTTGATTTTCACCAGATCCTGATAAACCACTCGGCCACCGCCGATATTGAGGTGCCCCACCTCACTGTTGCCCATCTGTCCGTCGGGCAATCCGACATCCTCTCCACTAGCGTTGAGGGTGGCATGAGGATATGCCGAGCGAAGGAAATCCAAATATGGTGTCGGGGTACTGTAAATAGCGTTACTGTAGGACTTGGGGCCTTCTCCCCAACCATCGAGAATTATCAATAAAGCTTTCTTTCCCATCTTGATATTATATCTTTAATTTTTTTATACTTGATTATTTGATTTGCAAAATTACATAGAATTCCTTGATTATTATGTCTGTGCGCTCAAGAAATCCTTTTTTAAGAACACGACTGTCGCTACAACGAGGCAATCAAGGCATCAACGTCTTGAACTCGAGTTGCCCAACTGGTTACAAATCGGCAATTCATGTCATCACCCACAGGATACCATTGTTCAAAGACAAAATCCTTGCTTAATCGAGCGATTGTGTCCTTTGAGAGAAGTACAAACTGCTGGTTAGTAGGTGAATTAGAGTACATCTTGTAGCCCTTTGCAACAAAAGCATCGCGCAAGCGCATTGCCTGGACAACAGCGTGGCGGGCAAGCCTGAAATATAAGCCATCAGACATGAGCGTGTCGAACTGAATACCCAGCAGGCGGCCTTTGGCCAAGAGGGCACCATGTTGCTTGACAATTGTGAAGAAGTGGGCAGGGGCATTACCTTTAGGAAATACCACCGCTTCACCACAATAGGCGCCGCACTTGGTGCCGCCAATGTAGAACACATCGCACAACTCGGCCAATTGCGGCAAAGAAATATCACAACCCTCGGCCATCAATCCATAACCAAGCCGAGCGCCATCGATAAACAACGGCAGATTGTAGTTCTTGCACACGGCACTGATTGACTCAAGCTGAGCACGGGAATAAATTGTTCCCAGTTCAGTCGCAAATGTGATATACACCAGTCCAGGAAAAACCATGTGATCATAGGTTGGGTCATCATAGAAATCCTTCAGCCATTTCTCCAGTTCGCTGGCGTCCATTCTGCCGTCGTGAGAAGGCAGCCTTAGCACCTTGTGACCTCCGAACTCTATGGCGCCCGACTCATGCACATTGATGTGTCCTGTCTCAACGGCAAGTACACCCTGATAACTGGACAACATCGCATCGATGACAGTAGCATTGGTCTGTGTGCCTCCCATGAGGAAAAAAACGTCGGCCTCGGGCGTGCCGCAAGCTGCACGCACTTTTTCTTTTGCCATCTTGCAATAGTCGTCAAGACCATACCCTGTGGCACGTTCATCGTTAGTCTCGGCCAGGCGCTTGAGAATCAGCTCATGGCATCCGTTATCATAGTCGCTTTCAAATGATATCATAGTTTGTTGAGGATTTGAATTTGCCTCACAAAATTACACAAAAATTCCTCATTTTTTGTACATTTGTGGCATGAAAAGTGATAAAAAGACGATTATCTATCAATTGATGCCCCGCTGGTTTACAAACAGCAAGGAGCACTGCACACCCAACGGCAGCATTACTGAAAACGGCTGCGGCAAGTTTAACGACATTGACGAGTCGAAACTGCGTTCTATCAAGTCGTTGGGCGCATCCCACGTGTGGTTTACAGGCATCATCGAGCATGCCACGACAACCGACTATTCACGTTTTGGCATCAAGCCTTGCCATCCTAGTGTGGTGAAAGGCAAAGCTGGCTCCCCTTATGCCATTCGAGACTACTATGACGTGTGTCCCGATTTTGCAGTAAATGTAAAGGAGCGCATGGCAGAGTTTGAACGGCTGGTCCAACGCACACACCAAACAGATCTCAAAGTCATCATTGACTTTGTGCCCAACCATGTGGCACGCGAGTATGGAAGCGACGTGAAACCCTCAGGAGTCAAAAACCTGGGCGAAGGTGATGATACCACAGCATTTTTTGCGCCCTCCAATCACTTCTATTACATCACAGGGCAAGAATTCTCTCCCCAGGGCGTTGACCTAGGAAACGGGGATGAGGCCTACCACGAATTTCCTGCCCGTGCTACAGGCAACGACTGCTTCACTGCATCACCGAGCCGCAATGACTGGTATGAGACTATCAAGCTGAACTATGGCGTTGATCCACGGGACGGCAGCAAGCATTTCCACCCCACCCCTTCCACTTGGCATGAGATGCTTGCTATCCTCAAGTTCTGGGCCAGCAAGGGCATTGACGGCTTTCGTTGTGACATGGCACACATGGTTCCTGTTGAGTTCTGGCACTGGGCGATTGGTCAAATAAAGAAAATCAATCCTGATATCATCTTCATTGCCGAGATATATGACGTTGCGCTTTATCGCAGTTATATCTTTGACGGTGGATTTGACTATTTATATGACAAGGTAACACTCTACGACACCCTGCGCGGCATCCTGTGCCAAGGTTGGCCAGCAAGCAGCATTACACATTGCTGGCAAACGGTGGAGGGCATTGGCGAGCATATGCTCAATTTTCTTGAGAACCATGACGAGCAGCGCATTGCCTCACGTCAGTTCCTGGGCAATCCCTTCAAAGCTCTTCCTGCACTTGTGGTGAGTGCCACGATTTCAAGTTGCCCGTTCATGCTATACGCTGGACAAGAGCTTGGAGAACCGGCCAATGAGAGCGAGGGATTCAGCGGCTTGGACGGCAGGACAACTATCTTTGACTACTGGAGTTTGGCATCGCTGCGAAGATGGCATCAAGGCAAGCCTGATAGCCAGCAGCGCAAACTGCGGGCATGTTATCGGCAAATCCTGCGCCTTGCACGCAACCAGCGCACGCTCTCTAGCGGCGAATTCTTTGACTTGATGTATGTTAATCAGGATACCTTGGACACACAACTTCAATTTGCCTACCTGCGACATTATGACCACGAGATGACGCTAATAGTCGTCAACTTTAGCGAACATGAAGTGAATACTCGCGTGAGGGTACCCTCCCATGCCCTTGAATGTGCACAGTTGACATTTGGTTCCTATAACTGCCTTGAATTGCTTACTGGGGAGACTGCCGAGATAACAGTTGACGGGGAGATATTGTTTGACGTCCACATCAATCCCCACGGGGCCACCATGTGGCATTTTACAAGGTGTGCCAGCAAGACCATGGCATAGCCATGACACAAGGGACCAGCCTAAAGCACTAGCGACGCCGCGACATGTCGGCGACAAGCGGTGCATTGCCATTAATTATTCATCACCCAACAAATCGAGTAGGTCGGGGAGCGAGAGTTTTGGCTTTCGCTCCCTTTCCTCTCACACCACCGTACGTGCCGTTCGGCATACGGCGGTTTGGCTTGCTTTCAAAGTGGCCATTCATGACCATCTCCCAT
>Ga0247609_10001250_pt1 | contig 31176 bp, 28 predicted proteins | sample 172DNAGHGlowgp2_FD_193487 | JGI IMG/M metagenome (GOLD analysis project Ga0247609, IMG submission 193487) | Sheep rumen microbial communities from Palmerston North, Manawatu-Wanganui, New Zealand - 1728 DNA GHGlow gp2 | ecosystem: Host-associated > Mammals > Digestive system > Stomach > Rumen ... | reverse complement strand
CATTGACGACGGTTCGCGACAGGTGGTCTTTTTGGATGAACTTCCGTGGATGGACACGCCTCGGTCGGGCTTCATCACCGCATTGGAGGCATTCTGGAACGGCTGGGCTTACCACCGCGACAACATGATGTTAGTGGTGTGCGGCTCTGCCACTTCGTGGATGACCGACAAACTCATCAACAACTATGGAGGGCTTTACGGACGGCTCACCAGTAGGATGAAGCTCTACCCGTTCACCCTCGGCGAATGTGAGCGTTTTTTCCAAAGCAAGGGCATTACGCTGTCGCGCTACGACATTGTGCAAGGCTTCATGGTGGTTGGCGGCATTCCCTACTATCTTGATTACATGAGGAAAGGTCTGAGCCTCGCCCAAAACATCGACCGGATGTTTTTTGCCGAGGGAGCCAAACTGCGCGACGAATACGACCGACTTTTTGCCTCGGTGTTCTCCAATCCCGAGCAAATGAAAAGCATTGTGCAACTTTTGGGAACACGACATTCGGGCTTCACACGGCAAGAAATCCTCGCCAAAACAGGATTAGACGACGGAGGAGCCGTTACAAAACTCTTGAAAGCATTGGAAGTCAGCGATTTCATCAAGTCATATATTCCCTTTGGGAAGGGCAAGCGGGATTTGCATTACAAACTCACCGACCCGTTCTGCCTGTTTCATCTGAAATTTGTGCAAGGTCAGACCGAAATCGACCCTGATTTTTGGATGCACAACGTTGCTTCTCCATCCGTTAGCGCATGGCGAGGCATCGCTTTCGAGGAATTGTGCTTCTCTCACATCGGCCAAATCAAAAAGGCGCTTGACATCCTTGGGGTTTCCTCAAGGCAGTCGGCCTTCGTGGTGAAAGGCGATAGTGAGACTGAAGGAATGCAAATCGACCTGCTCATCGAACGAAAAGACAACGTATTGAATCTCTGCGAGATGAAGTTTGTAGCCAGCGAGTTTGATGTGAACAACGACTATGAGAAGAAACTGCGCCATCGCCTGCAATGGATGCTGGACCACATGAAACGCAAACAAAGCCTACAGATGACCCTCGTCACCACTTTCGGGCTGAAATACGGCTACCATAGCGGCATCTTCCAGCAAGTGGTCACGTTGGATCAGTTGTTTTGAGGGGTGTTCCGTCTGCAAATGGAAATTGTTTCCTACGAAGATGCTATTTCAGAAATAATTCCTATTTTTGCCTTCAGATTAAAAGCAAAATCATGTCAGAGAGAAAACAAAGAATAATCAACCCTAACCCAACAAATTAAAGCAAAGACAAACAAAGCATTCTAACATAACATAACCATTGAGCTTTACGCTCTTGTTCTCAATTCGTAAAATCTGGTAAATTTTCGCAGGAGAATAAGCAAGCGGAAAGTTTGCGTTTTATGGCGCAAGCTTTTTCGTGCTTATTACTGCAACGGTTTACCAGAGCCTACGAATTTAATAAGCAATGAAACGAAAGGTGAGCGCCTTTCTTCATGGCTTGCAGGCAAGAGCGGAAGTCCAAACAAACGCCCAACGCCATGAACACTAACACGCCTCAAGACACTAACGACTTCCACATAGGCCAACTCCTCAAAGCCGAACTTGCCCGCCAAGGCCGCACTGCCACTTGGCTTGCCAAGCAAGTACACTGCACCCCCGAAAACATCTACAAAGCCTATCGCTCGCAATGGATTTCCATGCCCTTGCTTTTCGAGATTTGCAAGGCATTGGATTATGATTTCTTCAAGGAATGTTCGGCGTATTTGGAGGCAGGGAAAACGAAATAATGGTTGTGGTTTTGTGGTAAAATCTTTCAGTTTTATTGGGAAAATGAGTTAGTCTATTAATGCTGATATAAAACAATTTATAGATAGTTTTGCAACGAAAAACAAACAAGATTTTACTCATGGAAATCATTTCTATTATTCTTGGTGTCATCTCTTTGGTACTCGCAGTTTGGTCGATAGTACGGGCAAATAAAAGTTCCAAGCAATCAGACGAAAATGCTAAAGCCATTCACGGAATCATTTCACAAAGCAAAGACCATCTTCTGGATGTTTCCTCTCTTTTCACCAGGTATCAAATTATTAAAAATCACCTGCATGACAGAAACAACAAAGAGACGTACCAACAAGATTTTTTGGATCTTTGCAAGGATGAATTCATTGCCTATCAACAAGGCTTGATTTCACAAGAAATGCTGAATATGTTTGTTGACACAGCATGTAGAATTGTGAAAAAAGACCCATCTTTCTTGACCGTCTGGAAAAAACACGCTCAATACTACGATCAAGATTTTGTCTCATTCTTTGACAATGAGGTTTTCAGAAAAGTTGGATTAATCTAAACTCAAATCAATATTCATGTACAATTAAAAACAAAACGCAATGAAACAGACACTTAAAACGATGGCTTTACTGCTGTGTGCAGTGACAATGCTTATGACGAGTTCTTGCACGAAAGAAAACGGCAACCAAGGAAACAACGACTATCAAAGTAGAATTCTCGGAAAATGGAAAAGTACAGACAACTCTTTGAGGGAATATGATTTCTGGTTCAAAACAGAATCTTTGGTTATTATAGCGGATCCACATTGGATACCAAAGTTTGGTGATGAGGACGACTATATTATGCTATCATACGCAATAGAAGATAACGAACTTATGATTGGGATTATTGGTGGATGTATAATTTACAATATTTTAGAGCTAACAAATTCAAAGCTGGTTCTGCAGTGGAAGGGGGGAAATGAGAAGTTTGAATTTACCAAGGTAAACTAAACCCCTACAACAATCAAACTGCTCAATTTGACAGATAGTCGAAATTGAGCAGTTTTTTATTTTAGTCCCTTGCAACCGATTCGAAAGATTATTCCTTTGCTCAACCTAAAAGAAAATCTTCGCGCATATTGAGAAACGGATAGCTGAAGTAAACCTTAACTTATAATCTGCTCAATTTAGTGTTTTTTACCCAAATTGAGCAGATAATAAACCAGAGAAGCCTCGCCGGTTGGCGGGGCTTCTTTATTAAATCCCGCCTCAAAATCATTTAAGATGCAGGTAATTGACGAAGCCGTTATTCGGGATAGGGAGTTCATCTTTCCCTGCATAGACAATTTGCGTTGAAACTACATCGTCGCCTATCAACTTCCGAAAATAGTTAAGATTCTGATAGAAACTGGCATGTGTCATCTGCGCCGACTTGATTTCGTACGCTTTCAGTTGCAATCCATCTTCTTGAACGACATCCAGTGAAATAGTTCATTATTTAATTCTCTGGAATACATATATTTATCTATGATTTTTGCAAAACTGAAGTATTACTTCATTTTTGAAAAAATACGATTTTATTTGATACTACAATACTTATTCACCTTATAAAATAAATGCAAGCAGATTATAAACCAAAAAAGCCCCACCGTTTGGCGAGGCTTCTCTTCTGCTATCGTTTTCAAAACAAGTGTTTTAGCAATTCATACCACCGCAGCAGTGAATCACCTGACCCGTCACATACGACGACAGGTCGCTGGCGAGGAAGAGGGCCACGTTGGCCACATCCTCAGGCGTGCCGCCACGACGCAGCGGAATCTGTTGTTCCCAAGCCTTGCGGACATCCTCGGGGAGGGCATCCGTCATGGCGGTGATGATGAAGCCAGGGGCGATGGCGTTGTGGCGAATGTTGCGCACACCCATCTCCTTGGCCGCGCTCTTCGTGAAGCCGATGATACCGGCCTTCGAAGCACTGTAGTTGCACTGGTTGGCATTGCCCGAAACGCCCACCACCGAGCTCATGTTGATGACACTGCCACCAGCCTGTTTCCACATGACGGGTTGCACAGCCTTGGTAAAGTTGAACACCGACTTGAGGTTCACGTTGATGACGGCATCCCACATCTCTTCGGTCATGCGCTTCAGCGCGGTATCCTTGGTGATGCCCGCATTGTTGACGAGAATGTCGATGCGACCGAAGTCCTTCACGATTTCGTCAACAACCTGCTGCGTTTCAGCAAAATTGGCAGCATTTGAGGCGTAGGCCTTGGCTTCAACGCCTAAAGCCTTCAGTTCCTTTTCGGTTTCCATAACGACATCGTTCAGTGCAATGTCGGTGAAGGCAATCTTGCAGCCTTCTTGTGCAAAACGCATGGCGATGGCTTTGCCAATGCCACGACCGGCTCCCGTAATCAGAGCCACTTTATTTTCCAAAAGTCCCATTGTCAGATTTAAGATTTAAAGATTTAAAATTCAAAGATCATTACTTTATGTGTTTCTCGATCAGTTCAAACAAGTCGCCGACGGTCTTCACATTGGCGGTGTCGGCTTCGGTGAACTTCACGTTGAACTCGCGCTCAAGAAGCATGGAAAGCTCCACGAAGTCGAGCGAGTCGGCACCCAAATCGTTGAAGAAGTTTTTCTCGGGCGTAATCTCGTTCTCGCTGATTTTCAGCTTGGAAGCAATCAATGCCCTTACCTTGTCTTGAATTGTGGCCATAATCTTGTGATTTAAGATTTAAGATTTAAAATTCAAGATTTAAAGATTTAAGATTCATTGTTTTGCGCGGGTGTCGGGCAACAAAGCAAACGAGAGGTCGCCTTTGACGCACATCTTGCCGCCCACGCTAAGCACTGCCGAGCAGATGTAGATGTTGGCACGATGGTAGGTCAGCGTGGCTTCCACCTCTACGGTGTCGCCAGGCTTCACGCTGTTCTTGAAGCGCACCTTGTCGATGCCGGTGTAGAAAGTCAGCTTGCCGATGAGGTCGTCCTTCATCAGCAGGGCGCACGACTGGGCCATGATTTCGCAAAGGATGACGCCCGGCACAACGGGTTCGCCCGGGAAATGGCCTTGCAGGAAGAACTCCTCGCCCGTCACGTGGTACTTGGAATGGGCCACATGGTTCTCGTCGAGGGTCATCTCGTCGACCAAGAGCATGGGCTCGCGGTGCGGGAGGTACTGTTTGATTTCGTCTCTATTCATTGTATGTTGTTGAATTGTTGATTGTTGAATCGTTTAATCGTTGGTTTGTAGGGCTGTCGTATTACGGCAGCCGTTATTTGCAGTGCGGCTGCCACGGTGTGACAGCCCTACAAACGCCATAATTATATTTTTCGGATAGCCAAGCACGCGTTATGTCCGCCGAAGCCCAAGGAATTGGAGATGGCGATGTCGACATTGGTCTCGACGGGCGTGTTAGGCGTATAGTTCAGGTCGCACTCGGGGTCGGGTTCATCCAAACCGATGGTGGGCGGGATGATGCCGTTGTTCAAGGTCATCACGCTGATGATGAGTTCGATGGCACCAGCGGCACCGAGGGCATGACCCATCTCCGACTTCGTGGAGCTGATGTGCGCCTTGCGGGCTTCCTCCTCGCCCATCGCGATCTTGATGGCCTTGGTCTCACCGCTGTCGTTCATCGGCGTACCTGTGCCGTGGGCATTGATATACAAGGACTCACCAGCCTTATAGCCGGCTTCGTCCAGAGCCTGTTTGATGGCCAAGCTCTGCGTCGTTCCATCGGGACGCGGAGCGGTGTTGTGGTAAGCATCGCACGAGTTGCCGTAGCCGCAAATTTCAGCGTAAATCTTCGCGCCACGAGCTTTTGCGTGTTCGTATTCTTCAAGGAGTACGATGCCCGAGCCTTCAGCGATGACGAAACCTGCACGATTCTTATTGAACGGCAACGATGCTCTCAATGGGTCTTCCGACTTGGTCAAAGCCTTGCAGTTGGCGAAACCGGCGATAGCGACAGGATTGATGCCAGCCTCGGTGCCACCCGCGATGATGGCATCGGCATAGCCGTGCTTGATGGCACGGTAGGCCTCACCAATCGAGTGGGTACCCGTGGCGCAAGCCGTCACGATAGGCACGCACGGACCTTGTGCATTGTATTTGATGGCGACGCTGCCCGAAGCCATGTTGCCAATCATGGTGGGAATCATCAAAGGCGAGATCCAACGCGGGCCTTCGTCATAGAACTTCTTGACCTCGCGCAAGATAGTGTCGAATCCGCCAATGCCTGAGCCTACGTAAACGCCTAAACGGGACGGATCCATTTGCAAATCTTCATTGTCCTTCATGGCTTGATAGGCCGCGGCCATGGCATAGATGGCGAAACGGTCGTTGCGTTTGACAAAGCCTTTGTCGACGCCCGAAGCCTCGGCATCGAAGTCCTTAAGTTCGGCGGCGATTTTCACGGGGAGGTCCGTGGTGTCAAAAGATGTGATGGGGGCAATGCCGCAATAGCCGTCCATCAGGTTTTTCCATATCGTGGGCAGATCGTTGCCAATCGGCGAAACGGCACCCATACCTGTGATTACTACTCTTCTTGTTTGCATATTTTGTTGTTTTTATATTCCTTCAATCAATAACATTCGGCTGCCACAATGTGACAGTCTTACAACTGTTAACTGTCAACTGACTAAAACTCCCATTCCCAAAGGCATGCGGCGGAGACGAAACCAGCGCCAAAGGCACTCATAACGATTTTCTGTCCAGCCTTGACTTTGCCATCGGCAATCATTTCGTCGAGCATGATCGGAATGCTGGCCGACGAGGTGTTGCCATATTTCTGGATGACGGTGGGATACTTTTCTTCGGGGCCACCAACGATGTGACGTATGCCCTCAATGATACGCTTGTTGGCCTGGTGCAACATGAACCAGTCGATGTCGTCATGCTGCAAACCATTGCGTTTCAGCAAAGCGTTGATGTCCTTGGCCGACTCGGAGACAGCGGTGCGGAACAATTCCTTGCCTTTCATCACGAGCGGTTGGCCCTTGATGTATTCCTTCTCGAAAGGCGTGGTCTCCATACCTCTTTCATAATACAACACATCGCGATCGCTGATCATCGTGAGCTTCACGTCCTTGAAGGCATTACCTTCCGTGAGGACCACAGCACCTGCGCCATCACCGAAAAGGACGCTGCAGTCGCGTTCCTTCCAGTTGCAGTATTTGGTGGGTTCCTCGGCACAAAGGATGAGGATGTTCTTGGCGTGACCGGCTTTCATCATGCCATCGGCGAGCATCAGCGCGTTGACGAAACCCGCACAAGCCACGTTAATGTCGAGACCGGCGCAGGTGAGTCCGATGCGTTTCTGGACGATGCAACTCAGTCCCGGGGTGACATGGCGGTTGGCCACGTTCGAGACCAAGAGGAAATCGATTTGGTCGGGACGCAAGCCCGAAGCCTTGATGGCCTTGACGGCGGCATCAACGGCGATGTCGTATAAATCTTCAGTTGATAGCAAATGTCGCGCCTGAATGCCCGTGCGAGTCGTGATCCACTCGTCGCTTGTGTCCAAGAACTTGGCCAAGTCGTCGTTAGTCACTCTGAGGGCGGGCAGTGCGCTTCCTGTTCCGATAATTTTCATATATGTTTTCGATTAAAATAAAACTCGTTTTCGATTACTTCTAAAAAACGTCGCAAAAGTACTCCATCGCGTTCAACCATTTCAAAAAAGTGCCGAATCTGGGCAAAATGTGGCGAAAATCGGCCATTTGGGGTGAAATTCGGCAGATTTTGTGGCCAAAAAACGATTATTCGGAGTCTGTTTGGGCGATTTTTCCTAATTTTGGGGCTTCAAAAACGATCAAAACAACAACAAAAATACGATGAAAAAAAACAGATTTTACACTTTCAACCGTGTTCTTTTCATTTCCGTGTCGCTCCTTTTTGGGATGGCATTTGCCCAAGCACAGACTTTTTTGGGGTCAGCAGGCGACCGTCTTTGGTCGAACGCCGACAACTGGCTCGACGGACTGAAACCCACCGAGCAGAGCGAGAACGTGACCATCAATTCTGACGTCCTCGTCGACGAGGACGTGGTCATACAAAACCTGAACAATGCCACACCTTGCACCCTGACCATACAATCAGGCAAGAAAATGACTGTCACAATTACCATCAATTGGAACAACGGCGACTTCATCCTTGAAGATGGTGCGCAGTTGGTGTGCCAACATGAATTACACGCCATCGTGAAAAGGAAAATCGTCGCCTACGACCAAGATATTCATGCCATGGAATTTATTGCATCGCCCGTCATGGAGGCTATCACACCATCGCTCGAAAACGGTTTCCTCACCGATCCCGACACAGGCTATGACCTTTTTTATTATAACGAAAGCAACCACCAATGGGTAGATTTCCACGAAACCCCATTCAACCTCGAAAACGGACACGGCTATGCTTACATCAACGCACTCGACACAACGTTGTTGTTTGAAGGCACAGTCAAGGGAAGCAATGTTCCAGCTGTGGTGGGTCTCGAATATCACGCCAGCAATGGGGCACTCGCTGGATGCAACATGGTAGGCAACCCCTTGCCTTGCGATGCGTTTGCCAATCGCAGCTATTACAATTTGGACGAAAAAGGAATCTCAATGCTTGCCGTTCCAGCCTCGTTGGCAGTCCCTATTCCTCCTTGTAAAGGTGTTTTCGTTAAAGCCGAAAACCCAGTTGAAACAGTTTCCTTCTCAAAAATTGAAGATTTACAAACATCAGAGAATCACGGTTATATTGAATTATTCGCCACAAAAGCCAATACAGCAAACGCCCCCACCGACAACGCCATCGTCAGCTTCAATCCTGGCGATGATTTGGGCAAATTCCTGATTTTCGAGGAACAACCTTCACTTTATTTTACAAATGACAAAAAGGATTTGGCCATCATAAGCATCAACAGCGTGGATGCCCTGCCGCTGAAGTTCATAGCCGCCGAAAACACTTCATACACGATAAGAATAGAGCTGAAGAATTTGGACATCAACTACTTGCATCTCATTGACAACATCACTGGCAACAACATCGACCTTTTGATACAACCATCATATACCTTTAATGCCACGACAAGCGATTACACCTCGCGCTTCAAATTAGTGTTTGACCCGCATTATAGCGTGGAAGAAAACGATCTATCGGCTGACTTTGCATATTATACTGACGGAACAATTTACATCCATAATATTGAGACGCAAAATGTTGCGTCGCTACAGGTTGTCGACATGAACGGCAGGATTGTGTATTCAGAGGCCATAAACAATAGAGACGGTGTACACACCGTCTCTACGAACCTAATTCCTGGCATTTACCTATTGCGCTTGGCTTCGGGGAATGCCGTTATGACACAGAAAATGGTCATCTATTGATTACATTCCGCCCATGCCCTGCGGCGTGCCTTGCGAGTCGTCGGCTCCTTGGCGGGCGCGTTGCTCAAGCTCCATCTTGCCGAAACGGAAGGTCACGCCGACCGAGACGCTGCGGCTGTTGTACTTCGAATTGGTGGTGGAAACCACATACGGGCTGCTGCTCGACTGGCCCCAACTGTTCCAGTTGAAAATATCGTTGGCGTTGACGAAGACCGACAACTTACGGTCGAAGAAGTCGGCGCGAAGGCCGGCATTGATGCCATAGCGGGCGTGACGTTCGCTGAACAGCGACTGCGTGGGCGAACTGTAATAGCCCGATGCCGTCACCTCAAGTTTGTTCCACAGCTTGGCCCAAAGGTTGAGGCGGAAACTGTAGGACCACATATCGGGTTGCACATAGTGCTGACCGTTGTAGTCGGTTTCCAAATAGGAGTCGTACAAATTGGCATAGAAGCGCACATTGAAGAAACCATTCGGACGATACATCACATTGGCCTCCAAGCCCGTGCTGTAGCTCTTACCCACATTGACGGGATAACTGTACGACACCGGACGACCATAAAGCCAATACATAGTGCTGTCGGAAGAAATCGTTATCATATTGACTTCGTTTGACTTGCCGCGATAGTAGGCCGACAAGCCCACCGAACCGAAACTCGTCCAATATTTGGTCCAACCGGCTTCAATTGAGTTGGTATAAATACGCTCCAAGTCGGGATTGCCGCTGCTGTAGTTGTCCTCGTGATACATCGGGAAGGCGCTCAGACTCTCCGCATCGGGCGCGGCAATGCGGCGCGTGTAGCTCAGCTTGAAGTTGTGCATCGACTTGGTGCGATACGACAAGTGAATCGAGGGACGGACACTGAAGAAATGCTTCTTGAAATTGTACTTCGTCGAGTCAGGATAGGCTCCGCTCACCAATTCGCTGACGAAACGGATGCCCGGCTTCACAGTGAAACCGCCAAACTTGTGCTGCACGGTAACGAAAGCCTCGTTGTTCAGTTTGCTGAAGTTGGCTCTATAGGAACGATAAACGTCGTTGTCCCAATTCCAAGCGTCCTCGTCGCCGTAGGGATTGGTCACGGTGTCGGTGACGAGGTATCGTTTTTCAGGATCGATGCCCACGGTGTAGCCCACCGCAATCTCGCCGTTTTCGGAATAGGGGCGGTTGTAGATGATTTCGCCTTCCGCACCAAACGAGCTGTAGTTGCTCACTTGTTGCATCACTTTCTTATATTCGTAAGGTTGGGTAAACGTCCTCGTAATCGTGCCGCCGTTGCCGCCGCCCCAACCCATTGCGTTCACACTCACCGAAAGGTTGTGGCCTTTGTCGTCGAACTTGTGGCGATAATACAGGCCACCGTTGGCAAAGTAATTGCGGTTCCAAGCATTGCTGCTTTCGGCAAAATCAGTCGTCAAAGAGTCGGGAATAAATTCTTCGCGGAACACCGACATACTGTTGGTGTTTTTGCCCCAATTGGGCCAACCGCTGAGCCAAACATTGATGCTGTTTGCCGTATCTATTTCATAATCAAGGCTGAAGTAGCCGCCCGTATTGAAGTCTTTGCTGTTGTAACTTGAAGTGTCAATTTCGTGGTTAGCCAAAAGATGTTCCTGCGTAAACAGCGATTGGTCACTATAGCTGTTGCCTTTCCAAATGGAATAGCCGCCGTTGATATAGGCGTTGAACGTCAACTTGTCGTTCGACCAAACGTATGACATCCAAGGCGTTACCGACGGCCTTGTGGAGCCGTTCACGCCGAAACTGAAGAACTCGTTCTTCTGGATTTTGGCGTTGGTCACGATATTGATGATGCCATCGGCATTGGAGCCGTAGCGTGCCGAGGGGTTGGTGATGACCTCTACCCTATCGATGCTGTTGGCGGGCATGGTCTGGATGTAGGTCTTGAGGTTTTCGGCGGTCATGTGCGAAGGCTTGTCGTTGATCCATACCTCCACGCTCGACGTGCCGCGCAGCGTGATGTTGCCCTCCACATCCACCTCCACGCCCGGCGCGTTCTGCAAGGCATCGGAGGCCGTTCCAGTCTGGATGCTGGGGTCTTCGGCCACGTTGTACATGGTCTTCTCCCCTTCCACGGCAAACAGCGGACGTTTTTCGGTGACGACCACCTCATCGAGTTTGGTGGCGCCTTCCGAGAGTTTCAGCTTGCCGAGGTCTTGGTTGCCTTTCACGGTCAGCAGCTGCTCAAAGGTCTGGAAACCAATGGCTGAGACCGACAAGCGGTAGTCGCCGTTGGGTGCTATGAGTTCGAAACGGCCTTTGTCGTCGGCAGCTGCGCCGCTCACGAAGACGCTGTCGGCCTGCCTGAACAGTCCCACGTTGACGAAGGGAATGCCCTTGCCGTTGGCCTCCTCAACAATGGTTCCCGTGATTTTGTTTTGCGCCAAGGCTGGCATAATAAAGCACCCGACAAGTGCCAGAAGCATGAAAATGCGTTTGTTCATGATCGTAGATTTTGCGATGAATGAATTGTTTTGAGTTAGTTTCCTTGATAACGGCGACACCTTATATATATTGCCATTTGAAAGATTTTTATCGACCGTGTTCATATAAATTTTAATTTGTTTTAGTGCATTAGTTTATTAAGACACTGCAAAAGTACGGATTTTTTGGTATGGTCAAGAAAATAATTGATTTTTTTTTGACCGTTTGTAGAGACGTTGCGCGCAACGTCTCTACTGACGAATCAATTGTTCACAAAACGCCTCCAATTCCTCCTTCGACGACCATTCCCTCATGATGGGGAAACAGCCGTTCTCAAGGCACTCCTGAACCACCACTCCATCCATAGTAACGACGCCTCTTTTGCCAGTGGGTTGCTTGGTAAATTCACTCCAAAGTTGACGTGCTTCGGGAGTCAACACCACAATCATCGGAATGGAGCCGTTGCTTGGGTATTTGCAGGGTTTGGTCACCACTATTTTTTTCACCATTGGCTTGCCGCCCAAAATCGCCGAACTGATGGCCGGACCTTCTTGGGAGTTCTTTTTCAGCACATAAAGCCTCACTTCATCGGATGAGTCTTCCATAAGAACGTATGAATCATTTAAGACACTTAAGGCTTGTCGCATTTCGGGGACATCCTTTTCGGGAACGACCGTATCGGCAAAGACTTCCCAGATGGCAAGTTTGCCTTCCGTAGAAAAATCATTATCCGCGCGAACATATTCCACGGTGCGCCACATCGGGGGCAGTTTCAGGTATGTCCCGACAATCGCGTAAGCCCAAATGTCGAAGCCGAGGAACACGACCAACATGGCCGCGCAAAGCAGTTTTTGTTTCCTGTTGAACCCAGTTTTCTTATTATTGATTAAGGTGTCGTCGGAGGCCTCGATTTGGCGGATAATCTCGTCGCAAGCCCTTGCTTTATAGCGGATTTCACTAATCCCTATAATTATCATGCCAACAACAACTGCCAAAAACGTCAACATCATCGATTCCCCATTAAAGAGTTCGCCCACCAACGACAACAATATACCACAAATGAGGATGAGGGCTGTGGAGTAATTCAGGACGGTAAAGACGGAAAAGAGTTTCTTGAAGCTTCGGGCATGATTCGACAATGTTAGTAGATTGTTGTTCTCCAACGTCTTGGACTGGAACTTTCTCGTTATCCACAACTCAAAAGTCAAACACGCTGAGCAATACAGCACCCAGAACAATCTGATTGACAAATTGTTGTTTAGCCGATATTTGATGAGTATTAGCCCGATAATCGCCGCCAACGGATAAAGTATGATTTGTTTCAATCGGTAGCGCATGAAGAAATCCACGTTGCGCTTGATGGACGACTTCATCAGCCTGTTGTTCACGATTTCCTGTTGGTCGAATTGCTGTTTTAGCGTTTCGTATTGTGCTTTCAGTTGGTCGAGTTCGTTCAGATTGTTGTTTTCGTTGTTTTCCATGATATTTCCCTTTCATTCGTTTTTCGACATTTTCACCAGTTTTTCCTTGATGCGCGCCAGCCTCACCCCTACGTTGTTGGGCGTGATGCCGATGATGGCCCCGATTTCGTCGTAAGTGATGCCTTCGAGCCAAAGCAGGATGAGGCTTCGATCGATGAGGTCGAGGCGCGAGATGCGGTCGTAGAGTTCGCGGATTTGCTGCGTCCGTGGGTCGTCGGCCTCGTAAGGGTCGATGTCGACGGTCAGCGGCACGGTCTCGATGCGGCGGCGTTCCTTCTTATCCTGGTTGATGGCCGTGTTGAGCGCGACGCGATAGATCCAAGTCTGCGCGGTGCTTCGTCCCTCGTAGTTGTCGAAGCCGTTCCAAAGCCGGATGAGGATTTCCTGAAACAGGTCGTCGATTTCGGCCTTGTTGCGCGAGAACATGTAGCACACCGTGTAGATGGTCCGCTTGTGCTGCCGCACCAAGAGTTCAAACAGATGTTCCTTGTCGTTGTTCATAATGCGTTTTCCGTTGCAACGTTCATCATGTTAGACAACCATCGAAAGGATTTATTACAGCCTTCCCCAAAACACTATTTCAATTTCTCTTTCACAAATTCATCGAAATGCAGGATTTGTTCGCTCCGTAAGCCATTGAATCAATTTGATGGAAAGTTCAATCATGGCGGTATGTTTTTAGCAGTAATTGTTTTATTCAAGAAACGCATCAAAAATACCGCTTTTCTTGAATATATCAATCAATAATTTTGAATTAGCCACAAACTTAAGTGCCGAACTGTCGTTTCTTCTGAAAAAAGTGTTGCCTATAACCAACAGTTTTTACAAGAAAGTGTTGGCCAGAGGCAACATTTTTATTTGAAAAGTGTTGGTTGCAACCAACATAAGTGGATGGCAAATACCATTTTGAAATCGGCGGCAAGGACAAAGGATTCAACCAAATAGCCGATTTGCCCAATTCATACATCTTTGCCGACGACATCGAGTCGCCCATCGGAGCAAAGCTGCCCCTTTGGATGCTGGGGTTTTTGTATTAACACAGTTTCACTGAATTGGAGGCCTCAACTTTTTTTGTCAAAATCCATTTCGGAAGTTCAATTATTCCTATATTTGCAGCCAATTAACGGAATAGTAACGCAAAAAAGACAAGCGCGAAAAAACATAACAGCAGACAAATAGACATATTATCATAGCATTGAGCTAAACTTGGCACTTAAAAACTGGACACTTTTAAGATGTATAAACCAAGAACAAAGCGCAGTGCTCACGTGTAAGCGTGGGCTTTGGTCAGTTATTAGTTGGTTTATACAGGTAGTCCAGATTCCTTAAGTGCCGATGAAAGCTAGGAAGTTCGCGCTTAACTTTTTGTGCCTATGCAAAAAGGGGGAAACAACAAAACAGCAATATGAGTACATACAACGAAAAGCTTAACAATCTGTTTTCGAGATGGATTGAACGCAGCGAGCAGAATAACGAGCCTCGCGAACAAAACGAAGGCTGTGTCATCTTCACCAAAGATGGATTGCTTGAGAAGAACGACCCTGCGATAGATGTCGAGAAAGAATGGCACAATGCCAGCAAACGCATCTTATTCATTATCAAAGATCAGCCCACCGAATGGAGCGATGACCTTAGGCTTTGGCTCAAAGACGTTGAAAATGAGAAAACCAAAAGCAGAAAAAACAAAGAGAACAACCGAGCTCTCAAATCGCGCTTCATGCTTAATCTCGCCAGTATTCTTTACGGTCTGACGAATAATGCCCCAAGCTTTGACAATATTCGCGGTTCGTTTGAGCATGTAAAACATTGTTTCAACACCATGCCATTCGCTCTTGTAGAGTGCAAAAAGCAAGGTGGGAAGTCAAGCATTTCCGACGGTGTTTTACGCACCTATATCAAACGCTATGGAGATTTGCTTCGCGAGGAGATTGAAATACTCCAACCGAACATGATTGTATGCACAAGTCCAATCATATACGATTTCGTCCAAAACCTATACATAGGTGAACTGACCTTGATGGAAGGGCATAACAGCATCCGTATCAACCTGAAACGAAAGATGTTGATATTCTGTTCCTACCATCCAAGCGCATGGAACGTCAATGTCTATGAAGGGGTAATGAGCCATTATCGTGCATTCCTGCAGTCAGATTATGCTTCACAATTCTAAAAAACCATACTATCATGAATTACAGGTTTTGGAAAAGATTCCGATTAACCAAGAGGCTCTATTGTAACGCCAGCAAGCGAGGAATATCCTTATCCTACAAAGGCAGAATTCTCAACATCACCTTTGGAAGATACGGCATACGCCTAAGCAAGGGCATTAGAGGCTCTGGATTCTCAATAACAGATTACAAAACTTACAAATAACAGAATTATGGCAAAGAAAAACAAAAATGACAATTCCGCATTGGGATGTTTGGCAATGATAGTAATTGCTATCATTGTTATCACAATCGTTGCAGTCCAGCTGATTCCAATCGCTGTACCTCTTGCAAGTGCCGTTGGTGCGCTCGTCTTTTTCATCATATACATGATAAAAGACAAGCCTCATGTGAAAGCCAAATTTGAACTGTCAAGCCAAGAAAAACGCACTTTGGCCGATAGTGCGAAAAACTACCATTGGGCTTTGGAAAAAATAGAAGAGCTAAAACGAGTCATCAAAGATGAAAAGTTAAGATACACCAAAAGCGGTCGCTTGGAACTGAGGTCTCACCGCGCCCAAGATGTTCAAGGAGCAATGGACAATGCCAATCAAATGATAGAAGAGGAACGTCCAACCTACAATTATCTGATGGGCTTGCCTATGGAGCGTTATAAGAAAGCCCAAAAACATTTTGCTCGATATTTGGGGTGCTTCATCGCGTTTGTCATCTGGGGATGTTTGATTCTCTCGCAGCCAAAAACGGAGATGCTGGATTATCACGCATACCAAACGGCAGAAGCTGTAAGCAGGGTAACCAACTTATTGTTTGAACACAAAAACAACGTCGACAAAAACACTGATGAAGAACTCAATACCGATACAAAAATTGATGAAAACAATAATGACAGACAACAAACGGATAAGCCTATCCCCGTAAAACCTGACATCACAGTTTGGAAAGCTTTCTTTGTCTGGGCAATCGCTTATTTAATGGTTTTTATAATCGCGATAATATACTTTTCCCGCAAAAACAGGAAGCCCAACAGTCTTGCATCATCCTAATAATCCCACATTGAAAATGCAGCAGCTGTGTGCTCTTGTTTGGTCGGGAACGCTTGCCTGCCATGATAGTCAACTCTGCCAAACGAGCCAAACAATTGAATAATCGGCGGAATATGCGTTGATACATTCTGCCGATTCCACATAAAACCACATCAAATCGGCAGAAAATAATATAACATATCTTGCCGATTCAAATGGTTAATAATTCAACTTTCATCTGCAATAATCAAGTTATTGACCCTTAGATAATCGAAAATACCTTACATTTGTTGCCTCAAAACAACACTATTGACTGACTACAACTCCAAATATATCGAGCAAAAGCTAAGCGAAATCAAGGAGCGGAAAGGCAAAACCGCTTTTCTTGAGACGATTATGAGTGATTCTTCAGCCTTCATTCTCGGTGAGGAAAACGGCCACAAAACGATAATGTTTCAGGGGAATAATGGCCCCAAAACAAGCACATGGGAACAAACGAAACAAATGGCCTTTGAACTCAACAACAATGGCTTCGACGTGGCTTTCCTTCCGGAGCTGTTGAGCGAAACCTGTGCCGACAGCCTCATCAGAATCGGAGATGATTTTAGAATAGCGGATTTCAAGTATTGTATCACCACAAAGCCTAACACGCTATCCAAAGACCTTGAGCACGGGTTTCGGCAAGCCAAGAACATCGTCCTCAAACTAGTGAATATGGACTCTGGAATGTTCAAGGAAGCCATCGACTATCTTTTGCGAAATGAAATTCACTACGGAAACATCATCTTGATCAACAAGTATGGCAAAACCTGCACTATATCCTACAGAGACATCAAAAGCGGGACATATATCAGAAAAACAAAAGGGTTCCTTTAGCGGGAACCCATTTATTTTGCGCATCGCATGGCATCGCAGCCACGACACTTGGGACACAGCGGCATATAGCCCCTCTTCTCTGGATTAAGCCCCCCGGTGGAATAAATTCCGTTGCAAAGATACGAACATTTTTCATACCCGCAATACTTTCTAAGGAAAATCGCAAAAAAACGCTGATTATCGTTTGTTTTTGCAGCAAAAATCCCATATCGCTATGTTGTTATGCTCTGTTTTGTTGAATAAGATGAATCAATCCGAGACTGCGAGACGCGAGACTTTGGGCTTGTCTCGTGTCCCGTAGTCTCGTGTCTCGTGTCAAATCATTATGCACATTAATTTTGAATGGTCACCTAAGTAGAAACGCTTTCAAGAAATGTATTCCTTCAAGGCTTTCACCTTTCGCCCTTGCGAACAAATTCAAAGTATAGCGGCTTGTCGAAATGACGACGTGAGTAATAGGTTACGGCAGGGCTGGTCAAGTCCATTACAAGGGTCCAAGCTGTACCCATGTGCCTACCTTCCATAGGCGGCAAAGAAACCGAAGCCATCGCTTGGGTGAGTTGCTGTTTATCCAACACACCTCCAGCGGCATCGAACTGGCTGCACAAGAATTCATATCTGCGAACTCCTTCTATCAGGCCAACGTTCAGCTTTGACGCACACAAGTAGTGATTGGCAACGGCAGCTGATTCAACGACCTCCATCTGGTTGTCAACATACTCGACCACGACACTCCGGCCAGTGGCATCGGAAATAGCATAATGGTGAGCGGCACCGATGTCCGAGTTCATATCGATTCCTCGAAGCAGTTCCAAGGCTTCATCTACCGTGGCGGCATTTTTAAGAAGATAGCAGATGGCCGAAGTGGTGGTTAGGGCAGGCTTCCCACTATCCTGATGAGTTTGAGCGGTGTCACCTGCCATCAAGTCTGCGACGGCCAATCCTTTTTCGTTGATGCCGTCCAAGGCGAAAAACAGTGTGGAAAGTGCTAAATACTGATTCTTGAAACCTTCTGGAACCCATCCGTCCCCGAAACCGAAGAAATCGAGGTTGAAGGTAGTGTAGGTCTCATAACCTTGGTCGGGAATCGTGTGAAGCACAATTCCAGTCGCCGAAGTGAAATCGAAGTTACGGCCCATCATGACGCTGCCTTCCGGCGTATGCACCGTCATGGCAGAGCAACCGTACTTCGCTGGTGCGGGATTTCCGCCTTTTGAGTTGTAGAAACCCTTTGAGAGGAAACGCGTGACGTATTCCGACAGTTCGGTGGCACTGCGTCCGCCGCCATTTTCCATCAGGTCGGCGAAGCCGTCATCTCCTTTATATTCCAAATAATAAAGTCCATCGTCAAGTTTTCGGACGGACATTGCGCCTTGTTCAAGCGGGTCGACTTGCGCCCTTGCGCTTGCTCCGAAAAGAAGCATAAGCACGCTCCATAAAAAGGTTTTGACTATCTTTTTCATTTTTCGATTATTTGCCTGCTGAAAGGTATTCTTTCAGCGATTCTACATATTTGTTGAAAGCCTCCTGGCCAGCCGCCGTAATCTTGCAAGTGGTTCGCGGCATCTTGCCTTTGAAGCCTTTTTCCACCGTTATGTATCCGGCAGCCAAGAGTTTGTCGATCTGCACACTGAGGTTTCCCGAGGTGGCGCCCGTCTGTTTCTTGAGGTAGGTGAAGTCGGCTTCATCTACCCCGACCAAGATGGACATCACCGCCAGCCGAAGCTCAGAATGGAGAAGTGGGTCTAATTTCGGGAACATGGTTATCGGTATTGGTATTTGACTGTCAATCCAGTGGCTGCGAGCAACACGCCACCAAGGGTAAAGAGAAGCAATTGGGCCTCAGATTTCACCAGCACAGCAACCAATGCGCCGCCCACGCCGAGGATGAATCCTGCTATGATGACTGGCCAATTCTTGAGCACGGCTCCAGAGATGCTTTCGGCGATTCCCAACATGACCACGATGAGCAGCGTCACATGCAGGGGAACCAAGAAAACGGCGATGACGCTAATGCAGACAGAAAACACGCCGAAAACAGTCCAAATGTTACCAAGGATACGCCCGATTTCGTTTTGGGGCATACCCTTGTCGTGCCTGCCCATCACGGCTGCGATGATATACCCGAGAGGCATGGCGAACCACAGGAAGTTCCATTTGGGACTGCCCGTGAAATGCCAAAGCAGGTAAATCGCCAACGACATGACTGTTAGGAGGCATCCCCACAGCACAAAGTACTTGGAGTTGTTGCGCAGGATGTCTCTGCGGCTGTTGTTGAGGGTTTCGGTGATGAGGGAAAGACTTTTTGCCGCTGTCATTTCCTCGATTTGTTCTTTACTTTTTTCCATGATGTTTAAAGTTTAGATGAAGTTGTTTAGTTCTTGTGCCAATTGACGCTGCAAAGATAAACAAGTTTATAATATAAACTATATTATTTTTCAAACTATTTTTCGACAAACAATTTATCTTATTGATTATCAATAAAAACAATTTTTCACCATTTAAAGAGAACGAATCAATTGGCTTACAAGATATAGTGATTGACCCCTAATCCAAACAAATAGCGTTGCATATAGACAGCAGTTTTTACGGAAAAGCGTTGGCTGCGACCGACAGCCATTATCAAAACTCAGTTTCCAAATCGAGCAAAAAACCATCGATTTGGAACACGAGTTTGAGAATTGACCTAAAAAAGCCATCTAACGAAAACATTAGACGGCTTTAAGATGACCAAATAAAAACTTCGGATCAGTTGTTGTTGACGGGAGAGCCGTTGCCGAAACCGTTCTTTTTCTCGGGAAGGGCTTCGGTAGGTTGGTCAAGCACGCGGCCCTTGATGCGCAACACCACGGTGGGGTTCTTGTGGGCGTTGGAAGTGACCGTCACCGTCTTGTTGATGATGCCGGCACGGTTGGTCCTGTAGGTCACCTTGATGACCTCCGACTCGCCGGGAAGGATAGGCTCTTGGGGCCACGAAGGGATGGTGCAGCCACAGCTCGACTTGGGTTTCTGGATCAGCAGCGGCTCGTTGCCTGTGTTGGTGAAACGGAACTCACATTCGCCGTTGCCGTTGAAAGGAATGTCGCCGTAGTCGTGGACGACCTTCTCGAACTTGATTTCAGGGCCATTTCCGGCCTGGGTGTTTTGCGCCTTGGCCGCTCCTGCCATAAGGAGCATGATGCCAAGCAGATAAAGCACTTTCTTCATTTTGCTGTGTTTTTAGAATTGTGAATGATTAGTAATAGCATTTGTTTTTGAAATGCTGCCGCAAAACTATCGCCTTTGTCAAGCGGTTGAACTGACATTCCAAACAATTCCAAAAATTTGAAAACATAATACTCTGAAAACAAAATAGATAAATCAAAAGCCGTTCCGAACATTCGTTTAGAAAAGTCCAAAGATTTTAACCTTTTATGGTTGTTTCATCCTGTCCAAAAGATGCTGCGGAAGCATTTTGGTATTCCAGACATCCACAATAAAGATGGTTTGTTGCCGCTCATCAAAACGATAGATGAGCTTGATTCGCTTTTGGATATGAACGAATCGGTATGTCAATTCCTCGTCTTTCAAAAGAGGCTCAAGTGTCCCTGATTCGGGAAACTTGCAAATTCTTTCAATCTTTTCTTCTGCTGTTTTTACACAATCCAAAGCCACTTTCACGCCAAAAGTATCGGCGCAATATTCCAACTGTTCCTCCCAATGCTCTTGAGCCTTGGTATGCCATTCAACCACCATACTTTTCAAGTAGTTCGTATGAATGCCTTATTACATTAGCATGAGGCACAACCTCGCCATTGGCAATGCCGCGTTCCGCTTCTTGAATACGGAGATGTGCCTCCATTGATGTCATAGGAGCAACATCAAGCACCTGCGAATCTATGTCTTCGACAAAAACAATATCCCTCATTTTTATTGCTTTTGATTTTGCTGCAAAAATACACATTTATTTGAAATAGACGAACATTTAAGTGGACTCACTCATCTTCTTCCTCCGTCTTCCGCGAATTTTGTCCACCATATTGACGGTGGTCCCAAGGTAATCCGCCTCCTCCTGGCGCGAGAGCTTGAAATAAGAGAGGATGTAGGACTTCCTTTCGTCCTCGTCCAAGTCGGGGTATTTCCGCTGAAGGGTTTCCACGAGGTCTGGATAAAGTTGGTCAACCACTTCTTGCATGGCCTCCCAATGGTCCTTGTAGCCGTAAACGGAGATCTCCAAATCATTGAGAAGATTAGCCTTTTTGCCGCTGTTCAGATAGTTGTCCAGCAGCAACATGACACGCTGTTCCTTCTTTAAGGCCTCCGAAAGGCGTCCGGCATAATCTTGCTGGATTTGCTCATGCTCGGCGTGCTTTTGCGCCAAATCATCGTTCTGCTGCTTGAAGTGGAAAAGCTCGGCACTGATTTCGGCCTCGCGTTTGCGCCTTCGTGCCAAACGGATTTGCGAGACCAACAACGCCGCCAAAACCAAAGTCGCCACCAAACTGACGATGACGATGATGCGCTGCTTGATGATGATTTTGCGGTTCAATTCGTTCTGCATCACCTCACTGTCGTATTTATGGCTGATCAATGCAAGATTGTTCTCCTTTTGTTCCAATTCTCTTAGTTTGCTGCCTTCTTCGTACAAACACCCATATTTGCAGGCGGTTTCATAATCGCCGAGTTCTTCGGCAAAATCGGACAGGACACCGTAATAGAACCAGGTATCCGCGTTGGGTTCGGTTTGGGACACAAGTTCCTCCAAACGGCTGTAATAATAGTCCGCAGAATCCAAGTTGCCTGACTCGTAAAAGATGTTCCCCATGTCATGATAATAGTACATCAGCACATTGTCGTCGGCGTCAGCCATCGAGGCTTGCCAAAACTGGTTGAGATAATCGGCTGACTTTTCGTACTCTCCTGCACTGAAATACATGGTATGAAAGGCAGACAAGACATTGCGTTTTGTTTCGGCAGAACCGCTTCGGTCGGCATAGCTCATGGCCTGGTCCAAATAATACGCTGCACTATCAAATTGCTTGTGGAATTGATAGAAATCGCCCAACTCTCTCAGCGCATCGGCACGGTCGGCGTAGTCTTCGCCAAAGCCCTCTGCGGCAGACTTCAACAATGAAACAACTTCTTCTTTGTCGGCATAATAGCCCAAACATTGCGCGATATTGAGTCGAGCGTGGGCAACCGTCAGCGGATCATTGGCAGATAAGCCGTAACGCTCCGCCTCCTTGAACAAGCGCATGGCATCCGCCTTGTTGCCAGAATCCAACTGGATGCGAGCGTTTTCCAAGGCATCGTGGGCGGTTTGCCGTGCATCGCGGGAGGTGGGACGGCAAGCCGCCAACATTGCGATAAGGAAAAGCAAAACCAAATGATACCGTTTCATGGGGACAAAAAAATCTCGTTTCAGCGGTGCAAAACTACCATATTTGTCAAGCAATTGAAAGGGCAGTCCAAACTTTTTTGGGGCTGGAAAGTTGTAATGCTTTGTGGATGAATTTGTTATAGTTTTATCTATTCCAAACTTTTTCTGGGGAAAAGTCAAAGGTTTTGGGTGTATTTGGGCTTAAAGTGTTGGCTTTAACCAACGGTTTTTTGCCAAAAGTGTTGTCTGTAACCAACAATTACGGCAAGGACAAAAGTTTCAACCAAATAGCGGATTTGCCTGATTCCTATATCTTTGCTGATGATATTGAATCGCCCGTTGGTGCCAAGCTGCCCCTTTGGATGCTGGGGTTTTTGTATTAGTTATGAGTTTGTTTTACGGATTACAAATCCTTATATTCACAGCTGGTGGATTGCAAATCCACCGGAATTAAGAGAAAGAGGGCGGTTAATTACCACCCTCATATTATAATATTATTTCTCGCGCTGTGATAAAGCACTTCCTGCTACACTCTTTGAAGCTTTGCTATATCTATCGTCACGTAAGATTTTTGAAGCTTTTGTTGCAACTTTTTTTGAAGTTGTCTTTTTTGCCATGATCATCACACCTCCTTTCAAATATGGCTTTTGGGTAACTTGGATAATGTTACCATTGTTAATCAAATGAATGCTTAAACTCAGGGTTTCTGTTTGTTACTGGATTCTTTCCAATAAGAAATATTCGAAGGTCTTTCGAATAAAACTTTGGGGTCTCCAAAGGCAAACTGATCTTTTCAGTTGCGCTGCAAAAATAATAACATTTTCGGAATACGATTGGTTTTAGTGGCAGAATTATTTCAACAAAAATTGTTGATAGACCATACGCTTTGAAAAAAGCCATTTTATTGCAGTATGATTGAGGATTTTTTTCTAATTTTGCAATGGAAACTTCAGGTTTTTTATAGTTTAAAGTATTGAAGATGAATAGAAATAAAGACATTTCATATGATATTTTCAATAAAGTAAAATTTTTGACCAGTCAAAAATACACATGGAAATATGTTGATTTGAATAGTGTTAGCCTCTTGGAATGTCCTTATAGTGTATGGATTCTATATGGAGGTCCTAGAATAACATCAAGAAATCGAATCAATTCCGCAGATTTTCCTCAAAGAATTGCATATCAAAAGATTCAACAAGATTTCATTAATGGGGTTTTTTACAATTTGCGTGACAGTTTTTTCAATTATGGGCATATTCTAATGTTTGATTTGTGGGACGCTTTTCATGTAGGTAAGGACAATTTGGATGACTATTTAAACAAAATGGATATTCTAACTTATTGTATGTTAGGAAAATATTCTGAGTTTGTTAACGATCCTCTTCTAAGAATGAGGTTTAGAAGAATTGTTCCAGTAAATCAATTACTTAATCAGTATGTTAGAAAATATGATTTGCATTCAGTGCGGGTTATTGCAGACCATTATGAGAATTATCCTATGACCTGGGCTGAGTATGCGGCGGCGAACATGCAACCAACACAAGAAGATATTGATATTTTGCTTTGCTTAGGAGACTATCGTGAGGGTGGATATAATAATCTATGGTTTAATTCAATCGCTGGTTATTCGCATGGCGAAGGAAAATCCTTGACCAAAAATGTTATTTCTTTATATGTAACGGCAGCTAAAAACACCGAAGGCTATGACCGTTTTATCCAATTAGCTAAAAATGAAAAATTTATAAAAGATGACGATTGCCTTTTCTTTTTACATCAATGCGCTTCTTATTGTTTTCAACAGTACGATGTCTACGAAGATGAAGGGCTGATGAGATATAATAAATACGAAGGAAAAGATGAAGTAGCTTTGTCTTTTGAAAGGTCTATGCAAGGCATCAAATTGGAGTATGATAAAGAAGTTGTTCGTGACATTAATGAGTTATATGGAAAACGATCCATGTTTTTGGCAGTTAAAAGGATAAAAGACGAATTTATCCAGAACAATAATGTGATGAGATTCGTGGTTCAATTTGATTTTGTCATAGACTATTTCATTAGAAATAAGACTGGAATTAGAGAAGTTTGTTTGGATGCTGTTCGCTTAATTGCAAAACAAGATAAGTTTGATGCGCTTCGGTATTACTTCTTGTCATGTGTGCTATACGGCAAACAGGATGTACCTTTAGCAAAATCAATTGTCGATATTCTTTTTCCAACTCTACAGCATAAAGAAAAGTTTTCTCAATTATTTGAAAAAAACTGTAATTGTAACGATTATTACAAATTATGGGATGCATTGAAAGGCTTTTATAATGAGTTTGATAAATGGAGAGGCCCTACAAAATTGTTATCGGAAGATTTCTTATTGAAGATGGCAAGAATTGAGAAATTTGATGAAGGTCAATTTGAAATAAGAACTGTTGATTCTTATTGTGTACCAGAAAGAAAAGTTGTTTTAATTGATAAATCAGAAGTGGAAATAAGAAAAGAAAAATTTGAGAAAACTGCATCAGATTTATCAGAACTATTAGATGAGGGCGACAATCAGGATGAGGCTTTGAGACCTGTTGGAAAACCAGAAAGGATATTTGACCGTATTGTTGCTGATTTGATTTCTTTGTTCAAGCGGGAGAATTTCATCTTATCATCGGTACAATTAAATGATTTTGCCGCAGATAAAGGTTTAATGACCAATTCTATAGTCAATCAAATCAACGAAGCCTATTTTGAAACACTTGATGACAACTTGATTGAAGAAACTGAAGATGGCTGGGCTATGAATAAAGATTATTACGAACAAATCAAAAAGAATATACAATGAATGTGAAACCCAAAGAAGCAACAGAAATTATCAACTCATTGATTAGCGGCACGGTTCCGCGAATTGGCATTCAGCACATTGCCGTAGGGCGTGATGAAGAGATACAGGCCATGCTACGCACGCTGGAAGATGTGAAAAACGGACATAATGCCGTCAAATTTTGGATTGGAGAATTTGGGTCTGGAAAGTCTTTCATGCTTCACTTGATGAAAGTTGTGGCAATGAAGCAGAAATTTGTCGTTTCGCAAGCGGATTTCAGTCCTGAAGTAAGGTTATATGCCTCGGATGGAAAATCATTGGCATTGTATAAAAATCTGATGGACAACATTTCCATTCAGACTAAGCCCGAAGGTGGTGCATTGCCAACTTTGATTGAGAAATGGATAGACCAAGTTGTTATGAAAACCGCTTCGGATTTGGGAGTAGGTATGGAACAAATACTTTCTCCTCAATGTTGCAAGAAAGTTGAACAGCGTATTTTGGAAACTCTCAATCAAATTTCAAGTGCGGATAGTTTTGATTTTGGCGTTGTCATTGCAAAATATTTTGAAAGCCATATTAATAGCGATGACAACATGAAAAGGAACGCTTTAAGATGGTTGAAAGGCGAATACAAGAACAAAACAGACGCAAGAATGGACTTGGGAGTACGGGATATTGTAAACGACCAGAACTGGTACAATATGATAAAGAACTTTTGTCACCTGTTTGTCTCCATTGGTTATAGTGGGTTTATGGTGAATCTAGATGAAGCAATCAACCTATACAAGATACCAAGTTCAGTAGTTCGGCAAAAGAATTATGAAAAGATTCTGACCATTTACAATGACTGTTACCAAGGGAATTGCAGCAACTTATTCGTGAATTTTGCAGGTACAAATGAGTTTCTTGAAAGCCAAAAAAGAGGATTGTATAGTTACAATGCATTGAAGAGTAGAATAGAACCTAACAAATATGCAGTCAATGGAATCAAGGATTTTGCGCAGCCTGTAATAAAGATTACCCCTATAGATCATACCAATATCTTTATTTTGTTGAAAAACCTAAAAGAGATTTTTGATTTCAATTATTCAGTTCAGATGGAAGTGACTGATGAAGACATTCGTGCCTTTATGGAGGAAATCTATAACAAACCTGGAGCATTGGAATTTTTGATGCCGAGAGATGTAATTCGTGATTTCCTCAATGTTTTGAGTACTTTACGGCAAAACCCATCGTTGACTTTTGGCGATTTGTGCAAAAAAATAGAGATCAAGGACGAGAGGCCTATGGAAGACATTTTACTTGATTCAATCACCGAACTATGACAGCCTACGAATTGTTGTCAGAGCCGATTCGTCGCTATGTCAAGGATAGAAAGTGGGAAAAGTTCACCCCTATCCAGTCGGCTGCTATCGTCAAAATTATGACGACCGACAATAACTATGTGTTGGCTTCACGGACTGCTTCAGGCAAAACCGAGGCCGCTTTCTTGCCTATTTTCTCGAAAGTGGATTTCAACCAACCGGGAGTGCAAGTGCTTTATATTTCGCCTTTGATAGCGTTGATTAATGACCAAATGGAACGAGTAGAGGAATTATGTTCCTATTTGGATGTGACGGTTACAAAATGGCATGGTGAAGCGAGTGCAATAAAGAAAAACAAATTGTTGGAATCGCCCGATGGCATTGTGCTCATCACCCCAGAATCCATTGAAGCGATGTTCCAAAACAAGCCGAATTATGTCAGAAAACTCTTTTCAAGTCTGAAGTTCATTGTTGTTGATGAAATCCATTATTATTTCGGTACGGAAAGAGGTGTGCATTTGCGATCGTTGTTGTATAGGTTGTCAAAGATAAATGTTGGTAAATGTAGATATGTAGGACTATCGGCTACGATTGGAGATTTTACTTTGGCAAAAGAGTTTTTTGGTCAACCAGAAAGCACTAAAGTTTTGATTGATAATACGCCGAAACCTAATAAAGTAGAAATCAAATACTTTCCATCGAAACCTCTTCAACTCTCTGTTGATTTGCTAAAAGATTTGTACAAGAAAACAAGAGGCAAGAAAGCCCTCGTTTTCGCTAATACAAGAACTCTTGTTGAGAATGCTTCGGTAAAATTGTCTCAAATTTCGGAGTTGGTAGGTGGTCACTCCAATTACTTTTCCCATCATTCTTCGGTAGATAGGGATATAAAAGAGTATGCAGCCTTTTTCGCTAAACATTCTCGTTATGAGCCATTCACAATTTGTTGTACTTCAACATTAGAATTGGGTATTGACATCGGGAACGTGGATACAGTCGTTCAGATACAATCACCTCATAGTGTGTCTTCAATGGTTCAAAGGATGGGAAGAAGTGGTCGAGGACAGAATTCAACGAGTGAGTTGACAATTTATGCAACGAATAAATGGGACTTGCTCCAAGCTTTGGCTTGTTGGCGACTTTTCGAAAAGGGTGTTCTTGACATTTCTGAACGGATAAAACGGCCTTATGACATTTTGCTTCATCAAATGCTTTCGATAGTAAAAGAAAGAACAGAAATAGGTGCTGAAGAACTTGTTCGTGAACTGCACGAAAACATAGCCTTTCGTGATTGTGATATTGATGCGGCAAAAATGATTATTCGAAAATTGGTTGATGAGGATATGCTTGAAGAGATTGGCAAAAAACTCATTGTGGGACTGAAAGGCGAAAAGTTTTTTGATGTTGGAGAACTGTATACTGTATTTTGGAGTTCTTTTGAATATGAAGTTTTTTATAACGACCAAGCCATTGGCAGTTTGTGTCCAGATACGAATGTTGAAATTGGTATGACCGTTTTCCTTGCTGCCAAAATGTGGAGAATTGTTGAGATTGATAACGAAAGAATGAGAATCTATGTTGATACTGCTTCTGTAGGTAATGCTCCTATATTTACGGGTTCGGGGGGATACAATGTCAGTTATGAAGTGGAAAAAGAAATGTCGCAAATTCTGCTTGATGATGAAATCTATCCTGTTTTGGATACACAAGGGACTGAAGCTTTAAAAGAATTGAGAGATGAATACAATAATTATCAACAAATTGGACATTCGAGCATTCCATTTTTGATAAATGATGATTCTATATCATTACTTCTGTTGTGTGGTACAAAAGCAGCGAAAACGCTTTTTTCTCTAATAAGTTCATATCAGCGAATAGGATTTGGACGTGATGGGAAAATTGTCGTTTATGGCGATTTGGATAGGTATAGGAGCACTATGTCAAAAATCAAAGAAATTGGAAGTGAAAACGAGAAATCATTGATTCAGAGTATAGAAAAAATGTCATGGGATAGTGTTGCAAAATTTAGCATCAATCTTCCTGTAAAACTACAAGTTCGTCTGGCTTATGATAGATTGTTTGATTTGGATACGGCGCTGAAAGTAATTAGAGAAATGTTAGATGAATGTTTCGATGGTTGTATCAATTGAATTGGGGAATCACAATCAAAGTGTTGACTACTGATAGCCGTTTTTATGAAAAAATGCTGGTTAAAGACGACATTCTTTCAAGTCACACCTCCTTCAACGAAAGCCCCTCCATCCGAATCTGATACGATGAAAACTCCGAAGGCAAGGCAAGCACTTTTTCCTGCAAGTCTTTCATGCTGATTCTGTCCTTGTTGCGCTTGATTTCGGCCACGAGGCAGGTCTTGTCAAACTCGTTCAAGGCCACCATGTCGATTTCGTTCTTGCCTTTGCGGTCCCACCAGTTGCCCACCATCGTGAATTTGCCGCCTTGCATCGCCTTCTCTTGGAAATATCGCTCCAAAGTGCGCCCTGTGAATTGCGCATAATTATCTGTCACATATTGTTTTAGCAAGCTAAGTTGGTTGCTTTCAATCAAGCCTTGATAGGGATAGACGAAGCGGAACCAAAAGCGCAGGAAGCAGTCGTCAATCTGCCAGCGGATGTTCCTCACACCCGGCTTGCTCAACAAAGGCGTGTTCTTGCTGATGAAGAGATAATCCTCATGCATATTGTTCAGGTAAGCTCCCGTATTTTTCCCGATGACGCTGTCAATCTCGTTTTGTGTGGTCATGCCACTGGCGATGAGTTGGAGGATGGAGAAATAAGTGCCATAGTCGCGGCCAAACTCCGAAATCAGCAGCTCGGTACCTTCGGTCAGGAAAGGCGAGTCGGGCGACAAGGCATAGTTGAGCATTTTTTGCTTGGTCGTGGCACGAGCGTCCATCAGCAAGGCGACATATTTGGCCACGCCGCCCGTGAGCATGTAGAGACAGAGCAAATCATCGGGATTGTAATCGGGGTTGTGGTCGGCCAAGATGTTCTTCAGTGTCTCGATACTGAACGGCAACAGGCGCAGATGCGAGTCACGGCGACCATAAAGCGGTTGGTCGCTGTGGTCGAAAATGCGTTTCATCATCGAATAGATGGAGCCGCAAAGAACAAGGTTGACCTGTGTTTTGTCTTTGTTCCGATCCCAAATGTCTTGTATCTCGCTTGGGATGGCAGCGTTGATACCCAACAAGTTCTGAAACTCGTCGATGATGAGCGTATAATGGTGGTTTTCACCGTATTTCATCAATTCCTTGAAAAGATTGCCGAAATTTTCCACTTGCCCATACAGTTGCAAGTCGAGCACATTTTGCGCCTGCTGCTGAAACTTTCGGCAAAGCACCTGTTCGTTGTCTTTCGACACATACAGGTACAGGCAGGCTTTGTTTTCCGCACTTTTCAGTAGTAGAGCGGTCTTACCGATGCGTCGTCTTCCAATGAGGGTGGTCATCATAGAGTGGTTGGCTGACTGTTGCCAATTCTTTTCAAGTATCTGTAATTCAGCATTCCTATCGTAGAATTTCATACGCTATATCAATTTATTTAATCGTTGTTAATTTAACCGTCATTAAATTAATGACGATTGCAAAGATAGTGTTTTTTTCCCAGAAACAGCACCATTTTGCAACTTTTTTCTGCTGAAATCTCATTTTTCCCTACCTTTGCAGCCCGAAATACCTTATTTAATATGATTACCCAAGACCAACTTAAAGACGTATGTAAGAGGATTGATGCCTTGAGGAGGTATCTTTGACGTCGAAAGACGTACCATCGAAGCACAAGAATTAGACGAAAAGACACAAGACCCGCAGTTTTGGGCCGACCCGAAGGCCGCCGAAGCCACGATGAAGAAAGTTCGCGAGGTGAAAGGCTGGCTCAATGGCTACAAGCAGGCCGAAGACGCTGGCAACGATCTCACCGTGCTCTTCGACTTCGCCAAGGAAGGCGAAGCCACCGAGGAGGAAGTGGACGAGCAGTACAACGCCACGCTCAAAATCATCGAGGATTTGGAGTTCAAGAACATGCTGCAAGAGGAAGCCGACCCGATGAGCGCCGTGCTGAAAATCAATGCGGGCGCAGGAGGCACCGAGGCCCAAGACTGGGCGCAGATGCTCATGCGAATGTATATGCGCTACGCCGAAAACCACAAATACAAGCTCACCATCTCGAACCTCTTGGAAGCCGACGACGCGGGTATCAAGCAGGTGACGATGAAGATCGAAGGCGACTATGCCTACGGCTACCTGAAAGGCGAAAACGGCGTGCATCGCTTGGTGCGCGTCAGTCCCTACAACGCCCAAGGCAAACGCATGACCTCGTTCGCTTCCGTGTTTGTCACGCCGCTCGTCGACGACACGATTGAAATCGTCATCGAACAGTCGCGCCTCTCGTGGGACACCTTCCGCAGTGGCGGCGCAGGTGGACAGAACGTGAACAAGGTGGAATCGGGCGTGCGCCTGCGTTACCAATACAAGGACCCCTACACGGGCGAGGAAGAGGAAATCCTCATCGAGAACACCGAGACCCGCGACCAACCCAAGAACCGCGAGAACGCCTTGCGCCTC
>Ga0247609_10001249_pt1 | contig 31181 bp, 20 predicted proteins | sample 172DNAGHGlowgp2_FD_193487 | JGI IMG/M metagenome (GOLD analysis project Ga0247609, IMG submission 193487) | Sheep rumen microbial communities from Palmerston North, Manawatu-Wanganui, New Zealand - 1728 DNA GHGlow gp2 | ecosystem: Host-associated > Mammals > Digestive system > Stomach > Rumen ... | reverse complement strand
GGCATACTTTTATTAGTGTGCTTTTTTTATTTAAAAAATGCTTATATTACATTTATGTTAAAAAACTAAATTTATGGTTAAAATTATTGAAAATAAAAATAATTATCCATATAATATTTATAATAGTGTAAATAGGCGCATTAGATTTTTTTGGAGGTAGAAAACTATGAAAATTAGTAAAAAGTATGTAAAAATTATTTGTATGCTTGTAATGATGATTTGCGTAATGTCATCAGTTTATCCTGTTAAAGTCGCTGCTACATCAGGAGGATCTCTTTTGAAAGATATGGAGAAGCAAACCAAAGATTTTGTTGATAAAGGAGAAAAACAAGTAAACGGAAATATTAATTATGACAATGTTGTAAAAGATTTCGTAGGCTTAGGACAAATATTAACATTCCTTGGTGGTGGTATAGTTGTTGCTGTAGTTATCTATATGGGTATTAAATACTTAACAGCTGGACCAGAAGCACAAGCAAAACTAAAGACACAGTTAATTGGTGTTGTTGTTTCTGCAATGGTAATATTTGGTGCTTACTTCATTTGGAGTACAGTAGTAAATGTTGCTTCAACATTTTAATTAGGAGGTAAAGATGGGAACTTATTATATACCTCGTAATTATAGAGGTGAGTCAAGAATTTTATATATATTTACAGTTAAATCATTGATTACAACAGCTGTAGGTGCAATGTTAGGATTTATATTTTTTGCTATTTTCAAATCAATAAATATGACGCCAATAGGAATTGGCGTCATGGCGGTATTTGCCTTTATGGGATTTGCAGTAGGTGCTAAAGATACCAACAATTGTTGCATTTCCTATAACTAAAAAAATTGGTGGAGAACCAATAGGCGAAATAATACTTAGATTTTTTAAATGGAGACAAAGTAGAAAAATGTATACATACTCAAAAGAAGAAAAGGTAAATAAGGAGGAAAGTACAAATGAATAATGATATGATACCATTATTGCAAGCTAGTATATACATTATAATCGCTATAATGGTTGGCTTGATAGGATTATACTTTTATTTAATGAGACCAAAGAAGAAAAAACCAGTAAAAGAAGCTGATATAGTTGAAGAAACACAAGAAAACACAAAAACAACAGCTGAACAAGAATTTGGTAAATTCACTGGTAAATTAACGAGAGAATCAATTTTTGAATTCATGGAATTTGATGAGATAGTTGATAACATGATTGTAAGAAAAAATGGTACACAATATGTAATGATTTTACAATGTAATGGTGTTAACTACGACCTAATGAGTGAACAGGAGAAAATATCTGTAGAAGAAGGTTTCGTTCAATTCTTAAATACCTTAAGATTTCCAATCCAATTATATGTTCAAAGTAGAACTTTAAATTTAAGAGATATCATAGATGAGTATAAATCAAGGGTTGATAATTTAACAAACGAGATTGAAAAAATCGACGCTAAGATTTCTCAAGCAAAATCTCAAGGAAATAAAGCATTAAGAGAAAAGTTAGAGTTTGAGAAGAGAAGAAAAGTCAACATTCTTGAATATGGTATCTCTATTACTGATTATGTTGAGAAATTAAGTTCAAATAAAAACGTATTACAACAAAAAACATATGTTGTTGTAACTTATTATTCTGCTGAAATCGGTGGTGGTCTTGATAAATATTCTAAAGAAGAGATTTATAACATGTGCTTCTCAGAACTATATACAAGATGCCAAAACATAGCAAGTGCTCTTGCAACATCACAGATTACATCAGAAATATTAGATTCTGAACAATTAGCTGAATTATTATATGTAGCATACAATAGAGATGAGGCTGAATTCTTACAATTAAGCAAAGCATTAGAATCACAATACGATGCATTATATAGTACAGGTAAAGACGTACTTCAAAAGAAACAAGAAAAGATTGATCAAGAAATTAACATTGCTGCAATTGATATGGCAACAGACAGCATTCTAAAAGCTGATAGACAAAAACAAATAGAAGAATTAGAAGTAGCAATTAGTAAAGAAGAAAAGATCAAACAAAAAGCATCTGAAATACTTGATAGCTATCAAAATCAATTAGATCCTAGAGTATTCCAATTAGCTAAAGAAGAAGTAGAGAATTCTACAAAACAAGAAGTACCTCTTGTAGAGCAAGCTAAGCTAAATGCTCCAAAGAAGAAAATTGTTAAGAAGAAAAGCATAGGGAACTAAAGAAGAAGGGAGATAAAAGATGTTTGGTGGTAAAAAAGAAGTTGCTTCTAGTGAAATTGAGCAAGTAAAAAAAGAGGAAGTAAGCGTTTTTAAGAAAAACGAGAAAAATTTAAAGCAATTAATTGCACCAGGTGGAATTGATGCAAGTTATACTAACCATCTAGAGATTTCATCTACAAGAACTAGATATGCAAGAAGTATGATTGTTGCAAATCTACCTAGAATGTGTACATTCCCAGAATTCTTAAGAGGTATGTATACATTTGGAGATATAAACGTATCTGTTTTCATAAACCCTGTTAGTGAAGCTTCATCACAACAAGACTTGAACAGAACAATTAACGAACTAGAATCTGAAAGAATTGTTGCCTTGGATAGAGGTGATATAAATAGAGAGAGAGTTATAGCACAGAAGAGAGAAGAAGCTGAGGAACTTCGTGATGCTATAGCTGCTGGTTTCAACAAATTATTCGATTCTTCAATAGTTGCTACTATATTCGCATATAGTATGGAAGAATTAGATAAATATACAGAGTTATTAGCAAGTGAGATGTCTAAAAACTTAATCGATATAAAACCTGCGTGGGCATTACAAGATCAAGCTTTTAGAAGTAACTTACCATATTGCGATAACAAGTTATCAAAATCACATACTTTTGATAGAAGAGCGATGAGTACAGTATTCCCATTCTTCATTTCAGAAGTTGGACACGAAAATGGTATTCCTTTAGGTTTCAATAAACAAACAGGATTACCTATCCTTTTTGATAATTTTAGCTCTAAACTAACAAATTATAACATGGTTATATTTGGTAAATCTGGTGCTGGTAAATCAGTTACAATCAAAACAATTACAGCTCGTTCTGCAATATTGATGGGAATTGATAGTTTGGCACTTGATGCTGAAGGTGAGTACGGAATAGTTGCTGAAGCCCTTGGTGGTGTAAACGTAACATTAAGCCCTAACTCAAAAACAGTTATTAACTTATTCGATATCGAGCCTGAAACTGTAAAAGACGAAATAACAGGTAAAGAGAGAACAGTTTTAAGTGTTGAGAATAAGGTTGAGGACGTTACAAATGGTCTTCTTACAATGGCTAGAGGTAGTACAAGAAGCCAGGAAGTTAACGAGCTTACAAAACAAATTATTTCTGAGGCTGTTGCAGAAGAGTATGCAGCTTTAGGTATCACAAATAATATTGAAAGTTTATATACAAGAGATGAGAATGGAGGACCAGTTGATATTTCACAAAACTACTTAGGTAGAACAAAGAAAGAAATGCCAACAATTGGATCTTGGTTCAAGAGAATTCAGAGAAAAGCTGAAGAAAATGAAAACCCTGACTATCGTTTCCACTACAGTTACTTAGTAAAGGTTATGAAACAATACGTTAGAGAGTATCAAGGACAAATGGCTTACTTTGATGGACAATCAACATTCGAGCTTTTAGATGGTGTACCATTTATCAACATAGATATTTCACAACTTGAGGAAAGATTTGCTAGACCTTTGGCTCAACAAATTATGCTTTCTTGGGTTTGGGAGAAATATGTTAAGAAAAACAGTGAAGATAAGACAAAAGCTGCTAAGAAGAGAGTTCTTGTCGACGAGGCATGGATGTTACTTCCATATCCAGAGGCTGTTGATTTCTTAAATACAATGGCTAGACGTGCTAGAAAGAGAAACGTATCACTTGCCGTTATTTCACAGAAATTCCAAGATTTCTATGAAAAACAAGAGGTACAAGCCGTTCTAACATCTTCTGAAACAAAATTATTCTTAGCACAAGATAAATCAGAGATTCAATACTTAAAAGAAGTATTCAAGTTAAGTGAAGGTGAATCTGGATTCTTAATCACATGTAATAGAGGTGAAGGATTACTTAAAGTTGGTGGAGATTCAGCAATTTTAGCAATTCAACCTACAAAGAAAGAGTTCGAATTCGTTGAGACAAACTTAACAAAACAAGCAGCATTAGAGAAAGCAAGAAGAGAGGCTCAAGCTCAAGCAGAAGCTCAAAAGAATAAATAATATTTGAGGAAATCGGATGAAAAAATTATTAAGTTGTTTTTTAGTATGTTTGATACTATTTAATTTCATATTCTGCAATTATGGTTTTGCTAGACCAAATCCAGATGGCCTTGAGAGTTCAACAAGTCCATACAGAAATAGAGGTGAGGAGAGTCAAAACTCAGTTCACGACTTAGTTTATTCTGGTACTGCTCCACTTGTACAAGATTCAGCAACTACACAAACAATGAACTTTGCGAATTTTGGAGCATCTATAGTTGGATTTATAACAGGTATCATCGCAAGACTATTAAATGTATTTATAGCATTGCAGATAGACTTAATTATAGGAGATTTAACATATTCAAGTGAAACGGGAAGTTCAGGAACCTTTTTCTGGTTTACTATAGATAGATGCGTATTTAATAGGATTCCACTATTTAATATAAACTTCTTTAATACAGAAGATACATATACTGTAGGAGATATTACAGTAAATGCTAACAAATCAAATTTAGAGATTAAAAAAGGTATTTCTGGAGTATATTACTTATGTAGAATTATTTCACTTGCTTTAGGTTTATTAGTTCTTATTTATATAGGAATTAGAATGGCAATTTCTACAGTTGCTTCTGATCAAGCTAAATATAAGAAAATGCTTATAAGCTGGATTGAAAGTATACTGATTATATTTTTGATGCCTTATATTATGAGTTTCATCATAAGAATAGGCGAACTTATAACTAATACATTCTATAGTATAAGAGTATCTTTTATGGAAAAGAGTCCACAAGACAATCCATTTGAATATACAGTTAGAAATATGATTTTAAACCCATTGTTTCAAACATCTGGACTAATGCTTACATTTTATTCAATTCTTTATTGGGTATTATTGTTTACAGAAGTAAAATTCTTCTGGGCATATACAAAGAGGCTATTAATGGTTGGTTTCTTAATAATGATTTCTCCATTAATAACAATAACATATTCAATTGATAAAGCTGGAGATGGTAAAGCACAAGCTTTCTCAACATGGATGAAGGAATTTATTTTAAACGTTCTTATCCAGCCACTGCATGCACTAATTTATTTAGTATTTATACTTACAGCAAATAATATTTGCGAAAGAGCACCGCTTGTTGCTATTGCGTTATTATTTGCTATGAGTAATGCTGAAAGAATGGTTAAGACAATATTTGATGTTAAAGATGGTGCATCAATTAAAGGTATGGATAAGATGTTTAAGAAAGGAAAATAATAGATGACTACAGATAGAAGACAGATGATAATAATAATTGCAGGTATAGTACTTATACTTATACTTGCTATATTAACTACATTATTAGGTAATGCTCAACAAGGTAGTACTAGTGTAGAAGAAAACACTGTACAAGAAGCATATATTGATGAAAATGTAGTACTTCCACCTGAAGTATCAGTATCTGAAGTAACAAAGATATTTTTAGATAGGGGAGTTTCTGTCGTAAGTAGTACAGATTATACATTTAACGTAATTTTCCCACGTGATTTATTTGATGAAGAAGGAAATAGTGAGGAGGAGTTTTTCTACGAATTGGTAGATGCTCTATCTCAAGAAATAACTCATGATTTTGAGTTAATAGATAGTCAAAAAGGTGTAAGAATAAAAGTAACAATAGACCAAGAAACAGGAGCATATACAGTAGTATTTAATGACAATGAAAAATTCTATGACGTTGTTAATGGAAGTTCTTATATAGCTATAGATAAAGCAGAAATGGTTGAACCTCAAAGTATGTATGAGCAATCAGCCTTAGTTGCTGTGCTTGATATGAATGATTACTACTTTAAATATGTAGAGGAATATTTGGAGGGAGAATCAAAACAATTAGATGATGGATATCTTTATTATCCAGATGAAGGATTAAAATTTTTAATCCAACCAAATAAAGCGGTAATGAACGTTGTATTTGATGATACATATGAAGGTTTAATCATTGATGATGTGGATATACATACATCATTACTTGCTATTTCAGAAAAATATAAAGACTTCTTTGCTGGAGGAGTAAATTCAGGATTTCTAGCATATAGAAATGCTAGAATGTATCTATTCTTCTATCCAGGAGAAGTATCATATTATTCATATTCAACAGATTCAAGTAAAAAAATAGACCAATTAATAGAACAATATGTTTCTTCAAAAGAATTAGGTCAATTTGTTAGTGGAATGAAGAGAATAATGTGTTACACAGAGTTTGAATATAATGAAGAAGAAGGAAGATTCAAAGCTTCTTATCCAACAAGAGGAATTAATATTGATATAAGAAATAATGATTCATTAGGAATATCAATCTACAATAACTATTTAGCAGGAGATAAAGTAAAACAACTTGTTAAAGACGGAAAAATTACATTTGTAGATCAAGATTCTGTATATTTATATGAAAAAGATAGAATAAATAAGTAAAGTACTAAAGATCAAAGGGGAAATACATGGATAAAATGAATTTTAATGACCATAAGAAAGAAAACTATATGAAAACCATTATAGTTTTGTTTGTTATGGTCATTTTGTTAATGCTATTAGCGCATTTGCTTTCAATGTTACATAGTGCACAAACAATAGATATAGATATGCCTGTAGAGGAAATGACCGAATTAAGACAGGTAATAGAATATCATGGTTCAAGATACATCAAAGAAGAATATAGCCCTGAAGTTGGCTTCTCAGTTGATGTATACCTTGTATTTAAAGTAAAACCATATGAAGATGATGACACAAGCAACGAAGAATACTATACATCTTTAATTAATGATTGTGCAAGAGTATTAAGCTATAGAAGTTTTATTATGTATGATGAAGAAAACCAATTAACAGTTAAAGTAAAATGTCAAAATAACGCTGTTAAAACAATCACAATTAATGATATTGATGACTATTTTATATATATGGATTCAGAAATTAGTATGCGTAAGTGGGAAGAAATCCCTACAAAAAGATTATTTACAAGCAGTCCACTATTACAGTCAGTAGTAGATAACGATTGGACAGCTGCAAATATTAATTTTGGATCTAGAGAGAGTATTTTTGAAAATTATTATATATATCATGAAGAAGGGTATAAAGTAAGATCAATTTGTGGAAAAGTATATAATATTGTATTTGATTCAAAATACACAGAGCCAATAGTTGGATCAGTAACAGTAGGTATGTCTACATCTGAAATAATGAAAGCATTAGCAGAAGTACCTACATACGAAGATGAAGAAATGAAAATTATTGGATATAAAACAGAAGATTATTATATATTCTTCACAAAAGATGAAATTTCAGTTTATAGAATGTATAAACATGATGAAGATGAATTCTTTGAATTGGCAAGCCAATATATATACGGACAAGTGGATTTCAAGGATTTTATGAATAAATTAACAACATTATGGCCTGATTACAGTTCATATGATTATACAAGCAATTCTGTAAGCCTAAAATATCCGCTAAAAGGTATTGAAATAAGCCTAAATGTAGGTGACAAAGATGGAATTTTGGTGTATAATAATATTAGGAGTAGTATGTCCAAAATTGAGCAGTATTTCAACGATACAAGCTTTGTGGCAAGACTACAAATAGACTCTGTTTTTAAAGCAGAGAAAGAAAGAATAGCAAATGATATAAAACTATCCCAAGATTGTAGTGCCTACTATGATTCTTTAACACCTGAGGCTAAAGAACTTTTAGGACGAAGTTTGACCTACAATTATTTGCCATGTTTTGATAACAATAGACAAATATATGAGGTTAAGTTTGTAAGTGTATCAAATGATGCTGTTAATAGAGAATTAACAGATGGTATGTATACATTTAAATGGATTAGTAATGATGAATTTGCATATTCAAAAACTGGAAAAGGCATATATCTATTTAATTTAACAACAGGACACGTAAGTAGACTAATCGAGGGTACTGATGATTATCAGATAAATGGATATAGCAACGGAATATTGACATACGACAATGGAAAAGAATTGCCGGTTCAATATTAGAAAGGAAAAGATATGGCACAATTGAAGAAGTTATTCGAAAGAATTGTACTAGTAATTGTTACAATAAGTATTTTAATAACATTTTGTGCTACACCATCTTCTTATGCAAAACTTGAATTGGGAGAGGGTGAGTTCTATTACTCTGGTACAACAAAAGGTAGCTATGTACCATCAACAAATATTTTCTCATGGCTTGTTGATAACTTAGCAAATATCGCAGATTGGTTGCTAGGTATTATTACAATGGGTTTTAGAATGGTATTTGTTGGTTGGACAGCCTTAATAGAGAAAATGTTAACGTGGGCACTAGAAACCACGTCGGGGGTTAATGCTGATGGACATGCTGTAGTTACTACTACTGAAAATGAGAATGGCAAATTAGAGATCAGTTCAACAGACTTAACTTCTGTTCATGACGCAACAAATAACGTTACAGTACAAGCTATAGTTTTTAACCATGTTCCAGCTCTAGATGTAGATTTTTTTAATTTCAAAATTGATAAAAAATACTCAGCAACTGGAGCTAGATTATACTGCGATAAATGTCACCAATTCTGTGACATTTGTTGTGGTTCTAACACAGATTCATGCGGATGCGGATGTAATAAATGTGACCAATGTAAAAAATATATGGAAAATTTGTCAGATACTGGAAAGCCAATTGTTGAAGTATTACACGATGCAGTTAGACAATGGTTTTACGTTATAGAAGTTCTTTCATTAGCAGCATTATTGCTAGTGTTAATATTCATTGGTATTAAAGGTACAATAACATCAATAGCTTCTGAAAAAGCTGTATATAAGAGAATGTTTGTAGACTGGGTTGTAGGTATTATAATTGTTTTCTCAATTCCAGCTATCATGTGGTTAATTTTACATTTTAACGCTGAAATGGTTAAAATAGTACAAAAAGGCATGGAAACTATCACAGAAGTAAACATGAAACAGTTAAATGAAAACACAGATAGTTCAGGAACAGGAAAAGCACTTACATATTCAAGTCAACAACTAGAAATAGATGTATATGAAGCAGTTAGAACAAGAGCTTACGACGCTAAATTGTCAGTAGGCTTAAGTGGCATGATTATGTACATGACACTTGTATATTTTGCTATAAGATACACATTGATATATTTAAAGAGATTTTTCACCGTAATGGTGCTTACAATAATGGGACCAGCTGTTGGAGCAGGTTATGCTATGCAAAAAGCATTACATGGTAAAGCTCCATCATTTAAGAACTGGTTATCAGAATACTTTATGAACGTATTTATTCAAACAATACATGCTATTATCTATGGAGTATTTATTGCTTCAGCATTAGTATTCTCACTTCAATCAATAGGTGGTATGGCATTAGCATTAATCCTAATGAATTACAGTTTAAAAGCAGAAAAAACATTTAGAAAGATATTTAAATTCGGTTCAAGTAATTCATTGGCAGATTCTACAGCAGGTGCTGGTGATCCAGAGAAGATTAAGGGTGACTTCCAAAACCTAAGAAATACAGCTGGCGTTGTAATGGGTGGTGGTGTTGTTGGTAAAGCGTTATACAATACACCTTATGCTAAGGCTCTAAAGGGAGTGGCTAAAGGAGCTGGTTCAGTTGCAGCACTTGGTGTAACAGCTGGATACAATAGATTCTTTAAAAATACTGATGTTGATAATGAATCAACAGAAGTAGATGAAAGCAATGATGTAACATACAATGAAACTGATGATTTACATACACTATCTGCACAAGCAGATGCAAAAGCTGAAGAAGCAGGATTCAATGCTAATACAACAGCTGCGGATGTAGCTCCAGATAGCACAAAATTATTAAACGCTAAAGGTATGGATGCTGTAGCAAAAGAATTTATGGATAGTTTAGTAGCATTTAATGAGAATCCTACTCAAGATAATGCAATAAAATATCAAAAAGCAAGAAATAATTATGATAAAGTAAGAGCTCTTCAAGCTCCTGCATTTAAAAAACAAATTGGATCAACTATGGATAGATTGTTCAACGTTACTAACGTTATTCAATACAATAGTGGCTATGGAACAACAAGAGGAGTAAGAGGAAGAGGACTTAATGTTCCGAAAAAAGAAGGAAATCAAAATTATAAACAACCTGGAAAACTTAGTGGAATGAAACATATGGGAAATATGTTATTTGGAAAGACGGATTTCAATCCAAAGACAGGTAAGTTTGAGCAAGTTCAAGAGGGCTTATATGCTAACATGTTCCCACAAAGATGGTTAGGAATAGATAAAGATGACTGGAAACAAATGAAGCAAGAACTTATATTCCCAGCATTAAAAGGTTTTGGTGGTATGGCTTCAGTTTTTGCTGGATTTGGATTAATAGTAGCCCATCCAACTATAGGTATGGGTATGATAGCAGGTGGTGGAATGGCAGCACATAGAATGCTACATAGACCAGCAAAATCTAAAAAATATACAGGAAGATTTACTAATGCTAGATTTTCAGCACCAACTGCAAACAGAATAGCATATGAAGCATTAAAGAGAGAAAAGAGAGAGATGGATGCACTTGTAGTTAAAAATGTTTCAGAAAAGCATCCAGAATTAGTAAATAAGATTAATGCAAATGAATTAAAAGTAAGCAGTTTAAATCTAGAGCTAAAAGGCATGAAACTAAACCCAGATTTAAGAGGCATCAATGGCATGGACGAATACATGGGCACTAAATTATCATTGAGACAAAGATTGGGTAAAAGAGGCCAAATTGCAACAACAAGAATTGCCAATATGGGTAATAGAATTAAATTCTCAGGCTATGTTGCAGGCAATACAGCTGTTAAAGGTTGGAGAAGATTTAAAACAGATCTTGGCGTTAAATCAGATTATAAATCAGATAAAACAATTGCTAAACATGCGATTAAAGAAGCTAAATTTAAAGCTAAAACTGGTGGACTTAAAAATACTGGTCTTGGATATGGACTAGAAAAGATAACAATAGAAGCAAAGAAGAAAGAAAAAGAATCAAGAGAAAAGTTTTATCAAGATGCATTAAACTATCAAGCAGCTGTTGTTATGGGTAATATAGCTGAACAAAGTACAAAGGCTATTGGAGCAATGCAAGAACGAGAGCTTGAACAATTTGCAGATATCAATGAAGCTGTTGATAAGTTTAATGAACAGTTACTTGGTAAATTAAACTTAAAATTAGATAAAAATACAGGAAGTTTCTCATTTGCTACTCCAACAGGTGAAGCTATCACTATGGAGGCATTGTTTGGCGGAGAAAAAGCTGCTAAAGATGCTGGCATGACTCAAGATAAGATGAACGGACTAAATCAAGAGTTGCAAAAAGCTCTTGTAATGTTAAAAATTAATGGACAACTTGGAGAATTCTTTGATAATGACGGCAGAATAAAGAAAGATAAACAAAAAGCTCTATTTGCACTAATAGAGAATACTATAGGATTACAATCTGAAGATACAAAAATATTACTTGCTGACATGGATAAAAATACTAGAAACAAACTTTTTGGTATCATTGGAGAACACGCAACAAATGCACAAAATGCATTTAGAAATGATGGAGTTGGAACAGCATCTCAAGAAGTATTAAATGATGCAATAAAAGCAGTGTTCGGTGCTGATTCATCAGACACTGAAAATGATAAACATAAAAAGGATATGGAAAATCTAATTAGTGCGGCTAAACTTCATTTAGGGCTTAGAAGTGATGAACCAATTACTGCAGAAGATATTGTAAAATTTAGCAGTACATTAAAGAAGAAAGATGAATCTAAGAATGTCTTTATAGTTAAAATAAAAGATAAAGACGGCAAAGATAAAGAAGTAGAAGTAACAATTCCAGACTTTATGAGAAGCAAAGAAACACTAAAAGATGAAGAAACATTAAAGCAATTATCTTTTCTTATTGTTGCAGTTAACAATATTAAAAAACACGAAAAGAATGCAGGAGTTGTTAAACCAACAGATAATACTGCAGCATTTGACGCAGGTGCTTCATCTGGAATGGAAGAGCAAAGGCTTGATTCTAGCCTATTATTTACAGAGCATGCTGTTACAGAAAGAGATGTAGGTACTAGAACAAGAAGAAGAGCTCAAAAACTAAAAGATATTATGGAAAATGGTATTCTTGTAGAAGGTGTCGCAAAAGATGGAAAAGTTGGCGTAGGAAATATGTACCTTGTAACTGACTTAGGTGAAATTGCAGAAGAGATGAAGAAAAGTAAAGGTAAAGTTAGAATTGCAAGAGCAACATCTGCAAAAGACTCTGAAGGTAAAACTTTAAAATCTAAAGTTTTAGAACTCGATAATGCAGAATTCGTAGATTTTTCATCAGAATTCAAAAAACTTGGAAGCACCAGTGACTCTGATGGTGGTAATGGCGGAACTAGTGATGATTCAAATGCTATTCTTCAAGTGTTATTAGCACAAAGAGAATTAGATGCAATTAATGAAGTAGCAAAGACCGAATTAAAAGTAAAAGGCAATTCTGCACATAACTCAGCTAAGAAACAAGCAAGTCTAGATAGAACTGCACAGTATAGAGAACAACTTCAGTTGAACCAAGATGTTGAATTAGCAAGTAGAATTAGAAAAATTCAAGGAAGAGATTCAGATGCTGCATCAACTAGATTAGCAGATAATCCAGAGACTGCCGATGCTGTAACACTTGTAGTAGAGGATGAAAGAAAACAAAGTCCAACATTAGGAGAAGCTTTGAAGATACTAGAAGAAAGAGGAGCAAGAAGTATAGAAGACGCTGCAAAACACGAAGCTGCTTCTAAAGTTGCAGAACGTAGTATGGCATTCCATGGACCATTGGTTGATAGTGGATCTACTTTAGAAGATACTTTTGACTCTATATATAGAGATATGGGAATAGCTGAGAAAAGGACAAAAGAAGAACAGGCTCCATATATTCCTAAACCATCTAAAGAGAAGTTAGAAGCATATGAAAGATCAATGAAGCAATCATTTAGTAATTATATTTCAGAAAAAACAGTATCTAAGAAAATAAAAGCTCTAGAACAAGAAGTAAAAGATGCTCCTGGTAAAAAGGAAGAGTTAGATAAGGCAAACGAAAAGACATTAGCTAAAAAGAAGAAAGCTGATGAAAGAACAGTTGAAGAAATAGATAGATTAAGAGAACAATATGGATTACCTAAAGATTCATTCACTGAAGATACAAGTGGAACTGATAAACCAAGTAGTGATACTAATGGTAATAGTTCAGCTGATAATGTCAGTGCACCACCAAGTGGAGAAGACACTGGTAGTGCACCAAAAGAACCTGAAAAAGCTTCAGTAGGATGGAGAGATGTTCTAATGGCGTCTCGTGAGGCTGAGAAAAAAGCAATAGATAGAAGAGTTGAAGCAATAGGAACAAGAAAAGATTCTACTGGCGAGATTGGAGAGTTACAAGCTCGTACAGTTAAGAGAGAAAGCAAAATGACTAGAAGAGGCACAGAAATCGAGACTGTAACGGGACCATCAAAAGAAAAGGTGAAAGAAAAGAAAGGTTCTTTAAGAGAATTTATGGATGGAGCCGCTGCTGAAGCAAAACAAAGAACATCAGATCTTAAGGAAGCGCTTGATGCAAGAAGTGTAGAAAGTGCTAAAGAATTTAAAGAAGCAAAAAGAACAGTTAGACAAAGAACAACTAGTCAAAACTCTGAAGATGTAATCAGCCAAATTAATAAAAAATCACCATCAGGTGGAGATCAAGGTCAAACTAAAAAGAAAAAATAAAAATAAATGCTTGGAAGGAGTAACAAATGAAAAAAAGTATAACGTTTAAGTTAATAGTATCATTGATAATAGTTGTAATTTCTCTTAATTACATATTTGCTACTCCTGCGCAAGCAGATATAGGTAGTATAGGCGATGTAATAATGAAGGCATTAGAAGATGTCCTAACATCAGTTATAGGACTATTTGCCAGAGTTGTTTCATACATACCATTTGGTTTAGCTGTAGGTATAGATGCAATACTTGCACAAATAGCGTATTCAGATGGGCCGGCAAAAGGTGCTGGTAATGTTGATACAAATCATTTAACGCCTTTTGATATTTTGTTTAATAAAGTTCAACTTTTAGATACAAACTTTTTTGATATAAGCACATCATCATTTGATCAAGCATCTCTAGCATATCAATTTAGAACAGGTATTGCTGGTTGGTACTATTTCATGAGAATGATTGCAGTATCAATGTTATTGATTGTTGTTATATACGTAGGTATAAGAATGTTATTATCTACAATAGCAACAGAACGTGCTATGTACAAAAAAATGTTAATGGACTGGGTAGCTAGTGTATTATTAGTATTCTTATTAAACTACATTATGATATTTACAGTAACCGTTTCAAATGCTATAGTTGATGGAATTTCAATAACATCAAATTCAAAAGCTATTACTCAAACATTTGAATCATTCTCACAAACAGCATTAGGAAAGGATGCTGATATGCCTGAAGAAGGCGAAGAAGTGGATATAAGTGGTGTTGATGCTTTAACAGCAAGAATACTATTTATTATGCTAGTATTCCAAACATTAGGATTATTGGTAGTATACTTTAACCGTATGCTTAAGTTAGCATTTTTGACGATAGTTGCTCCATTAATTACTATTACATATTCAATAGATAAAATTGGTGATGGTAAAGCGCAAGCCCTGGAGGCATGGCTTAAAGAATATGTGTATACAACACTTATTCAACCATTCCACTGTATAATATATATGGTGTTTGTAACTACAGCTTTTAATTTAATAAAAATTGAAAGTCCTCAGGTATCAAACCAACAGTTAGCTATAACAGTAATAGCTATGGTTTGTCTTCATTTCGTTACAAACGCAGAAAAAATTGTTAGAAAAATATTCAATTTCCAAAATGAAGACTCAGATACTTCTTTAGCATCTGCTGTTATGATGGGTGGTGCTTTAGCTGCAACAACTAAGAACTTTGGTGCTAACTTAAGAAATGGTATCAATGGATTTAAAGATATGAGACTATCAGCACAACAAGCTAAAGCTTCAGCAAGAATAGGTTTAGCAACAGCTAATACTTATTTGTTTAATAAAACAATAGGAAGATTAACTAAGAAAGGTAAAGAAAATGATTATAGTTCATATTCTTTAGCTGAAACTCAATCTTTAGCTAGAGAACGTTTGAATGAAAGAGATGCAAAAAGATATATGAGAAAATCTGGAGGAGGTACAATAAATACCAACTCAGCAGAATTCCAAAACGAGGTTGCAAATATAGAAAAAGCATTGCCAGGAATTCGTAAAGAGGAAGCTCAAAGTATGGCAAGAAGGAACCTAGCCCAAAGAAGATATAATAATACTGGCTCAAGAAGAGTTATAAGTAAGGTTAGAGGTGCAGCTAAAGCAACTAAAGCGATGTTAGATGATAGTATGATTGCAGGTGCAGCTAAGGGCTTGGGTAAAGGTGTATTAGTATCAAGTGCAGGACTATTTTCATTAGGTGCAACATATGGTACTGGTCAAAGCTTAGGAAATGCAGTTGGTGTTGCTATAGCGGCTTCTGCAACTACCGCAGGATTTATGAAAAATAGTGCAAAAAATGCTTCTCAAAGGGTTGCAAAAAATGTAGCATTAACAGGAGCAAAAAACCAAGAACAAGCGGCAGCAGCAATTAACAAAGCAATGACTAGAAATATGGACGATGATGAATCAAAAGAAGAGCTAGAAAAAATAATGAAAGATGTTGAAACTGCATTAGAAAAATGTGGGTTAAACGATGGGGATGATGCTAAGAAAGTTGCAAGTAATATTAGAAATGTTATAAAAAGAGGACTTCAATCTGCTGAAACTCCAGAAGATATGCAAAGAATCATGGATTATGCTGTTTCATCTACATTACAAAGTCGTGATGCAGATACAATTAGTAGTGAAGGATTACAAAGCCAAGCAGATTTAAGATCATCTATTGGAAATTTAACAGATTATTTGAATGATAGACAAATATTTGAAGCAATAAATTCATCAGAGAAAGTTGGTATTTCTGGTGATGTTATGGCTAGTATGATAACAGGAGAATTTAAATCTACTGGAGGAATGCCAGCAGGTGATGATGTATATGTACCAAAAGGATTTGTACCACCTAAGGCTGATCCAGTAAAAGATTATGAAAGAGGAGTTGAAGCTGATACAAGTTCAGTTGCAGACTTAAAACAAAGAATAGAAGATGTTAAAGAAAGAGAAAATGATGCAATAGAAAGTGCAATGATTGAAATGGAATTTCAAGCAGATGAAAATCCAAACTTTTATGGAAATGCCGAAACTATGGAAGAGAAAGCTAAGACAATGGCAGAAAAGGTACAAGAGGAGGCAAAGAAGCAACTAAGAGAATCTGGATTAGTTGAAGAACAATCAAAACTTGAGGATCAACTAAGAAAACAATATGAGAAAATGGTTGATGATGCGGAAGCTTATTTCGGTGAAATGGAAGCATACGCACAGAAGATAAAAGAAGTTGATGAAGATTATGAAAAGAGAATAACCGAGTTAAGAACAGAACTAGAAAATATGCGTCAAAATCCAGATGCTTCAAAAACAATGATCCAAGATGTTGAACTAGTAGTTCAAAAATTGGAAGGCGAAAGAAGAGAAAATGGAGAAAGAGCAAAGCAAGTAAAAGAATCTTTTGCACAATATGCTTCTGGAGATCAGTTTGCGGGAGTAAGAGAAGCATATGCAAATGATGGAAGAGGTAATACACCATCATTCTCAGATAAACAAACTACTATAGATAATATGCAATCAGACATGGATAGAATAGTAAAAAGAAGTAAAGTATAAAAGTAATACAAAAGTGGGGTAATGAAATGGGAAAAGTTAAGAAACTGTTTAATCGTATATTAATCATTTTATTAGTAATAATAACTGTTACTAGTTTGTTTGCTAAGCCTATTTCATATGCAGAAAATAAATCAAATGATACATTAGGAGGAGATGCAGTTCAAGGAATACTAGGAGGATTAATTGGTATTTTAACAATACCAGAAAGACTAATAGCAGTTTTGCTAGGACATATGCTGAACGTTTTTACAGCAAGAGTCGCTTATGTTGATGGCGCGACGGATTCAAGTGCAAATGCTGATATTATTACTCCATTTGATATATTGTTTAATAAAGTAATGTTGACTGATGTTGACTTTACTAATGTTAATGCTTCAAATGCTACATCAATTACATCTAAATTTTACAAAGCGGGTAATGGTGAGATTACAAAAGCATTTAGAGCAAATATAGCTGCATGGTATTACACAATGAGAATGATTGCAGCAGCAATTTTATTAGTAATATTAATTTATGTAGGTATCAGAATGCTATTATCAACAATAGCAAGCGATAGAGCAAAATATAAGAAAATGTTAGTAGACTGGATTACAAGTTTATGCTTGTTATTCTTACTACAGTATATAATTATATTTGTCGTTACTATTAATAATGCTCTAATAAATGGATTATCACAATTAGGAGATGCTTCAAAAGTAGATGGGGCTATACAAGAAATTAAAAAATTCGCATTTAGTTGGAATCATTTAGCAGATCCATATTCTATTGCAGCAGCAATAGCATATTTATTATTAATGTGGCAAACACTTACACTTTTCTTTACTTATTTTAATCGTATGTTAAAGCTAGCATTCTTAGTTATAATTTCTCCTTTAATTACTTTAACATATTCAATTGATAAGATTGGTGATGGTAAAGCACAAGCGTTGGGTACATGGTTAAATGAGTACGTTTTTGGTGTACTTATACAACCATTCCACTGTGCTATTTATATGATGTTTGTTGGTACTGCTGTGGACCAATTCACCAAAAACACTGGTAAAGATAATATGGCTGACATATTAGCAGCAAGTATACTAGTTATAGTTAGTGTACAGTTTATAAAAAAGGCAGAAGGTATAGTTAGAGAAATATTCGCATTTAAAGATGATTCATCAAACACATCACTAGCTAGTGGTGTTGCTGCGGCAGCATTTACAGTACAAATGATTAAGACAACAGGTGGAGCTGCAAAAGCAGTAAAAAATGGTGCACAAAACTTTATACCAGGAGCAAAAAATTTAATCCATCATGGAAAAGTAAGCGCTGCTATGGTCTTTAGAAGACCAGAAACTATTGCAGCAGCTGTAGGAATGGGAGCTGCTTCAGCAGGAACTGGAGGGACAACAGAACAAAGAGCGGGTTCTGGAAGCAATCCTGAGGCAGAAGAGAAGAAAACTGCAGCTGAGAGACATCAAGAAAGAAGACGTTTAGCTGAAATGTATGTTTCTAAAAAAGAAGCTGATAGATTTGAGAAAAAAATCCAAGGAAAATTATCAAGTGAAGCTCATAGTAAAATCGATCAGAAAATTAAGAATAAAAAAGCTGATTTAATAGCACAAAGTGGTGGAAGATTATCAGAGCAAGAAGCATTGCAACAAGCAAGAAGAAGTGTATTAAAAGAAGAAAAGGATAAGAGAAATTTTATAAATAGACATCCAAAAATTGTTGGAGTTAAACAAGGTGTTCATAAATTAACAGGAGCATATAAGAATAGTGCATTAATGCAAATGGCAAGAGATAAAATGAAAAACAGTATTGCAGTTGGATTTGGAGCATTTGCAGCTACTGGAGCGTATACAGCTAAGGGAGACATATTTGGTGCAGTAATAGCTGGTGCAACAGCCGTAAGTTCTGTTAAAGATGTTGCAGCTAGTGGTCAAACAAAACAAGCATCAAAAGCAAGTTCTGCATTTAATGATGCTGGAATGGGTGGCGCAAATTCTGCAGCTAGAATTAAATTTGCAGAAGAAGTTGAAGCGGATGGTGATAAGTATAAATCTGTTGAGGCTGTTGATAAGGAATTAGATAAGATACTAAAAGATTTGGACAAATTCAAAAATTCAGGCTTTACAGAAATGAATACTAAAGTTGATGTAAAAAATCAATTAATGGATAGGATTAACGAAGATTCTTCTTCAGCAGCAGATTCAGTAGATGAGATATTAAATCATTATAAAATTCCAACTGACGGCGATGGTGCAACGCTTAGAGCAGATCTTAAGAAATACTGTGGAAGAAAAGCAATATATGACCAAGTTTCTGCGGTTAGAGCAAATGGTGGTACGATAGATCAATACGTATCAATGTCAATGGGTATGTCTGACAAAGACGAGTTCTATAGAGACGCAATAGAGGCTGCTGGACAGGTTCCACCAAAAACAAAATATGGAAATGTTCAGTCAATAGATGAACTAAAGGAACGCGGAAAGGCACCTAAAGAAGAATTTGAGCAACAAGTGGAAACATTAACTAGAGAAAACGAAGCACAAATCGCTGAAGATGATGCAGCTGTTGAGAATGATAGTATGACTAGAGAAGAGGCAGATGAAAGACGAAAAGATAGAGAAACTGAAATTGAGAGAGTAAAACAACTTGCTAATGAAACTGAACAAGAAGCATTTTTAGAAAAACAAGCAGAAGAATATACAGAAAGAATTTTACGATCAGCAAATGCAGAAGCTGCTATGGAAATTCAAGCAGAGCAAGAAAAATTATATGAATCAATAACGAAAAAGATGAGTGAGCTTGATGCAGAAACTCAAAGTAAAATTCAAAGTAAACTAGAAGAAAAGAGAAAACAAGTCAAATTGGCTGTTGAACAAAGAGTTTCTCAATATGTAAGACAAAAACAATCTGAACTAGATGCCGCTAGTGTAGAAGAACTTGCAAAATATCAAAAAATACTTGAAGAATCACAAAATGCTACAAGAAATAGACAAGCAGAGTTATTAAAGAGAAGAATAGAGAGAGCACAAAATAATAATTAAAATATTATTGCTCAATAAAATAAATTAGAGTTATAATTAAATTATAAGGTCTCAAAGAGGGGGTGGTTTATTGATAAAACAATTAAAAAAGATACTAGTTATAACACTTTTAGTGATAGTGTTGTTCGAAAGTATAGTTTCAACTAATGTTTCATTTGCCATTAGCTCTGAAGAGGCACCAATTAGTGAAGAATTTATTAATTCAATGAACAATTTAGCCGGTGGTATTGTTTCAATATTATTCTGGAGATATAGAGCAACTTTAGTTTTAGTATGTTTTGTTATAGATGCATTGCTAAATATAGTTGCTGGAGCACAAGGAACACTTCCTATCCCAGGATATAATGATGGAGCAATGATAACACCATTTGATATATTCTTCAATAGATATGTAATGCTAGATATTAATGTTTTTGATCTGGACACACCAAAGAGTGACTCAACAATTTATGTGTTTAGACAATCTACTGCAATGTGGTATTACACAATGAGAACACTTGCAACAGCGATTTTACTAGTAGTACTTATTTATATTGGTATAAGAATGTTATTATCTTCAGTTGCTGAAGATAGAGCAAAATATAAGAAAATGTTATTTGATTGGATTTGTAGTTTAATACTATTATTCCTACTTCAATATATGGCTATATTCATTATTTATTTAAATAATGCAGTAGTAAACGCCTTAAGAGAATTTGTTGTTAAACGTGCAGGTTCCGGAGGACTTAGCGGAATTGGTAATGCCATGTATGACATGGGTATAAAGGGATTGTTCGGTGTCGGAATGCAATCAATTACAGCAATGTTTGCATTTGCAGGACTTGTATTAATGACAGCTGCGTTCTTTATAGCATACTTAAATCGTATGTTCAAAGTTGCGTTTTTAATAATGATTTCACCACTTATTACAATTACATATTCAATTGATAAGATAGGTGATGGTAAGGCACAAGCTTTAGGAAACTGGTTGAAACAATATATATCTACTGTTATTATTCAACCATTCCATTGTATTATATATATTTCCTTTGTTCAGACAGCATTTAATTTAGTTGTACAAACAAGCACTAGTGATAGTCCTCTTGGACAGATATTTAAGTCTGATTTTAATAAAATACTAAATTGCTTTTTAGCATTAATATGTTTGTTATTCGTATTCCAAGCAGAGGGAGTAGTAAGAAATATATTTGGAATTAAGGAAGATAAAGATACTTCAGCATTAGCTGGTGTTGTTATAGGTATGGCTGCTCTTAGCAAAGCTAAACAGGCTAGCCAATTTGCTAGAAAAGGTGTTAATACGCTTTCTTCAACTCATAAGAGATTAAACCAAGCATTGACTAAAGACAACAGTAGGTTGAAGGAATACTTAAAACAAAAACCAAATAGTTTGTTAGCAAAAAGAGCGGAAGAATTTACAGGTGGAGCATTAAAGTTAAACAATGCAATTAGTAATGCTTCTGGAAAACTTAATGAATTTTCTGAGAAGATTAGATCATTTAAATCTTTGCCAGGTCTAAAATTATCAGAATATGCAAAGAAACATAGCGGAACCTTTAAAGGTGCGTTAGCTAATAGAGCGATTTCTGGATTCAAACGTGTAAACAATTGGAACAAGTCTCTAAGTGTAGCTGCAACATTGGGAGCTATGACAAGCTTAGCAAATGGTGGTAATATATTTGAAGCTGCTAAGACATATGATGCTATAGATGGAGCTGCAAAAGAATTTAATACAACTTCAAAAGAAAACATAGCAGACGCAAATGCTACATTAAATTCTCAAATGGATGATACAGAATTCGAAAATAAAGTTAGTGAACTTGGAAGAATGGATGATAAGATTAAAGCTTCTAAAGAAGCAATGTCTGGTGATTCATATCAAAAAGTTCTTGCTGTTGCAATGGCAGATAGGGCAAGAACAGAATTAGAGCTTCAACAAGGTATTTTGGACAATCTTGTTGCACAACGAAGCAAAGGTGATAATTCCGAATTATTAGCTCAACAAATAGCGGAAGCTGCAAATGAAAAACAAAGATTACAAGATTTAGTAGATAAAGGCGATCAACAAGGTGAATTCACAGAAGAAGAGCAAGCTCTTTACGACTTAATGAACGAAAGAGAAAAAACGAAAGATGAACTAGATAATTTCTACACATTTGAGGCAGCTTCATTGAGAGCAAAAGCAAGAAATCAAAGTGTAAGTACATCTGCTATTCAAGAAAAGAAGAATAGAATTATTGCTCTTCTTACAAAACTTGAAGTTGATAGAGGAAACGGACCAGTTGACCTTAACGCAGATAATGAATATAATCAAAGTACAATAGGTTCTTTAATGGAACATATTACAGCAGATATGCAAAAGAATGCCCTTACAGCAACTGGATATAATGGTGATGAGAGAATGGGTCAAATTGCGGCTGCAATGCGTACAGATGAAAGCGTAGGAAATAATGCGGAAAAATTTGCAGAATTAAGGACACTATTGGGTGACTTAGATAACTTGTATAAACAAAAGGAAATGAGTGCAAACGTACAAAAATATACTAGCGTTGGTGGAAATAGTGCATCACTTCAAAGTACTGTCGTAAATAGAACAGGAAGTACAGCAGAGAGAAAGAAGATTCCAACATTTAGTAATTTAGAAGATCTATAGAAGGAGAAATTATATGAAAGTAAAATCCAGCACAACACCATTAGTCGTAATGGTAATAATATTGATAATTGCTATCATAGCTTTAATAGTAATTAAAAATATTCAAAACAAACCTACTTCATATGAAGGAATGACAGAAGAAGAAGTTTTTGCTAAGATTTCTGAGGAAATAGAAGAATCAGAGAGAGCAAGTTTAGCAAAAAAAGGGGAAAGAGATAGAATTGAGTTCTATGTTTCAAAATTCATTGGAGCTGTTGGCGAAAAAGAATACACTGATGCATATGGAATGTTAAATGAGAACTTCAGACAACAATATTTCCCAACAGAAGAAGAATTTAGTTCATATATGGATGAAAGATTTCCTAAAATGGCAGCTGTAGAATATACAAACATTGAAAGAAATGGAGATGTTTATGTAGTATGGCTAAACTTAATGAATCCTTTAGCAACAGGATCAACACCTAAAGAAATGAACTTTGTTGTTAAAGAGGAAGATGTTGGTTATTTTGAACTATCATTCCAAGTTGATAAATTTTAGGAAAGGAATAAATTAGATATGAATTTTACAGAGTTTAGATTAATGATAAGACATGCAATTAATAAGTATAGAAAGATTATATTAATTGGATTATTATTTGTATGTATCGTTATAGCAGTAAACATGTTTTTAAGAATAAATCCTGAACCAATTGAAAGAGAAACAACATATGAACCACATCAATCTATAATGGATTCAGCTGTTTCAACTCCAAAAAGTGTTCAAGACCCAATCGAAGAGATGATTGCTAAGTACGTAAAAGCATGTAATGATGCAGATTTCCCACTTGCATTCTCATATTTATCAAAAGATTGTAGAGAATTTGCTTTTAATAATGATTTGGAAACATTTAAAGCACATGTATTTACAAAAATACCACTTCCAAAGGAATATTCAATTCAAAGCTATTCTACAATATATATAGATGGAAACAGATTCTATATATACGAAGTTAAATATACAGATGATCTTTTAGCAACTGGTTTAACCAATGCAGAATATGCATTTACTTCTGAGAAAATGACATTCTATTATGATAATAACGAACTAATGATGACAGTTGGAGATTATATATATCACAATGATATTAAATCTATGTCAGAAAACGAGTATATGAAAGTTGACGTTATCGACAAAACAGTTAGATACTCAACAGAAGAATATACTTTAAGAATTTCTAATAAATCTGAACATACAATAGTAATATCAGATGGTGAAGAATTAGACGAGATAGTACTTCAATTACCTAACGAACAAAGAAAAGCAACTGGAACAAGAGATATAGTAATTGAACCAAATAGTTCAATGGAATACACATTCTCATTCCAAAAATTCGTAGATGATGGTGATGAATCATCAGTAGTAAGATTTAATTCTGTAAGAGTTATGGATCAATATTCAGGAACAAGCGATGAAGTTCCAGAAGAAGTTAGAAAAGCAGAAATTGATAACGCTGTTGCTAAATTCACAATGGAAGTATCTGCAAAAGGATAAGATTAATAATTCATATAATTTTTAAAAGAGAAAGTAGAAATACTTTCTCTTTTTAATTGCATATATTTATTAGTTTAGGTTATAATTTAATTGTGATTTAAGGAGATAATTATGTCATATATTGAGTTTAATAATGTAATAAAAGAATACACAATGGGTGAGGTAACAATAAAAGCATTAGACAATACTAATTTTTCAATCGAAAAAGGTGAATTAGTTGTTATTGTAGGTCCAAGTGGCGCTGGAAAAACAACCACCCTAAATTTATTAGGTGGAATGGATACAGTATCAAGTGGCGAAATAATAATAGATGGTAAGCATATTGAGAATCTAAGAGCAAAAGAACTTACAAAGTATAGAAGAGAAGATATAGGCTTTGTTTTTCAATTCTATAATCTTGTTCAAAACCTAACTGCTAAAGAAAATGTAGAATTAGCTGTTCAAATATGCAAAGATCACTTAGATCCAGTTGAAGTATTAACTAAAGTAGGACTTGCAGATAGAATGCAAAACTTCCCATCACAACTATCAGGAGGAGAGCAACAAAGAGTTGCAATAGCAAGAGCAATTGCTAAAAATCCAAAGATATTATTATGTGATGAGCCAACAGGAGCTTTGGATTATAATACAGGAAAACAAATCTTGCAACTTTTACAAGATACATGCAGAAAAGAAAAAATGACAGTAATTATCATAACTCACAACCAAGCTATAGCACCAATGGCTGATAAGATAATAAAATTTAAAAATGGAAAAGCAACAAAAATTATAATAAATGAAAAACCTGTTTCTATTTCAGAAATTGAATGGTAAAAAAAGAAGCATTTTACTTATAAAGTAAAATGCTTTTTTATTATTCTTCATTATTATTGTTATCATTTTGTTTTGGAGTAGCATTAGCAGCTCTATTTTGAGATTTCTTTTTTCTAGCAGCGTCTTGCTTTCTCTTTTTTACAAATTCGTAAGCTGCGCCACCTTCTTCAAATATATTAGTATATTTTGATAGGAAAATAATGAATCCTACGATAACAACTACTCCTATGCAAATATTCATTAAAACATTCATACCTAATTCACTCATAATAATACCTCAAAATCATAATTCTTAATTAAATTATAGTATTTATAAAAATAAAAATCAAGACTATTATTTTTTATATGATATTGATTAGAAATATTATTTGTAATAAAATATAATCGTAGAAAAAGTTTTATTCGATAAAAAGGAAGGAGGGAATTGATTGAATAAGAATTATAATAAGAATAATCAAGATAATAGCAACAAATCCCTTACTGACGTTTTTAAAGAATTACAAGATATAAAAAATGGTAGACAAGAAGTAAAAGTTGATTATGCTAAAAAAATTCGTGATGAAGAAATAGCATTCAATAGAATTTTAGTAGTAAATAAAAGATTCAATGCTGCCGGATTAGTGCTTGGAATACTATTTCTAATTGTTTTCTCAACTACAGTTAGGTCAAATTATATATTTGCAAGTTATGAAGAAGAAAAAGTTGAAGTAGGAACATATGAAAAGATAGATGAAGAATTAGATATGATGGGAATCATTTCTAATAACATTAGTAGTTCAACAAAAAAAGAGATAGTAACTAGAGAAGAAACAATCAATTTTGAGACGGAATATCAAGACAACAAACTTCTTCCAGAAGGTGAGCAACATACTATTCAAGCAGGACATTTCGGTAGCATAGAAAGAACACTTATTAGAACATATGAAAAGAATGAAATGATAGATGAAAAACTAATAAGTGAAGTAAAAGTAGCTGATCCAGTTAATGAAATAATTGAGAGAGGTACTTCAAAATTCATGAAGAAGCTATCAATTCATGTTGGAGATAAGGTGTTCACAACTGATATTGTTTATTTATACTCTAGACCAGGAGAAAATGAAGATTATGCAGTATGTACTGTATACAAAACTATTGATGTTGAATTCGTATCAGAAGAAAATGGCTTTGCATTTGTAAAAGTTGATGGATATGAAGGATATATTAACGAAACAGATTTAACTTCTGAGGCACTAGAACCTGGAATAACAGAGAAAGCAAGATTGGAAAGGATAGCTCTATCACTTAAACCAGAAATGGCATTAAACAAACCAAGTGGAATGACAAGAGATGACTATATAAAGATATTTACTAATAATAGTCAGGATACTGAAAAAATCTTCGAAAACAATGCTGAATTCTTCTATGAAATAGAGCAAGCATATAATATAAATGGAATCTTCTTAGCTTCAATAGGAATTCACGAAAGTAATTGGGGCAAATCAACAATTGCTCAACAAAAAAAGAACCTATTTGGATATGGATCATATGATGCATCAGCATTCGAGTCATCATATTCTTTTGAAAGCTATAGATATGGTATAGAACTTGTAGCAAAAGTATTAGTAAAATATTACTTAAATCCATCAGGAACTCCAATTTATGATGGAGAAACAGCAGTAGGTAGCTACTATAATGGTAATACAGTTGAAGCTGTTAATATAAGATATGCAAGTGATCCTAACTGGGCAAGTAAAGTATATAGAACAATGGAAACATTGTACGATAAACTAAAATAATACAAAGGAAAGAAATAATGTTTGAAAAGTTAATTAGAAGACCTAAGCTATTGATACTAATTGATATTATTTTACTTATAATTAGTATCTTTGCTTATAATTTCATATACAATGTTGAAGTTAATAAGAGAATATATTCAGAAACGTCTTCAAGATTTGCTGAGAATAATAAAGATGCAACATTTAGAATAGAAAAGATAATCCTTTATTTTTCTGCAAACGCTGTAGACAACAGCAATGGAAATCTACAAGATATAGACATCAGTCAATATACAGACATGGAAATATATATCAATAATACTTCAAAAATAAGAGAATTAACTGCTGAAAATACAGTAAATGAGTTATTTATAGATAACATTAAAATTAATTCAAACAGCAATATAGGAACAAAACTAATTAACTACAAAAATCCACAAAATTGTGGTAAATATGTGAATTTAAACAACTATTCAAATGATGGAATACTATTTAATATAATAAAATCTAATGAAAAATTAAAAACAGCTGACTATGAAAACAATATTTTCTACACAGATTGTTCAAATCCAATATCACTTGGATATGTTAATAAAAACATACTAACCGGATGCGAAGTAAGTAGTGATGTAGACGGAACAATAATGTTTGATGGATCAATTTTAAAAGCAATTAATTTTGACTTAGATCAATTAAAAGCTAAGATTTCTATGAAAATTCATATAAAGAACAATTATAACGAAGAATATGTTTGTAATTTTAGTGTAGATAACGATGTAAATACTTTAGCCAAAGAAATATATTCAGGTTATTACATGAAGATTATTACACCACAACCAGATGAATATACATTCTTAAAAATATCAAATTAAAAAATAAAGAAGATTAGAAGTAATCTTCTTTATTAGTATTATAAAGCTTGATTTTGAGTAAAAACTCAAGTATAATATAATTCGATTGTGCTTATAGCTCAGCAGGATAGAGCAGTCGCCTCCTAAGCGACCGATGGTGGTTCGAGTCCGCCTAGGCACACCAAAAAGACCATTGGAAGCGTGAGCTACCAATGGCCTTTTTTTCTTGCGCGCGTTCATACTTAGCATGCCTTGTTGGCAGATTGCATTTGCCTTTCTACCAACTTTTCTGGGATGTCAGTGTTTCTGGGGTAATGTATTCCCATGTCCTTTAACCGTATTTCAAGTATAGGACAAAGAGGAACACATTCTTTCTTTGGACAAAACGTGTCCTCAAAATTTCCTTCTTGTTTATAAATACAAATCACTTTAGTATCCTCCGAAAAAATATATATGTGAAATTTTCGCCTTGAAGATTATACTCTTTTTTGAATAATCATGCAAGTAAAAGAGATTGATTTTGCCGTAAAATTAAGAAAAAACTAAAAAATAAAAAGATTTACAAAAAGGGAAAATGATGATAAAATACTGCCGAACGGAGAGTAGAATTGGAAGAAAAATTTATGAGAGAAGCTCTTAGGGAAGCAAAGAAAGCATACGATATAGAAGAGGTACCAGTAGGAGCAGTAATAGTAAAAGATAATAAAATAATAGCAAAAGCTCATAACCAAAAAGAAACAAAAAGTAATGCGTGTTCACATGCAGAGATTTTAGCAATTCAAAAAGCATGCAAAAAGTTGAATTCATGGAGATTAATTGATTGCGAGATGTATGTGACATTAGAACCATGCCCAATGTGTGCAGGTGCACTAATAAACTCTAGGATAAAGAAATTATATATTGGTACTGAAGATACAAAAACAGGAGCTTGTGGATCCGTTTTAAATTTGTTAGAAGATTATAAATTTAACCATCAAGTTGAAGTTGAGAGAAATATATTAAAAGATGATTGCGAAAAAATATTAAAGGATTTTTTTAAATATCTAAGAAAGAGGAATAAAAGTGACAAAGAATCTAATTAAAAAAATAATCTTTGTTGTTATAATACTTTTAGTCATAGCTGCTAGCATATATATAATGTATAGATATAGTATTGAGGGCGAAAAAGAGATGCCATTTTCATTAGAAAGGGTACTTATAGTAAGTACAGTAGATGGAAAGGTTAATGATGATCCTAACAACATCTGGAATATAGGTGTAACTCAAGTTAATGACATATTTATATATATAAATAAGACAACGGATGAGAATAGAACAATTAAAGATATAAAATTTCAAAATTTCGAAATAAAGAAGAAACCTAAAATGGGAAAAGTATCATTATTACTTCCTACAGACGATATGCCAAGACTTTATGATAAAAGCCAGGAAGATTATATGGGAAAAGAATTCTCATATGTAGGTGGAAAAATAGATAATTTGAAAGATCAAGAAATAGCAAATACCGGTGGTGTGCTAGGCTTTAGATTTTCACTTAATAATTTAGGAAACTTTGTATCTAGTGAAAATGGAGAAGTAATATATGATGGTAGATTACTTTCTAATTTAGGTCTTACCATTGAAGATATAGCTTTTTCAGTTGGTTTTGATATAATAATAACAACAGATAAAAATGTTAGTTATCAAAGTAAAATGTATTTAGATTTACCTATCGAAACTGTAATAGAAGAAGGATCTTCAAACAAATCAATTACAAACTTTGACGGAATGGTATTTAAGAGAGTAACTACTGACTAAAAAGTATTGCAAAAAAAGATAATTCATTATATAATCATAAAAAATTTGTAGTGGCTTTTCTTTAGGAAGGTATGCTTCAATAAAAAGCTATGAATCTCGTCAGGTTCGGAAGAAAGCAGCGATAAGTAGTGTATTTATGTGATTCGCATGCCTTCCTAAAGGAAAGTCACTTTTGTTTTGCAAAGGAGGTAAACAAGGTGGCATATACCGCACTTTATAGAAATTATAGACCGATAAAGTTTTCTGAAATTGTTGGACAAGACCACATAACGAAGACTTTAAAAAATCAAGTAATGGTTGGTAGAGTTGGACATGCATATTTGTTTACAGGAGGTAGAGGAACAGGAAAGACAACATCAGCAAAGATTTTAGCTAGAGCTGTAAACTGTTTAAATCCAAAAGATGGAGAACCATGTAATGAATGTGAGAATTGTATAGACATATTAAATGGTTCATCAACAGATGTAATAGAAATGGACGCTGCATCTAACAATGGTGTAGAAGAAATTAGAACAATTCGCGAAGAAGTTAATTTCTTACCAACAAAAGGTAAATATAGAGTATATATCATAGACGAGGTTCACATGCTTTCACAAGGAGCTTCAAATGCACTTTTAAAGACTCTAGAAGAACCACCAGAGCATGTAAAGTTTATTCTAGCAACAACAGAACCTCAAAAAATGATTGCTACAATACTTTCTAGATGTCAAAGATTTGATTTTAAAAATATTTCAAATGAAGATATCATAAAAAGATTAAAGATTATTTGTGATGATGCAAAAATAAAAATTACAGATAGAGCATTAGAAGCAATAGCAGTATTATCAGAAGGACATATGAGAGACGCAATAAGCGTTCTAGAGAGATGTTCACAAGAGTCTACTGAAGAAATAACAGATGATTTAGTTAAAGACCTAGTAGGAATTCCAAAAGTTGAGTCAATCTCTAGAGTTGTAAAGGCTATAGTAGATAGTGATACTAAAGAAGCATTAAATGTATTAGATGAGATAACCAATAGTGGAAAAGACTTATATAATTTTATGTGGGAAATCATAAAGTATGTTAAAGACGTTTTAGTATTTAAAACTACTGGTGAGAAAGGGTTATATTCACCAAGTGAAGTTGAGCAAATCGAAGAAATATCATCAAAACTTAGTGAAAAAGAACTATTAAACTACATTTATGAATTATCTGAATTGGAAAACAATCTTAAATGGGCTACTCAAAAGACTATAATGTTCCAAACAGGACTAATTAAACTTTGTCAAAAGGGTGGAAGTACAGTAGGTGTTCCAGCAGATTTAATAGCTAGAATTGAAGCTTTAGAAAAGAAAGTTGAAGAATTGGAAAAAGGATCAACAGAGCTTCATATTCCAGCAAATAACCCAAGACCAATAATTGAAAAACAAACTATAAAAAAAGAAAAAACAGATGACGAAAAAGACCCAGTAAAAGCAACATGGAAAAGAGTTTTGGAAAAACTAAAAAGAGATGGAAAGGTAAGACTTTTTGCAGCGCTTGCGAGTGCAAAAGTATCTGCTGAAAATGATTTAATATGGAATCTTGAATTTCCAAGAGGTTTAGCTGAGACTAATAAAAGATTAATTGAAGATTCAGAAAACAAAGCTATATTAGAAAAAGATGTATACTTAATCACTGGTAAAGAAGTACATTTTAAAGTAAAAGAAATATCAGAGAAAAAAGTAGAA
>Ga0247609_10001248_pt1 | contig 31183 bp, 22 predicted proteins | sample 172DNAGHGlowgp2_FD_193487 | JGI IMG/M metagenome (GOLD analysis project Ga0247609, IMG submission 193487) | Sheep rumen microbial communities from Palmerston North, Manawatu-Wanganui, New Zealand - 1728 DNA GHGlow gp2 | ecosystem: Host-associated > Mammals > Digestive system > Stomach > Rumen ... | reverse complement strand
CAGAGGAATAGTAATCACGAATGACGGACAATTGAAATTCCTCACTGTACCTCTTGTTCTTTCTACTCATAATAGTTACACATTTTAATTGTTATTAAATGTGTCTACCTATATCAGTATAAGTCACCTTTTGTAACTGCCGTATTTACAATAGTTTGCAATACATACTGCAAAGGTAAACAATTTCTAACGAAAAAACAAGATATTTGCAATAAAAAAATCAGAAATTATACGCGAAACCTAAAGAGCAGTACTCCATGAACTGCCAGTAGCCCAGGTCGCTGTCGCGTGAGACGTTGTCATCGAAACGCGGATAGACGTAGATGTTGGTGGTGATGAACTTGCTGACCTTCATTTCCAGCGTGTTCTCCCACTCCAGCAGCGCACGCTTATAAGAGGTATAGCCGTAGAGACGAGTCTTCCAGGTAATCTGGTCGGACATCTTCCACGCCAAATCAACGGTCATTGACGAACCGACATCGTGCAGGGCATGGTGGTTCTCCTTCAGTCCGAGACGGGTGGAGAGTCCGAGACGGTCAACATAACGGAAGTTGTAAGAGGCTGGCGAGAGGTTGATGTGACCCGTAAGGCGTTTGTTCTTGGACTCCACGGCATAGTCCATACCGAGGCTGACGTTCAGGTCGAAGGGCGAGAAGAAATCGGAATAGACAAAGGGGTCGTTACTCTTCAAACCCTTTGTAAACTGCGTGTAAGCCAGCACCTGCAGGGTGTAGTACCATCGTTTATGAGCCTGGAGTCCGAGTTTGCTGGTCAGTCGGAGCTGGTCGTTGTTTGCCTTGAACTTATGGACGGTGTCGCTGCGCGAGGTCTGGAAGCCGAGTTTCATCTCCAGTTTGTTGTCCCACTTTACCTTCTGCTTGTTGTTGTAGTTGGCCTCGAGGGTCAGGCTGGCCAGCATGGAGTAGTTGCTCTCGCCGCCCTTGTGCCAGTTGCTGGTGATGTAGTTCTGCAGGAACTGCAGGAAATAGTCGCCCTTGAAGGTCCAGAAGTTGGGTTTCTTTATCATGATGCCCTCATCGGCAGGCGCCACGGGCGTCTCCTCGGGTACGGGAGCCACCTGTTCAGCCAACTCTATCTGCTGTGTCTGCTGCACATCGACATCATTACGAATAGAGCCCACAGCCTTCAGCCGGTTCTCGCTGTTGACCAGCAAGTCGGGACGTTTCAGGTAGATGACCATAAGGGTACTGTCAACTGAATTCACTACTTGATCATTATAACCCAACGAACTGAGTGACAACTGCTTATTAGCAACAGAGTGATAGAATGTAGTTGGTACGAAGAGCCGATAATAACGGCCGTCATAGTTTTCTTTTCTGAGGGCTTCGTTCTCCTTGCTCATGGAGTCGAGTCGTGACTTATAGACTTGGAGGGAGTCCATGTAGCACTGCACCACCGCCGATGTGTCACGCAGTCCAACGTGCCGCTGTGCTGTCGCACCCACACTGCAGAACAGCAACATTAATAAAAAAGTTAAAGCATAACTGTGTTTCATTTTTCTTTTGGTTTTGATTATTTCTGCCTGCAAAGGTACAAAAAAAATATAATTCATATTCATTATTCATAAATATTTCGTACCTTTGACTTCGTCGAAAGCACTCTCGTTCGGGAATGAAAATAAAAAACTTCAAGTTTTATTTTGCATTCCGCTCACTTATTCGTACCTTTGCACCTTGTTATGCACATCAATTAAGAAATCAACAATATCAACAATATGAACAAGAACAACATCATCGGCTTTACGCTGATAGCCATTGTGCTCATTGCCTTCAGCTGGTATAATCAGCCATCGGCAGAACAGATGGAGGAACAAATGAGAAAGGACTCCATTGAGTACGCCAAACGCATGAAAGCCGAACAAGACAAGAAATTAGCAGAACAGAACCGTAAGGCCGAGGCCGAGGCAGCTGCCAAAGGCGACACCACCAACGTGTTCCACGCAGCGCTGAACGGCACGAGCCAGGACATCGTACTGAAGAACGAGAAGTTGGAATTGACCTTCTCGACCAAGGGCGGAACCATCAGCAAGGCCGTCATCAAGGACTTCACCGGTCACCACAAGAACGCTGAAGGCAAGTATGACACTTCGCTCGACACCCAGGACCTGACGCTCTTCGAGGGCGACGACTACTGCATGAACTTCATGCTGGCCGGCAAGCAGGACAACATTGTCACGAAGGAGATGTTCTTCACGCCGTCGAACGTCAGCGACTCTACCGTCACCATGACGCTGCCTGCTGCCAACGGGGGAAAGCTTGTCATCGACTACCGGCTGAACGAGGACTACCTGCTCTCCATGACGGTACGCAGCGAAGGACTGAGCAACATGTTTGCCCCCAACTACACACAGATGGACCTGGAGTGGGACGGTCGAACACGCCAGCAGGAGAAAGGCTTTACGTTTGAGAACCGCTATGCCACGCTGACCTACAAAGAGGCAGACGGCGGCACAGACTACCTAAGCGAGACATCGGCCAAGGAAGACGAGAAGATTGAGGAGCAGCTCGACTGGGTGGCCTTCAAGAACCAGTTCTTCTCGGTGGTGCTCATCTCGAAGGACAACTTCGCTGCCGACGCCCTGCTGACCAGCATACCGCAGGAGAAAGAAACCGGCTACCTGAAGAACTACAAGGCCAAGCTAAAGACCGCTTTCGACCCCACCGGCAAGCAGGCATCGGAATTTGAGATGTACATCGGCCCCAACAACTACCGCCTGCTGCAGCACATTGAGGACAAGAGCAAGTTCGGCAAGGAGCTTGACATGCAGCAGCTGGTTTATCTGGGATGGCCATTGTTCCGATACATCAACCGCTTCTTCACCATCTACGTCTTCGACTGGCTCACCAGCTGGGGACTGCCCATGGGCATCGTGCTCATTCTCATCACCCTGCTGCTGAAGGGCATCACCTACCCGCTGGTGAAGAAAAGCTATATGTCGAGCGCCAAGATGCGCGTGCTGAAACCGAAACTCGATGCGCTGACCAAGGAGTACGACAAACCCGAGGACGCCATGAAGAAACAGCAGAAGATGATGGAGATGTACTCCCGCTACGGCGTGAGCCCGCTGTCAGGCTGTCTGCCCATGCTGATACAGATGCCCATCTGGATTGCCATGTTCAACTTCGTGCCGAACGCCATCCAGCTGCGCGGACAGTCGTTCCTCTGGATTGAGGACCTATCGACCTACGACCCCATCCTGGAGTGGAATAACCACATCTGGGGCATCGGCGACCATCTCTCGCTGACATGTATCCTGTTCTGCGTGGCCAACCTCGCCTACTCCTACATGTCCATGCGCCAGCAGCGTGACCAGATGGTTGGTCAGCAGGCTGAGCAGATGAAGATGATGCAATGGATGATGTACCTCATGCCGATCATGTTCTTCTTCATGTTCAATGATTACTCCAGCGGTCTGAACTTCTACTACTTCGTATCGCTCTTCTTCAGCGCTGCCATCATGTGGACGCTCCGCAAGACGACGAACGACGAGAAGCTGCTTGCCATTCTGGAAGCCCGCTACCAAGAGAACAAGAACAACCCCAAGAAGCAGAGCGGGCTGGCAGCACGACTGGAAGCCATGCAGCGCCAAGCTGACGAGTTGAAGAAGCAACGTGAGAACGGATATAAAAAATAAGCAGACATGAAGATTGGTTTCGATAACGACAAGTATCTGAAGATACAGTCAGAGCACATCCGCGAGAGGATTGCACAGTTCGACGGGAAACTATACATGGAGCTGGGCGGAAAACTGTTTGACGACCACCATGCCGCACGCGTACTGCCAGGTTTCAAGCCCGACTCCAAGCTTCGCATGCTGGCACAGCTGCGCGACAGCATTGAAATTGTCATTGTGGTAAGCGCCGACGACATCGAGAAGAATAAGGTTCGTGCCGACCTTGGCATCACTTACGACGAGGACGTGCTGCGACTGCGCGACGAGTTCATGAGCCGTGACTTCATGGTGGGCAGTGTGGTTATCACCCATTACGACGGACAACGGGCTGCCGACCAGTTCCGTCACCGTTTGGAGCGTATGGGTATCAAGTCGTATTTCCACTACCTGATTGACGGCTATCCGCATAATGTGGAGCTCATCGCATCGGACAACGGATTCGGAAAGAACGACTACGTGGAGACCACCCGCGAGCTGGTCATCGTGACAGCTCCAGGACCCGGTTCCGGAAAGATGGCAGTATGCCTCAGCCAACTTTACAACGAGAACAAGCGCGGCATTCGTGCCGGCTACGCAAAGTTTGAGACATTCCCCGTGTGGAACCTGCCCCTGAAGCACCCCGTGAACATTGCCTACGAGGCGGCTACCGCCGACCTGAACGACGTGAACATGATTGACCCGTTCCACCTGGAGGCGTACGACAAGATTGCCATCAACTATAACCGCGACATCGAGATATTCCCCGTGCTGAATGCCCTGTTCGAGGGCATCTACGGAGAGAATCCTTATAAGTCGCCTACGGACATGGGCGTCAACATGGTGGGCTTCTGCATATCGGACGATGAGGTGTGCTGCAACGCCAGCCGCGAGGAGATTATCCGCCGCTACTACGACGCCACCAACAAACTGGCCGACGGCATAGACAGCGAAAACGAAATCAACAAGATACTGTTGCTCTTCAACCAGGCAAAGATTACCACCGCCTACCGTCGCGTCACCGTGGCAGCACAGGACAAGCAGGAGCGAAGCGGACACACGTCAGCCGCCATCGAACTGGAGGACGGCACCATCATCACCGCCAAGTCGTCGCCCCTCTTGGGTTGCAGTGCTGCCCTACTGCTGAATGCCACTAAGCACTTGGCTGGCATTGACCACGAGGCAAAACTCATTCCGCAAAGCCTCATCGAACCGGTACAGAAGACAAAGACCGAATACTTAGGAGCCAGGAACCCACGTCTGCATACCGACGAGGTGCTGGTGGCCCTCTCCGTGCTCAGCGAGGGTGACGAGCGCTGTCGCCTTGCCTTGGAGCAGTTACCCAAGCTACGCGACTGTCAGGTTCACTCCACGGTGATGCTCTCTGAGGTCGATCGTAAAACGTTTAAGAAATTAGGCTGCGGCCTGACCTGCGAACCGGTGAGGAAAAAGTAAAGCCCCCACCTGCTCGGATCTGCCGCTTTGCATGCAAAGAAACCTCCCCGAAAGAAGGCAATCTACTGAATAAAAATATAAAAACATATCGTATGAAGAAAAACTTATTGGGCATAGTGACCGTATTGGCCCTATTTACCCCATTAATATCCCAAGCACAAGAAGACGTGAAAATAGGAAAGCAGAACATTACCGTCAAGGACGGGCGTATGACACCCGAGGCACTGTGGGCCATGGGACGCATCAGCAGTTATGCCGCCTCACCTGACGGGAAAAAGGTGGTGTATCAGGTGGGCTACTACAGCGTGAAGCACAACAAGAGTCACCACATGCTCTACACGATGAACGCCGACGGAAGCAACAAGCAGTTACTGACCACCAGCAGCAAGAACGAGACCGACCCTGCATGGCTGGACAACGAGACTATCGCCTTCCTCAGCAGCGGTGAGATATGGAGCATGAAGGCTGACGGTACCGACCGTCAGCAACTTTCAAAAACGGATGGTAACGTGGAAGGCTTCAAGTTCTCACCCGACCGCCAGAAGGTCATCATCCTGAAGAGCATTCCCTTCCACGACATCATCAAGGAGAACCCCAGCGACCTGCCGAAGGCTACCGGCCGACTGGTGACGGACTTGATGTACCGTCACTGGGACCACTATGTGGAAAGCATCCAGCACCCATTCCTCTTCTCCGTTGGCAACGGCTTTACCATTGCTTCCGACGGAGTGGACATTCTCGACGGAGAACCCTTCGAGTGCCCCATGGAACCTTTCGGAGGCATCGAGCAACTGGACTGGAGCACGGACTCCAAGCAGATAGCCTACACCTGTCGCAAGAAAACAGGACTGGCCTACAGCATCTCTACCGATTCAGACATCTATTTATATAATATAGGTACGCGTAAGACTGTCAACCTCTGCAAGCCCGCAGACTACGTGGCTCCCGAGGTTGACCCGACCAAAACGCTGAAGACACAGGCCGTCAACGCCACAGAGAACCTGAAGAACCTGCCGGGCTACGACCAGAACCCGAAGTTCTCGCCAGACGGCAAATACGTGGCATGGCTATCCATGGCACGCGACGGATACGAGAGCGACCGCCAAAGACTCTGCTGCTATGACCTGCAGACAGGCGAAAAGGCCTTTCTGACGGAGTCGTTCGACTCGAACGTCGATGATTTCTGCTGGAGCGACAACAAGGATGCCATGATATACTTCATCGGCGTATGGCATGCTACAGAAAACCTCTATGCAATTACCAATAAAGGCGAGGTAAAACAGTTGACCGACACATGGACTGACTTCGGTTCGCTGCAGATGCTTAACAACGGCAAGCAACTGCTCATGGAGCGCCACTGCTACACGGCACCTGCCGACCTTTATATTGTCACTCCAAACACAAAGAAACCGGAGAAGACCGTTGTCTTGCAGATAACAGAGGAGAACAAACACATCCTCGACCAGCTGAACAAGCCTACCGTACAACAACGTTGGGTGAAGACGACCGATGGCAATCAGATGCTCTACTGGGTCATCCTGCCGCCGAACTTCGACGAGACAAAGAAGTACCCCACCCTGCTCTTCTGCGAAGGCGGACCGCAGAGTCCCGTCAGCCAGTTCTGGAGCTACCGCTGGAACTTCATGATCATGGCCTCGCAGGGTTACGTCATCGTGGCTCCCAACCGTCACGGACTGCCGGGTTTTGGCTCTGAGTGGTGCGAGGAGATTAGCGGCGACTGGACAGGACAGTGCATGGCCGACTATCTGACGGCCATTGACGATGCCGCCCAAAACCTGCCATATGTTAACAAGGACAAAATGGGTGCCGTAGGAGCATCGTTCGGAGGTTTCAGCGTCTATTACCTCGCTGGTCACCACGACAAGCGTTTCAAGTGCTTCATTGCCCACGATGGTGCTTTCAATCTGGAGGCCATGTACACTGAGACCGAGGAAAACTGGTTCTCTAACTGGGAGTATGACGATGCCTACTGGAACGGCGACCGCACAGCCAATGCCGACAAGACCTATAAGAACTCACCCCACCAGTTCATTGACAAGTGGGACACACCAATCCTTTGCATACACGGAGAGAAGGACTACCGCATCAATGCCACACAGGGTATGTCGGCCTTCAATGCCGCACGAATGAAAGGCATCGAGGCCCAGTTGCTCATCTTCCCCGACGAGAACCACTGGGTGCTGAAGCCCCAGAACGGCATTCTCTGGCAGCGCACCTACTTCAACTGGCTTGACCGGTGGCTGAAATAGTCGTAAAACGAAATAACGTAATAACGAAAAAAAATGAACCAACAGATTCAAAAAACACTACGCGACTCCGCCGCCATGCGATGGACCGCGTTGCTGCTCTTGGCACTCGCCATGTTCTGCAGCTACATCTTCATGGACATCCTCTCACCCATCAAGGACCTCATGCAGGAAACCCGTGGATGGGACTCGCTGGCCTTCGGTACCATGCAAGGTTCCGAGGTATTCCTTAACGTCTTCGCGTTCTTCCTCATCTTTGCCGGTATTATTCTCGACAAGATGGGCGTACGCTTCACCGCCGTGCTCTCTGCCGTCGTCATGCTTGTGGGTGCCATCATCAAGTGGTATGCCGTGAGCGAATCCTTCATGGGCAGCGGACTGGAAGCATGGTTCACGGAAAACCTCAACTACATCCCCGTATTCGACGAGTTAGGCGTCAGTCCCTTCTATGAGGGTATGCCCGCCTCAGCTAAGTTTGCTGCCTGCGGCTTCATGATTTTCGGTTGTGGCTGTGAGATGGCAGGTATTACCGTCAGCCGTGGTATTGTCAAGTGGTTCAAGGGCCGCGAGATGGCACTGGCTATGGGTTCGGAGATGGCACTGGCCCGTCTGGGTGTAGCCACATGTATGATTTTCTCGCCTTACTTTGCCCGTCTGGGTGGTGAGGTCAGCGTCAGCCGTTCAGTAGCCTTTGGTGTGGTACTGATGTGCATCGCCCTCATTATGACCATTGTCTATTTTGTTATGGACAGTAAGCTCGACGCACAGACCGGTGAGGCAGAAGAGAAGGACGACCCGTTCCGCATCAGCGATCTCGGGCAGATTCTCACCTCCAGCGGTTTCTGGCTCGTGGCTCTGCTTTGTGTGCTGTACTATTCGGCCATTTTCCCCTTCCAGAAGTATGCCGTCAACATGCTGCAGTGTAACCTCGACCTGGCGGCTCCCGCAGAAGGCACATTCTGGGCTGGCGACCAAGTCACCATCGTACAGTATATCATCATGCTCGTGGTGGCTGCTGCCGGTTTCGCTTCCAATTTCCAGAAGAAGCCTGCCATGAAATACGGTCTTTTAGGACTCTCTATCGTTGCCCTCGTCACTTATTGCTACATGGGTTTCATGCGCCAGTCGGCCGAAGCCATCTTTGCCGTATTCCCCCTGTTGGCCGTGCTCATCACGCCCATCCTCGGCTCGTATGTCGATCATAAGGGTAAGGCAGCTTCGATGCTCGTGCTGGGTTCGCTGCTTCTCATTGGCTGTCACCTGACGTTTGCCTTCGTACTTCCCCTCTTCAAGGGCAGTGCCGTTGGCGGTGTAGCCATTGCCTACCTGACTATCCTGGTGCTTGGAGCCTCGTTCTCACTGGTACCCGCCTCACTGTGGCCCTCCGTGCCCAAACTGGTCGATGCCAAGGTTATCGGTTCCGCCTATGCTCTCATTTTCTGGATTCAGAACATCGGTCTGTGGCTCTTCCCCCTGCTCATCGGTAAGGTACTTGACAAGACGAATCCCGGCGTTGAAGACCCTACGAAACTCAACTATACCGCTCCACTGCTCATGTTGGCAGCCCTCGGTGTGGCAGCCCTGCTATTAGGCCTGCTATTGAAGGTAGTGGACAAGAAGAAGGGTATCGGACTTGAAGAACCGAATATCAAATAACTGAAACAACATCCCTTAACAACAAAGGAAAACGAAAACGGGACCGAATTCGGTCCCGTTTTCGTTTTCCCGTTTTTCGTTAGCGCTTATCTTATTCTATCCGCAGCACGAACCAGTTTCTCGTCAGCCAGAACAGCACGACGGGCCATGGCATAGAGAATGACAGCCACAGCAGGGAACACAGCAGCGATAGACGCATGGAAATTCACGTCAATCACGTTATCTACCGCATGTCCTAAAGTCTTGGAATAAACGGCAAAGAGAATGTACCAGCCAACAATCATAAACATATTGAAGAGCAGTACACGCGCCTGAACCTTACGGTTACGATAGAGGAAAATATTGAGGAAACCTACAGCTGCTGTCAGCACGAGGACGGCAAAGAGCGGCCACGTATTGAAATGGTGAGCGCCCATGGGGTCAACACACCAGAGGTTGTAGGCACTAAGCACTTCCAAGCCGGCAGCAGAAAAAGTGCCTATCTGCATACACAGACAGAGCACGGACAGCACCACGGCTAAGAGCATATAAACGGTCTGTATGCGTTGTATCATGGTTTAGTCCAGATTTGACTGTTGGGCTTCGCGAACAGGGTCACGCCAATAGATTTTCTCCTCAACGAACTCCTGTGTAGCAAGCAGTGTGGGTTTCGGCAGTTTCTCGTAATAGCGTGAAATCTCTATCTGTTCACGATTTTCGAACACTTCCTCCAGGGAATCGTTGTAAGAAGCAAACTCAGCCAGTTTCTTGCTGAGGTCTTCCTTGATCTGAACAGAGATCTGATTGGCACGCTTGGCGATGATGGCAACACTCTCGTAGATATTGTCAGTATCGCGGCAGAGATCCATAATGTTTCTTGTAACGGTATTTACCGGTGCTTTAGACTTTTTGTAATCCATCCTTTATTATATATTTAACGATTTTACTATTTAACAATTAATCCTTGGTTACTTTCTTGCATTTCTTGATGTACGACTCGGCACGCTTGGCCTCCTCGCTCTCAGGATATTCGTTCAGGAAACCGTAACACTCATCCTCAGCGTCACGATAACGGTCCAGACGCTTCTCTTCGGAACTGTTCTCGGCCAGTTCAAACTTGCTCTTCATAATGAGCACAGAGAACTTCTCGCGCAGCTTGGAATAAGGATACTGCTTCAAGGCGTTCTGTGCCGTGATGATGCAGGCCTCATAATTGGAACCACCGTTAGTGCAGTTGCCGAAATAACCACCCAAGTTGTAATAGAGCTGAGCCGAAAGGAACTCCTTCATGACGAGTTTGTCCTGCAGTTCAAACAGATGCTCCTGAGCCACAGCACGACGGCTGCTCTCAGGATAGTAGTCGAGGAATTGCTGGTAGGCATTGATGGCACCCACCGTAGGTGTCTGGTCCAGTCGGGGTTCAGGTGTGCTCTCGTAAAGCGACTGCCCTACGTAGAACGATGCCTGTTCGGCAAAGATACCATGCGGATACGACGAGTGATACTTTCTGAATGTGGCCGCAGCACTCTCGAAGTCGGCATCATTATACTGAGCCATACCCAACAGGAAGAGACATTCCTCTGCCTGCTCACTACCTTTCTTCAACTGCACCAAGTCCTCCAACAGCGCAATGGCCTGGTTGAACTTACGGGTAGCAAACAGCTGTTTGGCATACTCATACTTGAAATCGTTATCAGTTGACTTGTATACACGGTTAAACTCCGCTGCGCAGCCAGTTAACAGCACAACAAAGCCAACCAATATGATGATGGTTTTCTTCATATTCGATATTTTGACGTGCAAAAGTACGCATTTTCCAATGAAATACAAAGTATTTGGAACTATTTTTCACAAATAATAGGGAAAAAACGATGGTGTTTTAGGCTTTTTCCGTAATTTTGCACAATAATTACGATATTAGCGGTTAGAAGTTAGAGGTTAGAGTGAATAAATTTATACTGACATCAGAATACAAACCCACAGGCGACCAGCCGGAGGCCATCCGCCAACTGACGGATGGTCTTCAGCGCGGTGACCGCTCGCAGGTGCTCTTGGGTGTGACAGGATCGGGAAAGACTTTCACGATGGCCAACGTTATAGCTAACTACAACAAGCCCACCCTGATCCTAAGCCACAACAAGACACTAGCAGCACAGCTCTACGAGGAGATGCGAGGATTCTTTCCAGAGAATGCCGTCGAGTATTACGTCAGCTACTATGACTACTACCAGCCGGAGGCTTACTTGCCCACTACCGACACTTACATAGAGAAAGACCTGTCCATCAACGAAGAGATAGACCGCCTACGGCTTTCTGCCGTATCGGCCTTGCTGTCAGGAAGGAGCGATGTGGTCGTTATCTCTTCTGTTTCGTGTATCTATGGTATGGGAAGTCCTGTCGCTCTCCATGAGAACGTCATTGAACTGCGACGCGGACAAGTCCTTGAACGTAACGCGCTGCTGCGCCGACTCGTGGCAGCTCTCTATGTACGTAACGACATTGAGTTGAAACGCGGAGAGTTCCGTGTCAAAGGTGACACCATCGATGTGGCAATGGCATACAGCGAGGTTGTGCTACGTATCACTTTCTGGGACGATGAGATAGACTGTATTGAAGAACTGGACAGCGTCACGATGACACGCATGGCCACGTTCGACGAATACAAACTGTATCCTGCCAACCTCTTCATGACCACGCAGGAGCAGACCAACATTGCCATCCGACAGATACAGGACGACCTGATGAAACAGGTGGAATACTTCCAGGAATTGGGCGATGGCATCAAGGCCCAGCGCATCAAGGAACGAGTGGAGTATGACATGGAGATGATCAAGGAGTTGGGACATTGCTCTGGTATTGAAAACTATTCCCGATATTTCGACGGTCGTGAGCCAGGAGAGCGACCTTACTGCCTGCTTGATTTCTTCCCCGATGACTACCTGATGATTATCGACGAGAGCCATGTCAGCGTACCACAGCTCAACGCAATGTATGGTGGCGACCGTGCCCGCAAGACAAACCTTGTGGAATATGGTTTCCGACTGCCTGCTGCCTTCGACAACCGTCCCCTGCGCTTCGACGAGTTTCAGGAAATGATACACCAAATCATCTACGTCTCTGCCACCCCTGCCGATTTTGAGCTGAACGAGGCAGAAGGTGTTGTCGTAGAGCAAATTATCCGTCCAACGGGATTGCTCGACCCAGAGATTGAGGTGCGCCCCAGCGAGAACCAGATTGACGACCTGATGGACGAAATTCTGACACGCAGCAAACGTGATGAACGTGTACTGGTAACCACGCTGACCAAACGCATGGCCGAGGAACTCTCAGAATACCTGCTGAACCACGATATCCGAACGGCCTATATACATAGCGACGTGGCAACGCTTGACCGTGTAAAAATACTGGACGAACTGCGACGCGGAGCGTACGACGTACTGGTAGGTGTCAACCTGCTGCGCGAGGGTCTAGACCTGCCCGAAGTGTCGCTGGTAGCCATTCTAGATGCCGATAAGGAGGGATTCCTGCGCAACCATCGTTCGCTGACACAGACTGCCGGACGTGCAGCCCGTAATGTGAACGGCAAGGTTATCATGTATGCCGACAACATCACCCAGTCCATGCAACTCACCATTGATGAGACACTCCGACGACGTACCAAACAAATAGCATATAACGAGGAACATGGCATCACACCGACACAAATCAAAAAGGCACTCATGAGCAGTCTCTCCCTCAACGGTTCTCCTAACAGCAAGGGAAGTGGAAACGCCCAAGGTCCAGAATGGTCGGCAGGAATGATGAAGCCCCATGAGGCTACCTTCGCTGCCGACCCCATTATTCAGCACATGACACGCCAACAGCTGGAAAAGAGTATTGCCGAGACTACCCGACTGATGAAGGAGGCCGCCAAACGGCTTGACTTTCTGCAGGCTGCGCAATACCGCGACGAGATGATTCGGCTGCAGAAGGAATTGGAACTGAAATAAGGAAATACCATGAAAAAATATGCCCTCTGCCTCTCCGCTACCTTGCTGATAGCCATCATTTATACCACCGACAGCCTCGCCAGTACCGTCAAACAACTGGATATTCGTGTCATACTCGCCCGTGACGGCTCGGCCTTCATTGAGGAATACTGGGATATTGACCTGACTGAGAGTGATGCCAAGACCGAGTGGTACGTGGCACATAAAGGACTGGGAGACATGCAGATAGAAGGTCTTGAGGTAGAAGGCTACATTCCCGACACCAAGGGTATGCAGCCTTTCGAAACCCTTAAGTCGTGGGACATCGACGCCTCACGAAAGGAGAAAGCAGGCAAATGCGGACTGAACAATAACGGCACAGAAATCTGCTGGGGCTTTGGAGGCTATGGCCGCCATGAGTACGTGGTAAGGTACTGGCTGACGCATTTGGTGAAGCGCTATGACACAAACGATGGATTCAACCATTGCTTCGTCGATTTGAACTGTGACGTGGAGCAAGCACAGGTGCGTATCATGGCAGATGACTCCATCCACCTGTCAGAAGCCAACACACGTCGGTGGGCCTTCGGATACCAAGGAAGCATCGTGTTTGACAAGGATGGTAGCATCGTGGCAACGCCTGAGGAAGTCATCGGCCACTCCAGGCGCATCATCATCATGCTCGAATTCGACAAGGGATTGTTTCAGCCTGACACAGAGGCTTCCGAATCATGGGCAGAAAGAAAGCAACGCGCATTGGAGGGTGCCGACTATGATGACGATAATGACGACATGGGATTCTGGGATATTGTCCTACTGGTCATTGTCATCATTGGCGGACTCATCATCTACGGCTGTACCGACCTGATAGCTTCCCTCCTCATTTTGGCAGTCGTTTACCTCTTCACGGGACTGTGGTGGGTCGTCTCACTCGCCCCCTTGCGCAACTGGTACCGGCGCCGACAACTCGGCATAGCCAAAGGCCGATATTTCCGTAAGATCAAGCCCCAATGGTCACTCATCAAGAATATGGCGCTCATCAACGAACTGAACTACGTCTGCAACATGAAAAAGGAGAATGTCGTTGGTTCCGTCCTGTTGCGGCTGATGTCTCGCGGCGACGTGGGCGTGGTACGTACCAGCACGGCTGACAAGGGCGCCAAAGACATGCTCAAGGTATTACGCCCGCTGAAAGAAGTCAGCCCCCAGGCAAAGGACGACGAGTTACTGCGCCAGCATGTGCTGACCATGCTGACAGAGGCATCAGGAAAGGACCTAACCTTACAGCCCAAGGAATTCAGCCAGTGGAGCAAGAACCATCGCGGGAAACTGAAGTCGTTTGCCGCACTTTTCAACAAAGAGGTCCAAGAGGATTACATCAACAACAATGCCGCTGACCTCTTTGCCCTGCGGTCGTTCCTCAAGGACTTCACGCTACTTAACGAGCGCGGCATGATGGAGGTGAAGCTATGGGACGAGTATATGGTCTATGCCGAGTTCTTCGGACTGGCCGATGAGGTACGAAACGACATGGCACGTATATGTCCTGAATATATCAACATGTCCCTATTGGCACAATCCATGGAGGTAGCCACCAGTACCGATGTAGCCCATATATGGGGAGACGCTATTTTCTCTGCTGCCAACGATGCTGTCAACTACACAGCGCCATCGCGCAGCTACTCTGGCAGCAGCCACAGTTCTTCCGGCCACAGCAGTCACTCATCAAGAAGCGGCGGTGGTGGCTATTCCGGTGGCGGTGGCGGAGGCGGCCGTTAAGCGGTAGTAGGAACAAAAAAGAGGATAAATCACTTTAGACTTATCCTCTTTTCAAGTGACTCCCGCGGGATTCAAACCCACAACCTTCTGATCCGTAGTCAGATGCTCTATTCAGTTGAGCTAGGGAGCCATTTCCTTAATTGCGGGTGCAAAGGTAAGGAGTTTTTTTGTAACCACCAAATATTTTCTCCACTTTTTTACTTTTTTTAGACAACGATACGGGTTTTCCGGTAGTTTTCGCGGAATTCTGTAGGGCTACAGCCCTTTTTCTTCTTGAAAATACGATTGAAGTTGCTTAGGTTATTAAAACCGCAGGCGAAGCTGATTTCCGAAACGCTCTTCGCCGTATCGACCAGTTGACGACTGGCATAGCCCAGACGGAGATCGATGATGTATTCGGAGAGGTTACGACCTGTGTGCAACTTGAAGAAACGACTGAATGCCGATGGGCTCATGCCGGCTATGCCAGCCAGCTCTGGCAGTCGCAGTTCGTCTTGATAATGGGTGGAAATGTAATTCTTCACCTTCAGCACCCGTCGTGAGTCGCTCTCCACATCGACCTTGGCATAGCTGCTGGTGGCCAGGGTACGCGCCCCGTCCTGACGCGACAACTCATAAAGGATAGTCAGAAACTGCTGGACGGCATAGAAACCGTCCTTCACCTCGCTTAGGCTGATGAGCAGCGGATAGACATGCATAACAGCAGAAAGTGGGAATACAAGTCCCTTGCGCGCCTGCTGCATCATGTTGAGAATGCTGCGGAAAGGATTGCGTCCAAAAAGCCCGTCCTCGGACATATCCATATCAAACTGGATGGTAATCTCGTGTACGTCTGGACTTTGACATTGATGCTGCTCCCAAACGTGTTCCAAGTCGGGCGACGTAATAAGTACAAGGTCGTAGTCACCGATAACTTCAGAAGAGTCGCCAACAATACGACGCACACCAGATGCATGTTCCACGAAGTTCAACTCATAGGCATCATGATTATGGATGGGATAGTTGAACTCCTTTTTATGACGGTCGGCAATATAAAGCAGGTCGCGACCGCCAAGGGGCGTTATTTCGTGTATGACATCCACTATATTTTCAGTTCCTTCATAATTTCACTCATTTTCTGCAACGTAGAGATACGAGTGGGCACAAGAGGTAGGCGCAACACGTTCTCAATGAAACCCATTTCGTGGAGCATGGCCTTCACGCCGGCAGGGTTTCCATCAACGAACAACAGCGAGAAAAGGTCCGTGAAACGATGATGAATCTTACGAGCTGCCTCATATTCGCCGCGAAACTGAAGACGAATCATCTTGGAGAACTCCTTGGGCAATGCATTGCCTATGACGCTGATAACACCCACGGCGCCACAGCTGACCATGGGAAATGTAAGGGAGTCGTCACCGGAAATGACGTCAAAGTCGTTCGGTTTGTTCTTGATGATTTCATCCACCTGTTCCAAATTACCAGAAGCCTCCTTGATGGCAACAATGTTACGGCAGTCACGGGCCAGACGGACGGTGGTCTCAGCCTTCATGTTCACACCCGTTCGTCCTGGGACATTGTAGAGAACGACAGGCAGTTCAGTAGCAGCAGCAATGGTCTTGAAGTGCTGGTAGAGTCCCTCTTGAGATGGCTTGTTATAATACGGACAGACACTCAGAATGCCGTCAACGCCCTTGAAATCACCTGTTTTGAGTTCCTCAACGATGGCAGCGGTGTTATAGCCTCCACAGCCCATGAGAATAGGCACACGAGCCTGTACCAGATCAACAACCAAATTCTTGATTTTCAGTTTCTCCTCACGCGTCAGACAGGGTGTCTCACCTGTAGTGGCAAGGATGCAGAAGAAATCGGCTCCGTTATCCAGCTGATAATTTACCAAGCGTATAAGTGCAGGATAATCAACCTGCCCATCCTGGGTAAAAGGCGTTATCAGCGCTATGCCAAGCCCTTTAAAGATATTTTGTATCATTTACGATTGACGTATTTTCGATTTTCGAATGAATTGGGGGTTACTCTGACTTGAACAAGTCTTTGATACCACCGATGCTTCCCATGAGGTTAGTAGCCTCGTATGGCAGATAAACAGTCTTCTGCGCAGGACCTTGTGCTAAGTCTGCAAGCATCTGGATGTATTTCTGTGCCAGCAGGTAGTTAGCAGGGTTGGTACTTTTGCCGACTGCCTCGGTAATGAGCGCAATAGCCTGTGCTTCGGCCTCTGCCTTACGGATACGAGCCTGTGCCTCACCTTCGGCATTGAGGATGGCCTTCTGCTTGGCAGCCTCTGCCTTATTGATGATGGCAGTTTTCTCACCCTCTGACTGGAGAATATCGGCAGCCTTCTTACCTTCAGAGGTCAGGATAGTAGCACGTTTGTTACGCTCTGCCTGCATCTGCTTCTCCATGGCCATCAGTACGCTCTCTGGCGGCGTGATGTCCTGCAGTTCAACACGGTTGACCTTGACACCCCACTTGTCTGTAGCCTCGTCAAGCACCGAACCAAGTTTCTTGTTAATCGTGTCACGCGATGTCAGCGTCTCGTCCAGTTCCAGTTCACCGATGATGTTACGCAGGGTGGTCTGCGTCAGTTTCTCGATGGCGTTTGGCAGGTTCGAAATCTCGTAGGCAGCCTTGAAGGGATCGACAATCTGGAAATAAAGCAGAGCGTTGATTTCCGTCTGTACGTTATCCTTGGTAATCACATTCTGCTTGGGGAAGTCATACACCTGTTCACGCAAGTCAATGACGGGGGAATACATATAACGTCCACGACTTAGGACAACGATGTCCTTCGCACGGTCGATGAAGGGAATAATGATATTGACACCCGGATTCAGCGTAGCATGATAACGACCCAGACGCTCCACAATCTTGGTTTCTGACTGCGGGATGATAACGAGTGCCTTCTTCACCAGTATAAGTGCACAAAGCACGATAACTATCAAAACATAAAAAATTGGTTCCATCTTTTTTATTTGACTATTTTACGATTTAACTATTTTACTAATTCCATTTTTCGACAACAATAATCGTGCTCTCACGGGCTACCACCTTGACCTTCTCGCCCTCAGGAATAGCAGCACCCGAGACGCTACGGGCTTTCCACACATCACCATCGATAGCTACACGACCATAGCCGTCAGCCTCAATGGGCTCCTTCACCCTACCCTCACGGCCAAGCAAAGCATCTGCATTGCTCACACGGTCACTATCGTTCCGGTGGAACCAGCGAAGGGCTACCGGCCGGACCGTAAATAGGCAGATGACGCTGACCACAGCAAAGATACCCAACTGGGCATAAAAGCCCGTAAAGGGAGACAGGGCTGCCGTCACAGCTCCGCCAATGGCAAAACACATGAGGAAGAAATCACCAGAGGTCATCTCCAGAATCAGGCAGACAACAGCAATTACTGCCCATAACTGCCACAGATTCTCCGTAATATACTGTATCATACGCGTCGTTTTTGTTTGGTCTTATTCAATTTTGAGTGCAAAGATACAAAGAAAAATAATAAAATAAAAGAATAAAAGAATAAAAAACAAGGACGGATGGTGGTTTTTTGCTTTTTCTCTTACTCCGAGCCAATGTAAAGGAAGATCATACCGAGTAAAACAAGGGCCAAATCAAGGGCTTTTGCCTTGAGATTCTTCTCGTGGAACATAGCCGCTCCGAAGAGAAAACTGACAATGACACTTCCGCGACGTACCATCGACACGATGGAAATCATGGCGTCAGGCAACGAGAGGGAATAGAAATAGAGAAAGTCGGCCGTGGAGAGAAAGATACTCACGCCAAGGATAGACCACTTCCATGAGAATGGCGTCGTCTTATGGTGGGTAGGCCACCATAGCAACAGGAGCATAGCGCCCATCATGAAACATTGGTAGATGTTATACCACGACTGCACCATCATGCGGTCAAGCCCTACTCCACCCTCATCCACAGGCGCCATGAGGTATTTGTCGTATAGACCACTAATGGCACCCATGACGGCTGCCCCGACAATCATCCATATCCAATGGTCGTGTTTGAAGTCTATGCCTTCCTTCTTGCTGCTACGACTAAGCAGGAAAAAAGAGATGACGGCCAGCGTCACACCCACCCATTGCCATAGATTCAGGCGCTCACCAAAGAAAAGCAAGGCACCCACCAACACCATCACAGGACGTGTAGCATTGATTGGACCGACAATGGTTAACGGAAGATGCTTCATTCCAAAATAACCTAAGAGCCAACTACTTAATACTATCAGGCTCTTCAAAAGGATGAACCGATGGACCTCCCATCCGCCACTGGCTACAAGGAAGTCGGAACCATCAAGCAACGGGGTGTAATAACTGAGTAAGATGAAGGGCAGGAAGATAAGCGATGAGAATAGCGTGTTGAGAAACAGCACGGGAACGACAGCGTTGTCCTTCAGGGCTTCTTTCTTCAGAGAGTCGTAACAGCCCAAAAGGGCGGCAGAAAGGAAAGCGAGTATTAGCCACATATAGTATCAGTATTCTACATTCTCTAAAAACAATGCCTTGGCAGGCATAGACTCACCTGCGCCGGTACGACTGCCCCGTTCGATGACCTGTCGGAACTGTGCCATGTCCATCCGTCCGCGTCCAACCTCAATGAGTGTTCCCACCACGGCCCGTACCATGTTGCGCAGGAAGCGGTTGGCGGTTATCTCGAAATACCACTCCGTGGGACTGGTCTGGTACCACCGTGCAGCATATATCTTGCAAAGCGTCGTCTTCACGTCACTGCCTGCCTTGCAGAAAGCCCCGAAATCCTCATACTCCATCAGCACCTGGGCAGCATGGTTCATGGCCTCGAAGTCAAGCCGGTAGTGGAGTTGACAGGAATACTTTCGCAGAAAAGGCGACTTATGCGTGTGTATATAATAATGGTACGTGCGACGCTTGGCCGAGAAACGTGCATGCATGTCGTCACTGACACGTTCCACCCCCCATACACTGATGTCATCAGGCAACGCATGGTCCAGTTTGTATGCCAGGTTGTCCATGTCGTACGGTCCTTCATAGTCGAAGTGTGCCACCATGCGACGGGCATGAACTCCTGCATCTGTACGACCGGCTCCTACTACCTCCGTCTCCTGACGCAGCAACATGGAGAGACAACGCTGCAGTTCACTCTGCACCGTCACGCCATTGGGTTGGATCTGCCAACCGTGATAGGCTGTTCCGTCGTATGAAAACCAGACAAAATATCGCATAGCGGGTGCAAAGGTAATCATTATTTACGACTTTTGGCACGGTATTTGCTAATTTCCAACAAAAACAATAGAAAATATTATAACTGCTATGCAAAAAGGTAACATCGGGGTTACAACCGAGAACATCTTCCCCGTTATCAAAAAGTTTCTCTATAGCGATCATGAGATTTTCCTGCGCGAGATGGTGAGCAATGCTGTCGATGCTACGCAGAAGTTGAAGACCCTCAAGCAGCAGGGTGAGTTCAAAGGCGAGGAGGGCGACCTCAGCGTTCGAATCAGCCTGGACAAAGACAATGGTACCATCACCATCAGCGACCACGGTATCGGCATGACCGAGGAGGAAATCGACAAGTACATCAACCAGATTGCCTTCTCGGGCGTCAACGACTTCCTGGAGAGGTACAAGGACAATGCCAACCAGATTATCGGTCACTTCGGACTGGGCTTCTATTCATCATTCATGGTGTCGAAGAAGGTGGAAATCATTACCAAGAGCTATCGCGAAGGTGCCAAGGCCGTAAAGTGGAGCTGCGACGGCAGCCCTGCCTACGAAATCAGTGATGCCGAGCGCGAGGAGCGCGGTTCTGACATTATACTATATATTGACGATGACTGCAAGGAATTCCTGGAGAAGGACAAGATCCAGTCGCTGCTTACAAAGTATTGCAAGTTCATGGCTGTGCCCGTAGTATTCGGCAAGAAGCAGGAGTGGAAAGACGGCAAGATGCAGGATACCGATGCCGACAACGTCATCAACGACAGCGAGCCGCTGTGGACCAAGGCACCGTCAACGCTCAAGGACGAGGACTACCAGAAGTTCTATCGTACACTCTATCCCATGCAGGACGAGCCGATGTTCTGGATTCACCTCAACGTTGATTATCCTTTCAACCTGACGGGCATTCTCTACTTCCCCAGAATCAAGTCCAACATCGACCTTCAGCGCAATAAAATTCAGCTCTACTGCAACCAGGTGTTCGTCACCGACCAGGTGGAGGGCATCGTTCCCGAGTTTCTCACGCTGCTGCATGGTGTCATCGACTCACCCGATATTCCTCTGAACGTCAGCCGCAGCTATCTGCAGAGCGACCGCGAGGTGAAGAAGATTTCCACCTACATCACCAAAAAGGTGGCCGACCGTCTGCTTGCACTTTTCAAGGAAGACCGCAAGGGCTACGAAGAGAAGTGGGACGACCTCAAGCTCTTTATCAACTACGGCATGCTCAGCGAAGAGTCGTTCTACGACCGCGCCAAGGAGTTCACACTGTTGAAGGACACCGAGGACAAGTACTTCACGCTCGATGAGTACAAGACGCTCATTGAGGGCGAACAGAAAGACAAAAACGACACGCTGGTCTATCTCTACGCTACCAACAAAGAAGAACAATACAGCTATATCGAGGCCGCCAAGGACAAGGGCTACAGCGTGCTGATGGCCGATGGACAGCTGGACGTGCCTGCCATCCAGATGCTTGAGCAAAAGCTCGCCACTCCTGGCAACGACGGCAAAGGCGGCGTACGCTTCACCCGCGTGGATAGTGACATCATTGACCGTCTCATCCTCAAGGACGACGCTCCGCGTACCACCCTTGACCACGACATGGCTGACAATCTGTCAGCAGTATTCAAATCGCAGATTCCGCAGATGGAAAAGGCCGACTTTTATGTCGAGGTACAAAACCTCGGCGAGAACCGCCAACCTGTCACCATTACCCAAAGCGAATATATGCGCCGTATGAAGGAAATGAGCCGTTATCAGAGTGGCATGAGCTTCTACGCCCAGATGCCCGACAGCTACAGCCTCGTGCTCAATGCCGACCACCCATTGGTCAAGAAGGTTCTTGACGACTGCAACACCAAAACTGAAGAACCGCTGAAACCCATTGAGGCAGAACTGAAGGGACAGGAAGCCCGTCTGGCTGCTCTTCGCCAAACTCAGGAGAAGAAGAAGGCCGACGAACTGACACAGGAGGAGAAGGATGACAAGACAAACACAGAAAAAGCCATCCAGGAGCAGAAGGACAAAAAGAAGCAGGTGCTTAGCGACTACGGTAAGCAGAACGACCTGGTTCACCAGCTCATCGACCTTGCCCTTCTACAGAACGGCATGCTGCGCGGTGAAGCACTCGACAAGTTCCTACGCCGTAGCATTGAGCTGATCAAATAACAATTGCTCATATCATGATTCGTCGTCTCATGCCTTTCCTAACGGCATGAGACGATTTTTTTTGCAATTTTCTGCACGATTATTCTTTTGTTCGCAAAAAAAGTTGTACTTTTGTGCACTCACGACAAACTATCATACCTATAATAAATATTATGCTGACAGAACAAGATTTAAAACAAATCACACAGAAAGGAATTTCTGAAGAGAAACTCAACAACCAGTTAGAACAGTTCAAGACCGGCTTCCCGTTCCTGAAGCTTGAGGCAGCTGCTGCCATAGGCAGGGGCATCATAGCTCCCGACGAGGCTCAACGCCAACAGTATGTGGAGGCTTGGAACCAGTACAAAGCCGAGGGCCGTCGCGTGGTGAAGTTCGTACCCGCATCAGGTGCCGCCAGCCGAATGTTCAAGGACATGTTCGCCTTTGTCGATGCAGACTATGATGTACCGACCACCGACTTCGAGAAGCACTACTTTGACAACATCCAGAAGTTCGCCTTCTACGACGCACTGAATGCAGCTTGCCTGAAGAATGAAGGTAAGGACATCCCCACCCTCATCGCTGCCGGGAACTACAAGGCCGTAGCCGCCCAGATGCTCCGTCCAGAGGGGCTGAACTACGGACAGTTGCCGAAGGGTCTGTTGCTGTTCCACAACTATGCTGAAGGACCGCGCACGCCAATGGAAGAGCACCTCGTAGAAGGCGCACTCTATGCAGCCTCTGCCGGAGAGGCTCACGTCCACTTCACCGTCAGCCACGAGCATATGGAACTATTCAAGCAGAAGGTGGCCGAGAAGGCCGACCTCTATGCCCAGAAGTACGGCATCAAGTATGACATCACTTTCTCTGAGCAGAAACCCTCTACAGACACGGTGGCTGCTAACGCCGACAACACGCCCTTCCGCAACGACGACGGCTCATTGCTTTTCCGCCCGGGCGGACATGGTGCGCTGATTGAGAACCTGAACGAGATAGAAGCCGATGTCATCTTCGTCAAGAACATCGACAATGTGGTGCCCGACAGACTGAAGCAGGACACCGTCGAGTGGAAACAGGTAATTGCCGGTGTGCTTGTTACGCTGCAGCAGAAAGCCTTTGGCTACCTGCGTAAGCTCGATACGGGCAAGTACTCGCACGAAGAGATTGAGGAGATAATACGCTTCGTTCAGCAGGATCTGTGCTGCCGCAAGCCCGACATCAAGGAACTGGAGGATGCCGAACTAGTCATCTACCTGCGCAAGAAGCTGAATCGCCCGATGCGCGTATGCGGCGTCGTGAAGAACGTCGGAGAGCCTGGTGGAGGTCCGTTCCTCACTTACAATCAGGACGGTACCGTATCGCTGCAGATCCTGGAGTCCAGCCAGATTGACAAGTCAAACAAGGAGTACATGGAGATGTTCACCAAGGGTACTCATTTCAACCCCGTTGACTTGGTATGTGCCGTCAAGGACTATAAGGGAAATGCCTTCAATCTGCCGGAGTACGTAGATAAGACCACGGGCTTCATCTCCAGCAAGTCGAAGAATGGCAAGGAACTGAAGGCATTGGAGTTACCAGGTCTTTGGAATGGCGCCATGAGCGACTGGTCAACGGTATTCGTAGAGGTTCCCCTATCGACGTTCAATCCCGTCAAGACCGTCAACGACCTGCTACGCGAACAGCATCAGTAAAAACATTGAGAATCAAGAGAAGAAGGTGTCGAGCTTATCGACACCTTTTTTCGTGCAAAAGCCTCGCAGGGTAACAAATATCATGTTACGGAACAACTCCTCCATGGAGTACGAACGATACAGTTCGTTCTCCATCATGTAGCGGCCTAAAGCCTCAAACAGACAACCGATAAGGTCATAGTTCAAATCGCTACGGAAATAGCCCTCGCTGATGCCACGCTGCATAAAGTCCATGAACTGTTTGTGCTGCTCGTCATGGTCACGTTCGATAGAAGCAAGGATATTGGGATACCGGGCCAAGTCGGAATAGAAGTTCGGGTTGACAAGTTGGAATTCCTCCATCTTGATGCGATAGATATAGAGGATGATGTCCATGACATCCTTGCTGCGCTCCACTTCCTGCAAGAATTCTTCGTGGCGCTTTTTACGGTATTTCTTCACGCCCTCAAGCAGCACCTGCTCCTTGTTATCGTAAAGTTCATAGAGCGTACGTTTAGAGATGGACAGCGCATGCGACACATCATCCATCTTTACGGCGCGTATTCCGTGTTTTGCAAAGAGCATCATGGCCGCATCGAGAATTCGGTCACGCAGCGACTGACGATAGGGCGTTAAATCCTTTATTTCTTGCATAAGTTTACATTCTGCTGCAAAATTATAAAAAAAGTTCCTAAAACCTCACGGAGTGTGTCATTTTTTTATTATTTTTGCACCTTGAATTTGAAATTAAGGATTTTAATAGGATACATTTATGGTAAAAATCTCCAAAGAGGCCGCCCTTGAATATCACGAAAGCGGACGGCCAGGAAAAATCGAAGTAAAGCCAACCAAGGCTTATCGCACACAGACAGACCTCTCGCTCGCCTACTCTCCCGGCGTGGCTTATCCCTGTCTTGAGATTCAGGATAACCCCGACGATGCCTACCGTTATACCGACAAGGGTAATCTGGTAGCCGTCATCTCCAACGGTACTGCCGTACTCGGACTGGGCGACATCGGTGCCATGAGCGGAAAGCCCGTCATGGAAGGCAAGGGACTGCTGTTCAAGATTTATGGCGGCATCGACGTGTTCGACATCGAGGTCAACGAGAAAGACCCTGAGAAGTTCTGCGAGGCGGTTGAGAAGATTGCCCCTACCTTTGGAGGTATCAATCTGGAAGACATCAAGGCTCCAGAGTGCTTCTATATTGAGGAGCGCCTGAAGCGTACGCTCGACATCCCCGTCATGCACGACGACCAGCACGGCACAGCCATTATCTCGGCTGCCGGACTGAAGAACGCACTGGAGGTCATCGGCAAGGACATCAAGAAGGTTCGCCTCGTAGTCAACGGTGCCGGAGCCGCAGCCATCTCGTGTACGAAACTCTACATGGCACTCGGCGTGCAGAAGGAGAACATCCTCATGCTCGACTCGAAGGGCGTCATCACCTCCGACCGTGAAGGCCTGAACGAGCAGAAGCGTTTCTTCGCCACCGACCGCCGCGACGTACACACCTTGGAGGAGGCCGTCAACGGTGCCGACGTCTTCGTTGGCCTGTCAAAGGGTAACGTACTCACCAAGGACATGGTACGCTCGATGGCCAAGGACCCCGTCATCTTCGCACTGGCCAACCCCGTTCCTGAAATTTCGTACGAAGATGCCATGGAGGCACGCCCCGACGTACTCATGTCAACGGGCCGAACCGACTATCCCAACCAGATCAATAACGTTATCGGCTTCCCCTACATCTTCCGCGGAGCCCTCGACGTACACGCTACTGCCATTAACGAAGAGATGAAGATGGCCGCCGTACATGCCATTGCCGACCTGGCCAAGCAGCCTGTGCCCGACGTGGTGAACGACGTTTATAAAGTGAATAACCTGAAGTTCGGTCGTGAATACTTCATTCCGAAGCCTGTCGATCCCCGACTCATCTCCGAGGTCAGCGCAGCGGTAGCCAAGGCCGCCATGGACAGCGGTGTGGCACGCAAGCAGATTACCGACTGGGAACAGTATAAGGATTCGCTCTCCGTCCTGCTCGGACAGGAGACCAAACTGACGCAGAAACTCTATGCCACAGCATCTGCCCATCCGCAGCGCGTGGTATTTGCCGAGGCCATCCACCCCACCATGCTCAAAGCTGCCGTGCAGGCCAAGGCCGAGGGCATGTGCCAACCCATCCTGCTGGGTAACGACGAGGTAATAGTCAAGCTCGCCAAGAAGCTCGACCTGAGTCTGGAAGGCATTGAGATTGTCAACCTTCGTCATCCTAACGAACAGGAGCGCCGTGAGCGCTATGCCCGCATCCTGACGGAGAAGCGTGCCCGTGACGGCTATACCTTCCAGGAGGCCAACGACAAGATGTTCGAGCGTAACTACTTCGGTATGATGATGGTCGAGACTGGCGACGCAGACGCCTTTATCACCGGTCTCTATACCAAGTATTCGAACACCATCAAAGTTGTCAACGAAGTCATCGGCATCCGCAAGGAGTTCAAGCACTTCGCTGCCATGCACATTATCAACTCGCAGAAGGGCACGTTCTATATTGCCGACACGCTGGTCAACGAGAACCCCGATACTGACGCACTCGTCGATATTGCCAAACTGGCTGCTACCAGCGTGCGCTTCTTCAACGAGAAACCCGTGGTCAGCATGATTAGTCACTCTAATTTCGGAAGCAGTACCAGCCAAGGTGCCCTGAAGGTGCGTAACGCCGTAGAACGACTGCATGAGCTGTACCCCGACATCCCCATTGACGGTGAGATGCAGGTGACGTTCGCCCTCGACAACGAACTGCGCGACGAGCAGTATCCGTTCACACGCCTGAAGGACAAGACCGTCAACACACTGGTATTCCCCAACCTTACGTCAGCCCGTTCCAGCTACAAGATGCTGCAGATGCTGAACAGCGACGTGGAGATTATCGGCCCCATTCAGGTCGGACTGAACAAACCCATTCACTTCATCGACTTCGGCGCTTCGGTGCGTGACGTGGTCAACATCGTCTCCATAGCCGTCATCGATGCCTACGTGAACAAGATTAAGCAAGCCATGACGAAATAATAATAATACGACATCATGAAAGTAATGAAATTCGGCGGAACGTCCGTAGGTTCCGTTAAAAGCATTTTAAGTTTAAAAGATATTGTGGAGGCAGAGGCTCGGACGCAATCTGTCGTAGTAGTAGTAAGTGCGCTGGACGGTATTACTGACAAGCTGATTGCTATCTCTCAGCTGGCGCTGAAAGGCGACAAGAGCTATCGCGATGAGTTTGACGGCATCGTCGAACGTCATCACCAGATGATAGATACCGTCATTACCGACTCTGCCAAGCGTGAGGAGCTGCTCAAGCGCATTGACGCCCTCTTCGAACAGCTGAAAAGCATCTACTTCGGCGTCTATCTCATCCATGACCTGAGCAACAAAACCCAGGATGCCATCGTCAGCTATGGCGAGCGTCTGTCGTCGAACATCGTGGCAGCATTGGTGAAGAATGGCGTCCGCATGAACAGCCGCGACTTCATCCGAACTGAGAAGAAAAACGGCCACCATACGCTGGATGCTGAACTCACCACCAAACTGGTCAAGGAAAACTTCAGCACACTCGACCCCAAAGCCATCTACGTCGTACCCGGTTTCATAGCCCGCGATCGTGACAGCCACGAGACCACCAACCTCGGCCGTGGCGGTAGCGACTATACGGCAGCCATCATTGCCGCTGCCATGGATGCGGAGATTCTGGAGATATGGACCGATGTCGATGGTTTCATGACGGCAGACCCGAAGGTTATCCAGTCGGCCTATACCATCAACGAGCTCAGCTATGTCGAGGCCATGGAGCTCTGCAACTTCGGTGCGAAGGTCATCTATCCGCCGACCATCTATCCCGTCTGCATCAAGAACATCCCCATCAGGGTGAAGAACACCTTCAACCCCGAGCATCCGGGAACGCTGATCAAGGACCATATCGATAACGACCAGAAACCCATCAAGGGTATCTCCAGCATCAAGGGTACCACTCTGATTACGGTGACGGGACTTTCAATGGTGGGTGTCATCGGTGTCAACCGCCGTATCTTCACGACACTGGCCAACAAGGGCATCTCCGTATTCATGGTCAGTCAGGCCTCGTCTGAAAACTCCACCTCAATCGGTGTGCGTGACGAGGATGCAGCTGCTGCCGTCGATGTGCTTAACGAAGAGTTCAACAAGGAAATCGAGACTGGTGCCATGTTCCCCATGAAAGCAGAAAGCGGACTGGCTACCATCGCCATCGTGGGTGAGAACATGAAGCACACACCGGGTATTGCCGGTAAGCTGTTCGGTACCCTCGGCCGTAGCGGTATCAGCGTTATTGCCTGCGCTCAGGGAGCTTCCGAGACCAACATCTCATTCGTCGTTGACGGCCGCTTCCTTCGCAAGTCGCTCAACGTGCTGCACGACTCGTTCTTCCTGTCAGAATACAAGGTGCTTAACATCTTCATCTGCGGTATCGGTACTGTGGGCGGCATGCTCCTGGAGCAGATCCGTACACAGCAGCAGTTCCTCATGCAGACCAAGCGTCTGAAGCTGAACGTGGTGGGTATCTCGGACGTGGATAACTTCGTGCTCGACCGTGACGGCATAGACCTTGACAACTACGAGAAGATTCTGCGTGCAGGCTTTGCTGCCAATACCGACCACATGCGTGATGAGATTGTGAAGATGAACATCTTCAACTCCGTCTTCGTTGACTGTACGGCCAGCAAGCAGATTGCCACCCTGTACCAGACCTTCCTGGAGCATAACATCAGCGTCGTGGCTGCCAACAAGATTGCCGCCTCCAGCGACTACGAGAGCTACTTGAAGCTGAAGCAGACAGCCCGCGACCGTGGCGTGTGGTTCCGCTACGAGACCAACGTCGGAGCCGGACTGCCCATCATCGGCACCATCAACGACCTGTGCAACTCTGGCGATAAGATTCTGAAGATTGAGGCTATCCTCTCTGGTACGCTCAACTTCATCTTCAACGAGATAGCTGCCGACGTGCCCTTCTCTGAGACCGTGCGCCGCGCCAAGGAGCAGCGTTATTCCGAGCCCGACCCGCGCATCGACCTCAGCGGTACCGACGTCATCCGCAAGTTGGTCATCCTCACCCGTGAAGCAGGTTACAAGGTGGAGCAGGACGATGTCGAGAAGCACCTCTTCGTGCCCGACTCCTACTTCGAGGGCAGCATCGACGACTTCTGGAAGCGTCTGCCCGAGCTGGATGCCGACTTCGAGGCTCGCCGCAAGGTGCTTGAGCAGGAAAACAAGCGTTGGCGCTTCGTCGCCACGATGGAGGCCGACGAGCACAACCCGTCGTCGTTCAAGACCAGCGTCGCCCTGAAGGAGGTGCCCTACGGTCACCCGTTCTATGGCCTCGAAGGCTCCAACAACATCGTGTTGCTGACCACCGAGCGTTACAAGGAGTACCCCATGCTCATCCAAGGCTATGGTGCAGGTGCTGCCGTTACCGCTGCCGGTGTCTTCGCCAACATCATGTCGATTGCGAACATATAGTATCTATAGCAACTATAACCAATATAGCCCCTATAGCCACTATAAGACAGAATAAATGAAACACATTATTATATTAGGTGACGGCATGGCCGACCACGCCATTGAGCGGTTGGACGGCAAGACACCGTTGCAATATGCCGACAAACCCATGATGGACCGGCTGGCACGCGAGGGACGCTGCGGCCGGCTCATCACCGTTCCCGAAGGTTTTCCCCCTGGTTCCGAAGTCGCCAACACCGCCATCCTCGGCTACGACCTCAACAAGGTCTATGAAGGTCGCGGACCGTTGGAGGCTGCCAGCATCGGCTACGACATGGCTGATGACGACTTTGCCATCCGCTGTAACATCATCACCATCGAGGACGGACGCATCATCACACACAACGGCGGCAATCTGGAGACTGACGATGCCCGTGTGCTCATCGACTACCTCAATGAGACACTCGCCAGGCCCATCAACGAGCGCGAGGGCTGTGAACGCGTGAAGTTCATCACCGGCATCCAGTATCGCCACCTGCTCATCATTAAGGGCGGCAACAAGCACATCATCTGCAATCCGCCCCACGACCACCCCAACGAGCCCTGGCGTCCCCTCCTCATAAAACCCGAACCCAGCACTCTTAATGGTTCTGAACCCAATAGCCTTAATGGTTCTGAACCCACCAGTCTTAATGGTTCTGTAGGCTGCGACTCTGTCGCAGCCCCCCCCCCCCCCCCCACCCCCCTCCAGACTGTTGATCTCCTCAACGAGCTCATCCTCCGTTCCCAAGAACTCTTAGCCAGGCACCCCTACAACCAGGCGAAGGCTGCCAAGGGTGAGCGCCAGGCCAACAGCATCTGGCCCTGGAGCGGCGGCTACCGTCCCTCCATGCAGACGCTCATGCAGCAGTACCCCGACATCAAGACGGGAACCGTCATCTCGGCTGTAGATCTCATTCAGGGCATCGGCCGCTATGCCGGACTGCACATTGTCAAAGTACCTGGAGCCACCGGACTGGCCAACACCAACTACGAGGGTAAGGCACAGGCTGCCATCGATGCCCTGCAGCACGACGACTTCGTCTTCGTCCATGTGGAGGCAACCGACGAAGCTGGCCACGACGGCGACCTCGACCTGAAGCTACGGGCTATCAACTACCTCGACCAGCGCCTGATACGGCCCATCATGGAGGCCATTGAGAAAATGGACGAACCCGTCTGCGTGGCCGTCCTGCCCGACCACCCCACGCCCGTTGAGCTGCGCATCCACGTCAACGAGCCCGTGCCCTTCATCATCTGGCACCGTGGCATCACGCCCGACGATGTCCAGCACTACGACGAGGTTTCCTGCGTCGGCGGCAGCTACGGTCTGCTGCGCCTTCAGGAGTTCATGCACACGTTCATTAATGAGGGGAAGTAACCAGTGTCCCGTCTTCGAAATTGAAAATAGACACCGCTGAGTATCAAGTCTGGATCGATCAAAATTTTTCAGACCAAACACTTGCATTTGTACCATTTTTTTTGTACCTTTGCATGGACAGAACCAATCATTCCATGTTCTGTAAGAAGAATGCCTACAAGGCAGCAAAAAAACACAACCAACAAGAATTTTGGTTTTCAGCGCCCGCTGAAACAAATTTCACCGCCCGCTGAAAGAGATTGCAGCGGGCGGTGAAAGAGATTGCAGCGGCCGCCGAAATCCAGAGACCCCGGCAGTTTCTGACTTTTCCTGATTTCACTAGACACTTTTTCTCTTCATTAACTGAAACAGTAGACAGTAGTTTTGTAGTCGTACTGAATCGATAGACACAAGCGAAAAAGCTGTGCTGTTTTTGTTGACACTTCTG